>Ga0272442_10002770_pt1 | contig 25077 bp, 20 predicted proteins | sample SSMForm2O_FD_200262 | JGI IMG/M metagenome (GOLD analysis project Ga0272442, IMG submission 200262) | Marine sediment archaeal communities from Little Sippewissett salt marsh, Falmouth, MA, United States - SSM-Form-2O | ecosystem: Environmental > Aquatic > Marine > Wetlands > Sediment ... | reverse complement strand
CTATAACAGAGGTGGAACTTCATCTTCCAAAATTCACAATAGAATTCAGTTTTCAGCTTAATACCATACTGAGTTCCATGGGAATGACAGATATTTTTTTGCAGGGGAAAGCAGATCTTTCCGGCATGTTTGATGTATCACAAACAAAATCTCCCATGTATGTTGGGGATACAATACATAAAGCTTATATAAACGTGAATGAAAAGGGAACTGAAGCAGCAGCAGCTACTGGAATCCCGGCAGAATGTAAGCCATTATCTTTCATAGCAGATCATCCGTTCGTTTTTATAATCAGGGATAGTGTTTCAGGCATTATTCTGTTTATGGGGAGAATGATGAATCCACAAGTCCAATATGGAAGAGGGGGACATTGATAGTTTAATAGTTTTAGCAGTTTACGAGTAGGAGAGGGTTTATCCATGAGATGGCCTGCAGCTTTGTTTGGGTTTCCTTTAGTATTGTTCATTTGTATTTTGATATTTGGGCGAGAGCAATTGGGAATTAAGGGGATATTGATTTCAGTATTTCTCTGTGCAGGGGCCGTTGCAGCAATCTTATACTTCGGACTGCCAATATATCTTTCTGTCGCAGTATTAGCAGTAATCGATATAGTACTCTGGCTTATTGTCGTGGGTGGCAATCCTACTATTGGTGGTTGAGAATGAGATGAAGAAAAGGAAAAGGATAAAAAGGTAAAGAAACGGAGAAAAAACTAGACCCAAAACAAGCGAGCTTTTCAGCGAAACAGTATTTTGAATAATATTTTCATTCATGATTTAATTTTACCGTTCCTTGACCAGCAATCAATACTTATTTTATAAATAAATGATGCAATTAATTAATGACGACTGGAAATAAGCACAACATAACAGTCAAGATCTCATTTTTCCGACAGCACTCCTGTCCATCTTTTGCCTGATATTTATATATATGTTATACATCGGGTAATTTCAGGCATTGACATCGTTCCACAAAGCCGAAAAAAGCAGGAGCGTATTTCATATAGCCGATCAGACGGTACCATACCTGTCCGGCTTTGGAAATAATCTGTGCAGGTATATTAATAAAGGTATTGAGAAACCGCTTGAATTCCATCCGGATTATCTTTTTTCCTGTAGCACGATGCGGCATTAAAAGACCCATCCAGCTTTTTAGCGTCCAGGCCAGCGACGCGATGACCGTGTATGCCCAGTTGGATACCAGATCATGCCCGGGCATACGTAATGCATGGACACCGTTCTTGAGCTGCTCTATATCGTTTTCATGATCGCACCGGTCATTGGATATATATACTGCTTCAGAGGCAGATACTGTGCGGTTATTAGTAATGTAGAAAAAATACCGCACCTGATCAAAAAGCTCAAGCTGGCCTTTGGTTACCTTGATCTTTTTCTTGAGTACGATCATCCGGTATGTTTTTTTGCACCATTTCGGACAATGCTCATATTCAGTTACATATTCCCGCGCCAGATGCTCGGTCTTGTACCCCCGCCTTTTTGAAATCCGCTCCTTGATGTTATGACGGTGTCTCCGCGGCTTGGTCCTAATGTGATATTGTGCAGGCCGTTTCAGCCGTTCCCAGCCTGTCAGCCCCTCAGCGTGCTCCACAAGGCTTGGCCGTGCAGTATAGCCCAATACGAAATTCACTCCCTCTTCGTCCCAACGGTCAAGCGACTTTGTCATGCTGAATGCTGTGTCACCACCGATCCATACTTCGTCAAATATGTCTTTTACCAGATTGATCGCCTTGTCGGTCCATGCGGGACCGTTGACACTGGAATATGTATTCCCCGGACGGTTCTCTATGTAAAGCGGCTCCCGCGTATTGGCGAGCGATACTATCAAAGGACCGTATCCCCATAGACCGTTATAGGCTATGTCCATGCCTCGCTTGCATTCCCCTGTAGTCTCTGCTATGGTGCTGTCGATATTGAGCATGGCTCGCTTTCTGAAGCTCGCGCTCTGCGTACGCCATATCCGCTGACGGATACGGTTGATCGTTCCCATCAATTGTTTTACGTCCCGTTTCTTGAAACGCATCAGGAAATCCCGTGCTGTGGTGGGGTCGGGGATCCGCTGTGCTCCCAATGCTTTCATATATCCCGGATCTTCCCGCCGTACTTCAATGTCTTCTATACTGCTGCCTCCTGCCAGTATGTTATAGACCATGTTTAATATGTGATCTGATTCATGGTAAGGCTGATGCTGCTTTAAAAGCTGGAGGTCCCGGTCTATTCCCTTGACCAGACCGATTTTCTTGGCCATCATGTGGACCGAGCCGATACCACCGCAATGGATACCCTGAGTACGGCCTGATATCTCATAATGTATCGTGTCTGCTGTAAGCATGGGAATGTCCCGCTTGCACGGCCTATGCTTCAATCTTTTCCTGAGATTTCTCTTGATTTTCCTCTGATTCCTCTTATCATGTTTGTTCACTTGAAATGCTCCTTTATTAAATAGGTTGTCTTCTATAACTCCTATTTTATCATATATTTGGAGCATTTCAAGTATTTTTTATTGGGGATCCTCACTTGTTTGGGGACTAGAATTATGTCCCAAGATTTCGATTTCCAAGATAAAACTAAAAAAGATACAACAAAATCCCGGAAAAAGCGTTTATCATAGAGAATACAGCGTTTTTATTTTGAAAAATCAAGGAGAATCCTGCATTAGACTTTAGTTTTAGAATGAATAATTAATGAAAACAATAAATTAAATCATTTAGATAAAATAGATTTTAATTTTAAAACTATGCTCAAGACAAAAAATAAGCTATTATGGGGATTGATTGTTTTATTTGTTTTATTAGCTATTATTTTAGCAGCATGGGCATTACTATTTTTAAATCCAGAGAATAAGTTTAGATTCTATACAATTGGAACCACGGAAATACGATTTCAAGATTTTGAGAAGGGAATACTATTTGCAGTTAAAGATAGAGAAAAAATACATGAGTTTTTTGAATATTTTGATTTGAATTATCCAGGTTCTCCCTTGTACCAATGCCGTGGTGGATTAATATTGACTTTTTATGCTGAAAGTAAGTTAAAATGCGAGCTTGAGTTCAATTGTAATGGCGACTTGAGATGGCGTGGTAGTTGGAATGAAGATTATGAAATGTCACAAACATTTAAACAGTATATAAGAGTAAATTATATAGAGAAAATAATGAAAGGTTATAATAGATTATATATTGAAGAACCAGACAGTTTAAAAGTTTGCACAGAATATATGGAAGAAATATTTTCCGATGATGAAATACAAATTAGAGTAAGTGATAAGCCAGATATCTGTCCCCTTCATCAGAAAACTTTAGAATATGGATTTGTCCCAATATATTATGGATTGATTTTGAGAATGGAAGAATATGTAAAGGCAGAAGAAAAGAATTTTCCGAATTCAAACCATGAATTCTTAGGCGGATGTTGCATGCAACCGCAAAAGAAAGCCTTAATAAAATATTGCCCTGATTGTCGTAAGGCATATCAGGAATGGTTCAAAACAAACAAGAAGAAAGGGGGGCACCGGTCCAGAGAAATACGGTAAGTTAAAATAACAGGGATAAAAGTCAAGATTCCTTCGGAAGCAGAAAGTGGACATCCTTCGACGCTGCTCAGGATTCTATAGACAAATGGTTTTAATGAATTTTATTTAGATTGACATAATGATTTTGTGAAAATGTTGAGTCTCTTATGTTAGTTCGCTAGGAGAAACTTTAATTATGAAACGTAATATATTAATAGGTCTATTATTAATAACTTCTGTGGGAATAATAGTCTTTTATGAAATTAGGATATCAGTGATAAATAATCATTATGAAAATAAAATGGCATTAATAGAGGAGACATTTGCTCTAAACATCAGTAGTTTTGCTGATAAACTTGCGAATGCACAAGTATTATCGAATAATGCCACATATTTACATCAGGGTATTCCTATAGTCATAAAATCGAAATATGGGCATCCTATTTGTAATTTAGGATGTATCCAAGCAAAAACTGATTTGAATGTTGGCGTTAAATTAAGTGTTGAGGATGTTTTCGTAGAAAACTACAATAATTATTTAAAAGCCCATTCAAAATCAGAAAAAAAGAACGAGTAAATAACACACCACAATATTCAGTAAAAAGCTTCTTGTAAAGCCTATTGATCGTATAATTCTCAATCGTTAGATTGTGGGATATCTCTTAAGTTACTAAGTTTCCAATGTCCCCCCCCCTGCGCCGGGCAGGGATCCGTCGAGTTCCCCGCTCGGCGCAGCAGGTCGCCTAGCGCAAGTATTTGTCCGGCACGCTGATGAAGGCCCCACGCAGGGTCAGGCCCGGCCGGTCTGGCAGCGTGACCGTGAGTTCGTTATCCTTGCCCGCCGGCATGGCCTCCTCCAGGATGATGCAGTAGGAATGGGGCATGGTCGGCCTGGGCTCGGGCCGTACTTCGGCTGCCTTGCCGTTAAGCTGGGCGGTAAGCTTCAGGCCTGCCGGCGGCATGCCGATGCTGGGGTCCTTGGCTTCGTCGGTGAGAATCAGCATCAGCACCGGCAGGTCCTGCTCGGAAGCCACACCCTTCTTAACCTTTCCGCCGCCCTGTTTGAAACAGCGCAGGGCATCGGCAGGGGTTGGAAAACTGGTTGTTGCGGCGACATTATCGCCGTCCTTCTTGAGCTGCCATTTTCCGATGTAGCGGTCGGCGCCGCTGAGTTGCGCCGCTCCAAAGATGAACTGGTCCGCCTGGAAGAACTCCCGCGGCCCGATCTTGTAGAGCTCGACCGCCCGCGGCGCCAGCGGCAGTCGGATGACATCCCCCTTAATGAAAGGATCGGCGTTTGGCCCCTGCGGCGGGGCGATGAAGCTGTTCTGCGGCGGGTAGACCCTTTTCAACAGGCTTTGCCCACCGGCTTCGCCGAAGTCAATCACCATCTCCACGGTCTGCGGGGCGAAGCTGTGGTTGGCAACCATGAAGTAGCCGCGGTCGCCCTTGACGTGGCTGATGGCATAGGCGCCGCTCTGCATCTGGTGCTCAGAGAAGGCTCCCCGGACCCAGGTCCGTGGGTAAAAGATCACCCGCGAGTGGATCAGGTACTCCTCCTGTATCTCTCGCCAGAACTTCAGCCACTTCTCCCCGAAGGCCACGTCCTCTTCGCTGGTCTTGGGCGGGCCGTAGAAGCCGGTGAAGTACCAGAAAGCCCCGGTCGAGCCCAGAAGCTCGATGAAGGCCCGCCGCCAGCCGTGCAGCTCGTGCGGGTAGTTGGCCATCGTGCCGTGCTGTTGCCAGTGGCGGTAGGCCGGGGTGGGATTGGCCAGAAGCGCCTTGCAGTTCACGGCCATGCGCTGGTCCAGGGACCCGGAGGCATAGCCGAATTCAGGGCTGTAATCCATGCCCGCGTCGCCCATCCACCGGCCCATGTTGAAGTGAAACATCCCGGGCACGCCGCTGGCGGCGTCCGAGATGTACTTGATGCCCGCCTTTTCCACCTCTTTGATGAATTCCAGGTAGTTCTTCATCGCCGGATAGAAGGAGTAGATGCCGGGCAGGTGGCCGTGCTCGCGCGAGTTGCACTTGCCGGAACGGACGCCGTTGGGGTTGCCATCCGAACTGTAGGCACCTACCTTGTTCTTAAGCAGGAAGGCCAGGTAGTCGCGGTGGGCCTTGACGCACTCCTTGGTGCAGAAGGGGAGCAGGAGCCCGTCCGGAGTTTGCCCCTTGCTGTAGCCGGCGTAGCCGAGCCACGGCATCACGAACACGCCGTGCTCCAGGTATCGCTTGACCTTCGCCGCAAAGGCAGCCCGCGACTTGGCTGTAAGCTGGGACCATCCGCCATCGAACAGCAGCTTGATGCCCCAGCGCTTCCAGATGGGGCTTTCCGGCGGCGGCGGCGTGGTGATCCAATCGGTGCAGGTCACCAGGCCCTTTGACGGCCCCAGTGGGAAAAGATGCTGAAAATACTCGCGGGCCCATTCCACTGCGCCACGATCGCATCCGCCCAGCTCCAGCGGGAGGCTTTCGCCGTCGCGGCACCAGATGCCAAGGGCCAGCGGCTCGGTGGCGAGCGTCCCGCCGGCCGCCACCTGCGCTCCCGGATAATACCAGGGCCCGCTGTCGGGCTTTGCCATCACATGATGCGGGAACTCCAAGTTCATGAACAGGCCGCCCTGCTTGGCGGGCAGGAAGTAGGCCGAGTGGTCTTTGCTGGGGAGAACGTAATACCACGTTCCCTCCTTGCCGGCCGAGGGATGCTTGAAATACCTGAAAAAGCTCACGCCCCGACAGGCCGGCCCCTGCCGGACCTTGAGAACCAGCAGCGGTTGTGCGCCGGGGGCCAGCTCCGCGCTCATGCGTATGTAATGGTGCTTGCGGCCCAGCGTCGCCTTGAAGGAGATCTTCCGGTCTCCGGCGGAGAGGTGCGCGGTCAGCCCCGCCTGTTTCTTGTCGCCGGAAGCCTTCAGTGAATCGATTTTGAAGTTTGCGGCGGTCATCGGCTTGGCCTTGACCTCCAGCGCCTTGATGTCCGCCGTCTTGATGTCCACAGGCCCTTCGACGGCTACGAACTCGAACGGGGAGGCCGGCTTGAAGATCGTGGCCTCGCCGGTGGCCCTGTTGACCACCCTGGCCAAATGCAGGAAGGGCTTCTTCTTCCAGTGGGCCTCCAGGAAGCCGTTGGCCAGGACCGCGCCATCGGCGCTGGCGGTGGCGCTGGCCTTATTGAGTGCCTCGGGACGTTCGTCCGCGACCACCACCGCCTTGAGCTTGGCTCGCTTGACAGTGGATTCGAACGGCTCGCAGACCACATTGCCCGCGACAGTATACGGGGCTTCTTCATATGCCTCGAACTCGGCCACAGGCAGCGACTGGTCAAGCACGACCCGCACCCGCTCGGTCTCGACCGCCGGGAACGAGAAGCGCAGCGTGGAGACCGTGTAGCCCGCGGTCCCGGCCTTGACTGCCTCCCACTTGCCGCCCCTCCAGACCTCCAGGCCGGCGCAGTCTTCCGGGAAGGGCTTGTTCCTGGTGCGGACCACCACGCAGCCGATCTTCATCGGCTTGGGCCACTTGACGCCCACGGTTTTGGGCCCCCTCCGCGCGTTGGTCTTCCACAAGCCATCGTTGAGGAGTGGGGCGGCGGTTCCGAGGTCCTTATCGGTGATCAGTTCCGCGCCGTAGTGGGACAGGGCCAGGTTGCGGGGCTTGGCGCCTGTCCCGAACCCCGGACCCTGAAAATCTGCATTCTCGGTTGCAGAAGGGGATCCAGAACGCGCTGTCTTGACAGCTTGAGCTTCAAGAAGATACTTGCCCGCAATACCTGAACCGCCCAATAGAATCAAGCACACACTAACTAAAGTTGCCACCTTAATCTTTTCCCATATCATCATTTTTATTACTCCTTTTGAAATTTGAAAAGCTTTTATAAAACCCGTTATTTCCCCTGAAACACTTGCAGCTGCAGCAGAACTGCATGATGCTGCAAGCCCTGCAGGCGCTGCCTGCACAGCATTGTGTGCAACCGCTGCAGTAAGAAGGGCGGAGGAGACTGTAATTCCCCTTCTCGAGAATACCTTTCTGAGCTTTTTCAGGGCGTAATTCACCCTCATTCTGGCCGCGTCCTCGGAAATCCCGAGCACAGTACCGATTTCCGCATTGTTTTTATGCTGAAAATATTTAAGCACAATAACATCCCTGTTCTGCCTGTTCAGGCCCGTCAGTGCGTCATCGAGAACCGGAGAAATCTCTCCCCATTCACCCCCTGCATCACCTGTCCCTGTTTCCATGTTTCCCGCCTCCTTTTCATGTTTCCTGCGCATTTCTTCCGCCCTTATAATATTGAAGGCTGCAAACTTCGCAGCCCGTAAAAGCCATCCTGAAATTACCGTTCTTTTGGCAAGCGCAGCCGCTTTTTTGGAAAGGGCAATAAACACGCCCTGGGCGGCATCCTCTGCCAGTCCCGGATCATTAAGCTGCCTGAGGCATGCTGAATAGACCAAATCGGTATGCCGGTCCGCAAGCTCGGAAAAGGCTCCTTCCGAGCCGTCAGCCGCATATTGCTTTAACAGTTCCTGATCTGTCATGTGTATACCTCTCTGTTTATATTCATCCCTTCAGGCCGGATTCGAAGAAAAAAAATAATTTTTATACCCGGATTGTGCCCCGAGTCAAGCCCGGGATGCAAGCACATGGAGATGCGCTGATTTTTCGATAGCATGTTGACGGCCCTAACAGGTACGCAAAACTGAGATTTCCCGTTTCAGCAGTAGAAGCCGGCACAACGATACAATCCAGCTCACATTATAAGGCCTCATAAATTCCAGTCAAGATTTTTCTCGATTTCTTGACATATTGTAAATGTGTAACCGTTATGTGAAGTTTCTGAATAAAATTCATCTTTATAATTGACAAAAGCTTTCAAAAATGTAATATTTTACCAAGAAAGGTAGGTTCAGAAGGAGACAGGGGACATTGATAGTTTAATAGTTTTAGCAGTTTACGAGTGAAGAACGGAAGAGGGACATTGATTAAAATATAAAATAAGCTTGACAAACCACCTTCCTCCGGAAATAAGTCTCAAATCCCAAATCCAAAAACCCAAACTCTAAATTCCAGAAATTCCTTGCATATTTTCCTCATCTGGTATAATGGAAGATGTGAGGAGAACAATTTGGTAGTGATAAGATATAAAGACAAAAACCATAACAACCTAATCCAGCACATGCTTCGCATTGCTGATTGTTTTACGCTAGATTGACATGTAAGGAGGTTCATAAAAATGAATCAGAAGCATTATGATTTGACACCACTAAAAGAAGGGGAAGAAAGCGATTTGGCAATCCAGGATGACCAATGTTATACCATAGAAGACCTTGCAACAATATTTTCTGGCCGACATAAGAATTCAGACTGCGATGATGTGATATTTAAAGAAGAGCTAAGTGTTTTGAAGTGCGGTCTGGTGGTATTAAAAAAGGAACTCTCTTTATTTCGCAATCCCCCACCTGATGTGTTAGCGGATATTGAACAAGTTATGGCGATTGCTGAGCATTTTGATGGTACCGAATGGGTTGGCGCTGTGTCGAGCCGATTTGCCCCTGTGTTATTTTGTTGTCAGAGTGCTAACGATCCCATAGAGGTTGCTCTTCACAAAGTACTGAACGTAGTTGATGAAGGACTGACGGTTACAGATTGCGACTTTAGGCGTATTTTTATTAACGGACGCATGATTTTTAAGAACGATACATTTTGTAATGTCCCCCATGCCTCTAATGAAGAGCAGCTGATAAAACGTTTACTCCAAACGGATGCAATTGATAACGAAGATTTTACGCCATGCTTTCCCCGTTTGTTAACAGGAATTATGGTAGAAGACAATGTTTACAAAGAACATGTCACAACAGCCAATCGACTGTTCGGGCAACTGCAAAATGTTAAAAAGATTTCCTTGGGCGTTTTCGGCACAGGGGCAGAGGCAGAGATTAAAAGGCACAATACTCCTGTTTTCCAGATCGGTTTCACGGCTAATGATCGATTAGGAGGTCTTTTGTGCAATCATGTGGATTAACGGTGTGTTCTAAAAAACGATGTAACAAGTGCGTAATCTGGAACCAAAGAGGGGACATTGATAGTTTAGTAGAAACCCAGCAAGCTGGGAGTGGCGCCCCGAGGGAATACTCGGGACCAGCAGAGCTGGAGTGACAAGTGAAGAATGAAAGAAGATAAAGAAACAAAAACCGTTAATAAAATCTACAATCCGGATAAAGCTTGCCCCGGACTTGATCCGGGGGATCCGGAGGCCAAGTCGGGTAGTGACCAATATCCAAGGGTGGAGAAGAAAAGTAGGGCTCTCAAAATCTCAATTTGGATCGGCATTCCAACTATTGCCCTTATAATTATCTTCTGGGTATTGCATGAGTGGTCAGGTTTCCTGTTGCCTGCAATATACATTAAGTTTGATTTTGCAGATAACCAGTGTGAATGGATCGCAAATAACGTTCCGGTATTTATTATAGGGAAAGGATTGGTGAAATCGGGATGTACTATATCTTTATATTGGTTAAAAAATCGAGGAGAAGAGGGAGTGCCTTATTTAATTGAGTATTTAGATGATTGGTGTAATGACTTAAGAGAAGATGCGGCTCAGTGTTTAGGGGAATTGGGAAAAATAGCAATAGAAGCTTATCCACATCTCATAGAATTGGAAAAAAAAGATCCCGATATTAGAGTGCGCAGAGCAGCATCTCTGGCACTATTTAGAATAAATCCAAGACATCCTGAGGTTATCCAGATTATTAATAAATACATATTACAATATGATGTTGAACAAAAGATTGAAATATTTAAGAAATGCGGAAACATAGGTCTATGCTCCAAAGATACGGTTAATATGTTAAAGTCGCATCTTAATGATCTTAATATCAATGTAAGGCTTGAAGCAGCATTTGCGTTATTTAACATTTCGCATTCTGAAAGAGTTCGGTCAGCTTCAGCCTTAATTAAAACATTCAGATATGTAGGAAAAAAATTAGCGTTGGGGAAACAAATTCTTTTGTACTTACAAAAGGTAAATCCAGATCCTAATGAGATAATTTCGGAAATTATTAATAATATTGAAGAAGTGAGCAATTTTAATACGCAAAAATGGTTGTTTGTTTATTTGAATACTCTTGATTTGACTAATTTGAAAAAAGATAAATTACTTGAATTATGTAGATTACTTGTACATGACAGTATTTCAGTAAGAATGCGTGTAATAAAGATAATAGGTAAAATAAAAGATAAGTCTATTTTACCATTATTAAAGGAAGCATATCAAACGGAAAAGAATGATGTATTAAAGAATAAAATAGGTAAGGCAATAGAGTCATTTTAAAATAAGGTATTTATGTTTGGAAGAAATTTATATATGGACTCCTGTATTTATCATGTTTGTTATTTTTCCTGTTTTTGCATTATTATCATATTTAAAATATAAGAAAGATGGAGGATTTGTTGATATTTTTAACAAGGGATTAATAACCATTGTTGTCGGATTTATATTAATTGGAGTTAGTGATTATATTTTTACTAATTTTGGAGAGCCCATTAAATTTATTGTTTTAGGAGTATGGGTATGCATCATTTTCTTTCTTTGTTATAAACAGCTTAAGAATGAAAGGTAAAGGCATTTGTCCTCCAACTAATTCATTTTAGTTATTTTTATTAGGTAAGAATTTATGTTATTTCATCAAGTCTGATTTAAATATATGATAATACTGCGAACAATAGAACTAATATAAGCGATTAATAGAACAACAAAAAACACAATAAGTATTCTTGTAAATCTATTAAATCTATTTTGATTTTCAAGTATTTCTTTATCATCTTCTTCATTTAATATATTATCAATTATTATTTTATCCCTTGCTCTGCATCTAAAAAAATTAAATAATTTATATAGAAGCGGTAAAAAAAAAGCTGAATATATTATTAACCTAAGAATTAAATGCCGCATTTTATTTCCATTATAATCCGAACGGTGAATGGTAATGTGAGAAAAGTATTCTTAACCATAGTTATTATATTATAGTCAGAATATATCGAAATTAAAGTTAATAAATTATTTTTTTACGTTTAAGCCATTGTGAAGGTTCAAGAACTTTAAGACTCTATTTAAAGGAAAAATAAGCTTAATAAACAACCTCCCTTCGGAAAGAAATCCCAAATCCCAAACTCTAAATTCCAGAAATTCCTTGCATATTTTCCTCATCTGGTATAATGGAAGATGTGAGGAGAACAATTTGGTAGTGATAAGAAATAAAGACAAAAACTATATCAACCTAATCCTGCACATGCTTCGCATTGCTGATTGCTTTACGTTAGCTGAGTAAAATGAAGAGAAATGTAATAATTGCGGTTTTATGTATATTGTTTCTTTTAGCGGCTATAAACGTTTATTTCATTAGTAATTCACCAATGTCAATAGGCACGAAGACTTATGATTATAGTGGCGGCTGGCCAGTTCCTAGAGAAGTATATGAAGAACATTCTGAAGAGGAATTATCTCTTGAAACTGTAATGTACCCGGAAATAACTAATGGTTTATTTGCACTAAGCATAATTTTCATAGGGGTATTGATTTATTGTTTATTTGAAAAGGTTTTTATAAGGAAGAAAGCAACTCGCCAAACGGATCGGCCTAACGCCGCATAGCGGCGCAGGTCATCCTTAACGTTTATAGTAGAAAAGGAATAAGAATGTTTTATGGGATTGGCATTTGGAAAAACCCGGATATTGGTATTAAACCTTTAGAATATAATGAAAAACCATAGACAGAAGATCCAGCACATGCTTTGCATTGCTGATTGGTTTACGTTATGGTAGAAAGAATTAATATTAGAATGGATAAGATTTTATTATTAATTGTATCTATTTTATCAATATTAGTTATATTGAATTCCTGCACACAAATAGACCCTCTTTCAGAAGAAGCCCTAAAGGAACCTGAGAAGGTTTACGTGATGTTTTTAAACGATAGATGTCTAAATGAGTTTCCTAAAATAATATTTGAATTAAAAAACTTAAAAGAACTTTATTTTTACAATAATCAACTTAATGAATTGGCATTAAAGATAAAAGATTTAAGTAATCTACAAAAACTTGTACTTGGGCATAATCAAATAAGTGAATTGCCAAAGGAAATCGGAAGTTTGCAGCAACTGAAGTATCTTGGGCTAAGAGGCAATCAAATAAAGGAAATCCCGCAAGAAATAGGCAATTTACTGAATCTAGAGATTTTTGATTTGTCTAAAAATCAAATAAAGGAATTGCCTAAGGAAATAGGCAATTTAAAACACCTAAAGATTCTTGTCCTACGCGACAACAAAATTCAAGAACTCCCGAAAGAGATGGGAAATCTCGATAAGCTGAAAACACTCATTCTGTCTGGAAATAATTTAGAGGAAATACCGAAAGAGATAGGAAATATGAAGAATCTAGGGCACCTTGAATTATCCAAGAATCGATTAAAGAAAATTCCAAAAGAAATAGGGAATTTAAAACACCTAGGTATTTTAAATATGAAAGAAAACCAAATAAAAGATATTCCGAGAGAGATTGAGAATTTAACTGAGTTGTGCTTGCTAGTCTTGTCTGACAATCAATTAAAGGAAATTCCGAAAGAGATAGGAAAATTAATAAAACTAAAGCACCTTGTATTATCCAAGAATCAATTAAAGGAATTACCAAGAGAAATAGGGAATTTGTGTAATCTTGAGGCGATATTTTTAGAAAATAATAACATTACAGAGAAAGAGAAAGAAAGAATTAAAGCCTTATTGCCAAATACAGAAATAGAGTTTTAAATAAATGAAAAACCATGGTTGCAAAAACACACTTGTGGAGGAGGGGGACATTGGTTAGTTAGTAAGTTAAGGACCAGAAAGGGGACATTGCTGAGATAATAATTTAAGCGTGACAGCAAGTTTGGGTTTTTTGATAAAACGTTTTTAAACTCCGATCAAAGCCCGGATCTTCGGGGATCGGGAGTATCAGGAGAGAAAGTTTAGGGTGTGTGGTTTTCGGGGGAAAATATCTTTAAATATTGCTTGAAATGGGGATGATAATGGAGTATAATAATATAGTCCAAGGTTCAAAGTTTTGAGTTCAAGGTTATATGGGAAACGCGGAACGCGGAAGGTGGCCGGCGGAGCGGGCGGTGGTCCCGACGCGCCAAGCCGGCGTGACGGCCGGGATTTTCAATATGGATTAGGGGGTATGGGGTATGTTGAAAGGATATCAATAACCAATATCCAATAATCAATTACCAAGGACAGGAACCACGAAGACACTAAGTTAGTTACAAGTTAAGAGTTAAAAGTTACAAGTTAGAAGAACAAACGAACTTATTGTGCTATTCCAACTTCCACATCCCTGAACCTTGCAGGTGCAGCACCGTGTGTCATCTCTGCGGTCTGTGACGGCTGGCCTTTGCCGCAGTTGGCCACGCCCCATGGATGCCAGTATTTCTGGTTGCATATTGCATCACAGGAATTCCAGAATTCGACGGTTTTGCCCTGGTATGTGGGATCCCGGTACAGTTTCACCTTCTTGCCATTCTTAAGCTCCCAAGCAGCTTCGCATCCAAACTGGAAGTTCACCCGCATCTGGTCAATTGACCAGGATTTGTTCATCTCCATCAGGAGCGCACCATCTGAATCGTTCAGCAGGTCATCGTATCCCCATGTGCCGGGGAGGAGTGACATGTTGATCATTCGTATCATGGGGATGCGGCTGTACCCGTGTGCACGGTTGCACCCGCGGGAACGTTTCTCATTGATTTCACCTGCCAGCTCGCGGTTAGTAAGATAATTCTTGTATAGTCCTTTTTCAACCACAAAGTAGCGTTGCGCGCGAACGCCGTCATCATCATAACCGAACGTAGCCAGGCCCATGGGCATGGTTGAGTCTGCAACAATGTTCACGATATCAGAGCCGTATTTCAGTTTGCCCAGCTTGTCAGGTGTGATAAAGCTCCTGCCTGCATAATTTGCTTCGTGACCGAGCACACGGTCGAGTTCGGACGGATGCCCGCATGATTCATGAATCTGCAGGGCAAGCTGAGATCCTTCGATAATGATGTCCCGGGGGCCGGAAGGGCATACTGGTGCTGAGAGCAGGGCAACTGCTTCATCCCGTGTGCGTTCTGCATTCTCAACAAGGCCTGCAGAACGGATGTACTCGTAGCCGGCAGTCACGCACTGTCTGCCAAAAGAACAGGGGAATGAACGTTCCTGAACAATGGTCCCGTTGGAACTTTCCGCAGAATATCCTGCACCAACACGTGTGAGAATCTGCTCGATAAAGGATCCTTCTGTTGAGGCAAACCACTGGTGTTCCTGCCATGCATGGAGGTTTCCGGAAGCATTGATGACTTTTTTATTTTTGCGCAGGATCGAGTCTATTTCACTGAGCAGCCCCACTTTTTCATCAAGATCAACATCAAAGGGGTCTTCTATATATGGGGTTGCCCAGAAGTCGACATATGCAGGTTCCGCTGCGAGCTTGATCTTCTTATCCTGGAATTTCGAAGCATGTCGTGCGATCTGCACTGCCTCCAGGGTTGTCTTTCTGACCTGTGCTGGTGAAATTCTGCTGGACGATGAGAATCCCCATGCACCGTTGACAATGACACGTACACCGAATCCGTTTGTTTCACTGTAATTGATGTCGGGCCGGGCATTTTTCATACACACATCCTGCACCGTGTTAAAAATGATTCTGATGTCAGCATAACTCGCACGCCTTGTTTTGGCAGTGGCAAGTGCGATATCACAGAGCTTTTGCATAATTTGTACTCCTATCAGGGTATTACCGTATAAGCAGTAAATCCCGAATCACAAGCTCCAAATAACAAAATCCGGGTATTAAAAATCAGTGCCTGAAGAAAAATTGAAATCCTTGATCATCAGGGCAGGCACCACAAATCCACCTCCAAACAAGCTGGAGGCATTCTTCAGGTCCTTGCCCACCATGACAACATTCTTGAGAGCCTGAGGCACACTCTGTGTAAACCTGAGATTTTTTATTGGATGTTTCACTTTGCCTTTCTCAATGAGGAACGTCCCGTTCCGCGTCATGCCAGTGATGTCAAGTTTCTTGGGATTGATCACGTTGGTGTAGTGGAACTGGGTCACAAGAATTCCCCGGTCAACGGACTCGATCATCTGTTCAAGCGAAGCATTTCCAGGCTCGAGGACCATGTTCCGCGGAAAGGCACCTTCTGTATTGGGCTGCGGCAGTCCGTGTCCCGTGGGATTCTTCTTTGCCTTCTTGGCAGTGCCCCGATCATATACACCGTCAGTGAACTTTCCCTTCTGGATGAGGGTTACCCTGCTTCGCGGCATACCTTCCCAGTCAAAAGGCATGCCGCTCTGAAGGGGATGGAATGCATCATCAACAAGCGTGACCATGGGACTTGCTACCTTCTTTCCCTGCATACCCGAGTAGCATGAGCGTTTTTCATAAAGGGCAAGGCCGTTAAAGCCCAGCCATGCAAGGAACAGTGTGAGATTGGATACTGCGTCCGGCTCAAGAACAACTGTATATGTTCCCGGTTTAATGTCTTTAGGTTTGCGGGACATGAGCGCCTTATCCATTGCAGTACTGATGATCCCGTCTGCGGGGATCTTAGCTGCATCACGGTTGGATTCACTCGCCCAGCCTGCTGAATCTTTTGTCATCATGGTCACAGACATTGTTGCATTGGAACTCGCGTGTGTGACGAACAATCCTGATGTATTGGCAATAGCGATCCTCGCAACAGACGTGGAATACACTCCTGCAGTTGTTAACCGTTTCTTCCGGGCTGCGCGTATTGCCTTGCCAACCTGGTCGGCACGAAAATCCGGGCCGGCTTTTTCAGTCCTCTTTACAGAACCTTGGCCTGTATTGTATTTGTGCATCCTGACAAAAGGAAGCAGCTCCTTGTCAGGTACGGCAGCCTTTGCAGAAGTTTCCGCATGTTCGACAATGCGCTTGAGGGAGGTATCGTCAAGAGAAGTTGTTTCCGCGCTTCCGATCCTTTTCCCGATCCGGGCCGTGAAACTCACTGAATCAATAAGCTCCTGCACGCTCTGTGTTATCTTGTTTTCACCGAATCGGGTAAGCCCCTCCTGGTAAGAAGCAATACGGACTTCAGCTGCACCTGCGCTGGTCCAGCCAAGGATTTTTCCGCATATTTCCTTCATCTTTTTTTGATTCACAAACCACTCCTTTGCGAGCATTCGAAAAATATGGCTAAGAACATAACAGTATTATACAATAATCAAAGCAGAAATCAATAAAAAAAAGACTTATCAAAGCCCGGATTCGGGGTAATCGGGAATATCAGAGAAAGAGTTTAGGGAGTGTGTTTCCCGGGGGAAATATTTTTAAATATTGCTTGAAACGGGGGGAATACTTATTTCTGAAAATGAACACAGAAATTACTTTGAAATTACTTGACTTTGAGTAAAATATTTGTATTATTAAAAAACGATTTTACGAAAGAAGACTACTGTATGTATTTCAGGATTATTGGAGATGTTGAGAAGACCGAGACTATAGCCGTAGGGTCTTCAATTAAGGAAATAACCAGACTTCGCAAATATTATGGTAAAGGACGATGGAGAAAGATGAAAGGTTTTGCAACTGTTGAATTTCCTGACGGGTCAATATCTAAAGCAGAAGTCCACTGGTATGAAGCTCATGGGAGAGGAAAAAAGGAAATCAAGATTAAGTGTCTTTTGAAATAATTGGAGTATAATATGGAAAAACAATATGCAGTATGCGTAAAAAATAAGGGATATGAGGCTTCACTGGAACTTAAGAAAATATATACATTGATTACCGATAAAAAAGCATCGGCAAAAGGTTTAGTGCGCATAGAGGATGAATCTGTTGAAGATTATCTGTATCCGGAAGAGTTCTTCATGAAAATTGACGTTCCCCATGCTGTTGAAGAGGCTCTTTCGCATGTTAAAGATTGATAAGGGAGCAAATGAAGGAAGAGAAGGGAAGGGGGACATCCTTCGACGCTGCTCAGAATAAATTGATAAGATAATAATTTAAGTTTGACAAACAACCTTCCTCCGGAAAGAAATCCTAAGCTCGAAACTCTAAATAAATATTCAATAAAAAATATCTTGTAAAGCCTGTAATTGCCCATATAATTTCCAAGCATTGGCTTACTGTTAAAGGGGACAGTTATGAGCGGATCGTGGCGGATAACCAAGTATCGTGTCCCCGGAATTTGCCGGAATTTATGGCTTCTTGTGGAGGGAAAAACCGATAAAAATATTTGAAAATTATGTTAATTTTTATGGGAAAAACCCATTGAACGCTCTACAATAGAAATAGAATAAGGAATATTATGCTGACGAATAGAAAAAAAACAATTATTATATCTTTATCGATATGCGTTGTCGTTGCGGCAGTTTCTGTTGCATCATTTCTTATATTTATGAAAATACGGAACAGGATACACAGGGAACTTTGTTTATCGGCATTTGAAGATTTCAGGCAGAATGTGAAGCCGGGCATGACATCGCAGCAGGTTGGAGAGGCTTTGAAAGATAAGGAATGGATGGATAAAGCGTGTATATGTCCTATATTCGGGGTTTTCCGTGATATACCCCTGAAAACGATATTTGTTTCTTCGATTGGCTTTCAGATCGTTCTATATCCAGATTCTGATAATCAAAGCAATTATGTGATATATTTCGCACTATCCAGGACTTCTTCAGGGGCAATTCACCACGAACAAGCATCAAAAATGGGAATAGACTTCCTCAACGGGAAACTGGAGGACAATTCTGTGATCCTGGAAGAATTTGCATTATGTGATAGGGAAAGGGAAGGGCAGGAAGAAGTATTTAGTAAGTAGTTACAAGTCAGCCGGCGGAGCCGGCGGTGGTCCCTTCTGTCTCCCGGCACTCGACACCAGTCCCTCGTCACTCCAGTTGACAGTGGCAACTGGCTACTTGAGCATGGATACAGGCAGATAACGGTAATAAATTTCTAGGGATAGGGTGCTCAGTGCTGTTGCCAGGATCCTGCCTCCATCCCGGATTAACGGGTTTTGCGTGGGTTCCCATGAGCCGTCGGCACACCCTCCTTTAATTTGATTGCTGCATAACTCCTTTTTTAAACTGGGATTCCATTTTTCCCAGTATGTGCCTCCCATCTGGAACATTCCGATGGAACCGAAATACCATTCATAAAGATTGGCATTGTTGTAGTCTTTGGGGAGGCGTTCAAGGACTTTTGCGGCAAGTGCCTGAATGAGTTTATCCTCTATATCCTGTCCTATAAATATCCTGCTCAACAGGCAAATAACTGTACTCATGTAATCCCTTTGTGCTGCTTCTCCTGCATCCGAAACATACCTATCTGCACAGTAACCGATTGACCCGGTCTTTATTTCAGGAGTAATATTGTCAAGGAAGCCTTTGACGTTATCAAATGTATCTCCAATATCCAATCCGGAGGCTTTGGCTGTTTTGAGGGCACAGATATTCCAGCCGGTAACAAATGTACGGCTGGAATTGGTTCCGGATGTGTATCCCCACCCCCCGTCCTTGTTCTGCCGTTTTATTATAATGTCAGTCGCCTTTTCTGCCATATCCTTTATAATCGGATGTTTTGTCATGCCGTATGCTTCTGCAACAGCTGTTGTACTTACAGCGTGGATAACGTTATTTGAAGAAAATGAACCGTCCGCACTTTGGTTTCTCTGAAGGCAATTCAAACCGTCCGCCACCTGTTGCCGGAATCTGCCTGCTTTTTGCGTGTGGCCGGCTCCGAGCAGACACAGCAGTGCAAGTCCTGTTGCGGCATTGTCAGCTCTGTCACAGTCTGCAATTTTTACGGTTTTCTGAGAGAGGCATCCCGGTTTTTTCGCGCATTGTCTGGTATAGTCCTTAAATGACCACGACCCGTCTTGAGCCTGGTGCTTCTTCAGCCACTGAAGATCTGACAGTACAGCTGACTCAGTAGCAACACCACCCCCAAAACGGCCTATTGCACGCCTCTTTCCGCCCCCGTTCCGCCAGCCGTATGAGCCCGATCCTCCTCCGCCTACTCCGAATACACCGACCCAGCCCTCTCCCTTCAGTTCCACTGTCCGTATGCATCTTGAACATCCTACTGCACAGTCACTTACTCCCTGAGGAAGAGGCAAAGGCTGCTTCACTGTTACTATCTCTCCGTTATTCCTTATTATCTTATCAACCGCAACAAACGAGGTAAATTGGGTCATGCAGTTATATGTAAGCCCTAATGCTGTGACTTCTTTTTGTATGTCCTCCGCAGCTTGTGTATAATCTGACAGACTGCCTATCTTTTTTCGGGCCCACAGATATTGTATCGCGGAATTGCTTTCATGAGCATTCATGGGACATATATTGAACTTTTTTGTGTATAGACCCATTGGGGTAATCCCGGATACTGTAATAGACCCTTCCGGATTTTTATATTTTCCCAGAATAACCAAAGGCCTGTCTGCAAAAAGGTCCGGCAGACAGGCGGGGTGCATGTCATATGCATACATCCCTTCGTATAAAACGTCTGTATCAACTAAAAGAGGAGCTTCAATATAATCAGCAAATTTCTCCGCAGTTTTCGCTGCTTCACTCTTGCCGGTCACTACAAACGGCTCACCTTTACCAGCATGGGCCATTCCTTCGATAAGATATCGATTAACGCTTTTTCCAATTCCGAATGCAAAGAAATTTGAATTTCCGAAATTCTTTCTTATAATATCAAAAGCCTTTTTCTCAACATTTACATATCCATCTGTTGCTGCAACTATAATACGGGATATTCCCTTGGTTTTCTTTAGAGAATAAGCTCTCTGCAGTGCATCGAGAATACGTGTCCCTCCTGTACCATTCTGCGCATTCAGCATTGCAAGGGCCTTTTCCTTGTTTTCAGCAGTACCCTTAAGGGAAACCGGAGACAGTGCTTTTGACCCTCCTGCGAAAAAGATAATATTAAAGAAATCCTCTTTACGTAACCCGGAAATAATAGTGCGTATGAGTTCTTTTGAGACTTGCAGGGGGAAACCGTGCATCGAACCTGAAACATCAACAATAAAAATATATTCGCGGGGTGGAACTATCTGCATGCTTACTGATTCGGGCGGCTTTACCATGAGAAGGAAATAATTTTCTTCTTTCCCTGGATAAAGAAGAACACCCGTATGGATAGCATTGCCGTCAAGACAGTATTTCAGGATAAAATCTCTGTTGCCGCCGTATTTTTCCTGATCCGAGAGCGTGATTTTTGCCCTGTCCTGTAACAGATGCTGTATGTTTGCTTTATGAGACGGCACTGAAATATTTGACAACGGAATTCCTGTGCGAAGAGATATATCAATATTGAGTGTGTATGAGGGGTTTTTCCCTTCATGAAGGTACGGGGTCATTGTCCATTCCTCTATTCCTTCGAGCTCTTCAGGAACTTTTTCGCCGGTGAAGCGGGGGCCTACAACAGTTGGCAACACAAATTCATACGTACCCTTTTCCGGCACCAGGATCTCTGTATATGTTAGTGTAACCTCAATAATATCACCAGGCAGAATATTGCCTACGTTCATCTGGAACACATTGGGACGTTGCTGCTGAAGCAGGGAGGCTGTTTTGCCTTCTTGTATTGCTTTTGTGTATATTTGTTCTGCTTCTTTTTTTTCTTTTATCTCTGCGTCTATAATCCTTTCTCCTATCTTTATCCTCATTCCGTGTACTGCAGAGTGTGTGCTCACGGGGAATATGTATACGGCTTCCAGAGTCTTGCTGCCGCTGTTTTTATAGACCTGCGTTAAATTGACTTCAGTTACAAATCCGGCAATATGTACTTCTGCCTTTGTTTTAAGAAGAGGAAACGAATCAACTTCAGGATCGCCTTTAACATAGAAATATGGGGATTTATTTACGCTTTGCCTGATTTCATTAAGGCCGTTACCCTTAATGATTGTTCCATGCAGCAGACATATACCAGCAACAAAAAGCACAATGGACTTTGATCGTTTCATAATACACTCCTCCTGGACTTTAATTAAGGATATAGAACACTATAAAAACAAAATATGAGGCCTAACCTCTCATATATTTACATGTTTGCTTACTGCTATTAACGTAAGAGCACATGAAGGGTTTAAGAAATATCATTAAAATATTACTTGAACCGGGGATGATAATGGAGTATAATAAGGGAGATGTTAGTTAAGAGTTACAAGTTACAAGTTCAAGGTGTCTGGAGCCTCTGCACTCCCTCCGGGCTGTATGCCCTACAGGCAGGAAGCCAGAGACCTGCAGTGCTTCATGGAAGCATCTCAGCGGTTGCAAGGTTCAAGGTTTTAAGTTAGGAGTTGCAGGATATGCCAGACAACAAATGGGGTAAGAGCGATTTTACGGAGGGGCCGCAGGAACGGAAGCCCGGGGAGGCTCCTGCTTTGATGGCGGAACAGCCGGGCAGGGGCGGGAGCAATTGTTCCAAGCATCCTGATAGAAGTGCTTCGTGGGAGTGTGAGAAGTGCCATAAGGTATGCTGCGATGAGTGCGCCGGGACGTATCAGAGCTGCCCGTGGTGCGGAGGGGTATGCATTCCGCTGGAGAAGAAGGCCGTACAGACGGCTGCAGCGGCCACGAAGTCGTTTTTTATGCTGCTTCTTGATTCTTTTACGTATCCGCTGCGGGGAAAGGGGATAATACTGCTTATTATCGGAGTGGTATTTTTCTTCATGCTTTTTTTCGTTTTGGGATTTCATATTTTACGGTGGATTTTCCTGCTGATAGGCGGAGGGTTTTTCTGCGCTTTTTTTATGCAGATCGTTGCATCGTCTGCCAATGGAGAGAACGAGCTGCCCGACTGGCCGGATGTGACCAATATAATTGAGGATCTTGCCATTCCGTTCGTTAAGTTTATCGGCACGTTCATTGTCAGCTATTTACCCCTGCTGATATATATGTATTACCTGTACAGGAATCCTTTCAGTTTTTCAAAACCGGTATTCAAGTCCCTTGAAGTGCTGGGAAGTATTTATTTTCCCATGGCCCTGATCGCGACAGCGCTGGGGTTTCCGCATGTTTTTAACCCGATAGCGATATTCACGTCAATAGGGAAGGTGTTCCTCCATTATATAACGGCTTTGGTATTTATAACATTTGTCTTTTTTATGGGCGAAAGCGGGATTCAGTTTCTCATAGGGCACTTCAAGTATTTCGGTATATTCCTGAGCGCTCTGTTGTTGTTTTACGCGGTCACGGTACAGATGCGGGTATACGGTATAATATATTATGTAAACCAGAAGAAGCTGAGCTGGTATGGGGAGTAATTAGTTACAAGTTACAAGTTAAAAGTTACAAGTTAAGAGCTTTGCGATTGCCGATTTGCGGAATTTAGAAGAAAAGGAACCACAAAGACACTAAGACACCAAGTTAGTTAAGGGTTAAGGGATTTGCGATTTTAAAAGAATATCAATAAACAATAAACAATATCCAATAATCAATTATCAATGAAAGGAATGAAGATGAGGAATGGATCGATACTGTTTGGAATTATTCTAATACTGTTAAGTGGGTGCGGCAAAGAGCCTGAAGAGGACGATCATGCCGCCGTGACTCCACAGGCAGTTGCACTGCCCCAAAAGAACCTTGATGGTTTTTATAAAGTTGAAGGTGGCAAGGAATCCAAAGGATTTGAAATAAAAGGTAATACAATGATCAGCACGAATCCTGCAACCGGGACGAAAATGGAGGTTAGTTTTGAGCAAAGGGGCGGTTGCATCTATATTAAGCCGCATATTCCGGAAGGGGAGAAACTTGGAAGAGAAATATTTGTTGTGTATGAGATAGTGGATAAAGGGCTTAAGAGCGGGCATGTTGAAGATGCAAATACAGGAGAGCGGATCAATGCGGAATTGCCTGAACTGCTATATATAAAGCAATGAGCTTTTCGATTGCGGAAGTTAGCCGGCGGAGCCGGCAAATCACAATGCCGAAATAACGCAAGTTCCAAGAAGAGGAACCACTAAGGCACGAAGGCACTAAGTTAGTTACAAGTTACAAGTTAAGAGAACAAGAAAGAACCACGAAGACGCGAAGTTAGTTAAGAGTTACAAGTTATTCGAACGCGGAATTCGGAACGCGGAATTCGGAGTAAAAAGTGACCGAAGATAAAGAAACCAAGACAGAACCCGGCAAGGCTGGGAGTCACTGGACACTAGTCACCAGTCATTGGGTAGAGGATTAGATGGGGATAAGATCTCAAAAAAAATAAAAAATATTTGACAATCCCTATAAATTGTGTTACAATATATTACGATGACATACATGTAATACAAGGAGATACAATATGAGCAAGTCTTTATCTGTAAGAATTCCCGATAAACTCGCTAAGAAATTGGATTCTGTTGCCAAGGAGTCAGAAAGATCAAGGTCTTTTCTGATCCAGAAAGCCCTGGAATCCTTTCTGGATGAGCAAGCAGATTTACAAATCGCACTTGACCGCTTACATGATACGACTGATAAAGTCATATCACTGGAAGAGATGAAAGAAGAACTTGAAATATAAAATAACATTCAAGAAATCAGTTGCTCGCGACTTAAAAAAAGTAGGTAAAGAAGAGGCAGAAAAACTCTTAAAGAAAATCGCTAAACAACTCCCTTCAGAAGCAATACATTGTCCTCAATTAAAGGGAAGGTATACAGGATTAAGAAAGTATCGCATAGGAGACTATCGAATTATTTTTGCTCTATTGGAAGATACAGCTCTTATAACGAGAGTCGGTCACAGAAAGAATATTTATAAAAAGAGATAACCAACGGATCGACCGAATGCGGCCGGCGGAGCCGGCAAATCACAATGCCGAAATAACGCAAGTTCCAAGAAGAGGAACCACGAAGACGCGAATATCGAATGTCGATTTGCGAATGATAATTTAAAAATGCTAAGTTTACAATTTACAATGAATATGGTTTGAGAATGCAGCATGTCCCGGCCGGTAAGCTGGCTTGCCGTGTCGGGATCCCTCTCCTGGGCCGTTGATGTTGCTAATAAACTGAAATAATCATCACCACGTAGGAGACCATAATGAAATCTGATCGACATGGAATCTGGTCTGCACTCGTCATCGTGTTAACGATCGTGCTGCAATGCCCCTGCCTGGGCGAAGACAAACGGGCCATAGAACCTGTGGATCCGGCCAGCTTTAAGGCACCCGTGCTGCCGGCCTTTCCGGGGGCTGTCGGTTTCGGGGCAAAAACAACAGGCGGCCGCGGCGGCCGCGTGATCAAGGTCACCAATCTTAAAACAACCGGTCCCGGAAGTTTTGCCGAAGCCCTGGGAGCAAAGGGCCCCAGGATTATCGTATTTGATGTGAGCGGTGTTGTGCCCAAGGGAACGGGGAGGAAGGACGCCTATCCATGCACTGACGGTAATTTTACCATTGCCGGCCAGACCGCTCCCGGCCCCGGCATTGCCTTGGAAGGCCTGTTGACGATACGGGGAGCGGACAATGTCCTTATCCGTCATATCCGGGATCGTTTCGCGGGAAAAGACGGTGTGGACTCGATAGGC
>Ga0272442_10002769_pt1 | contig 25086 bp, 22 predicted proteins | sample SSMForm2O_FD_200262 | JGI IMG/M metagenome (GOLD analysis project Ga0272442, IMG submission 200262) | Marine sediment archaeal communities from Little Sippewissett salt marsh, Falmouth, MA, United States - SSM-Form-2O | ecosystem: Environmental > Aquatic > Marine > Wetlands > Sediment ... | reverse complement strand
TGAAGCAGGTTGTGCAGGACCTGAGGACCTGCGGGGATACCACGCTGCTGCTGACATTGAACCCATCGTCAAACTTCGTACCGCGGATAACCGATATCATCGGAGAGATTCTCGGACTGTCCGGCGAAAAACGCACCGCGCTCAGGATACGTAAACTTCGCGCATAGAGGCGCCTATGCAGCCTCAAGAACCGAATAAAAAGTCCAGAGGGGACTTTTACGCCATGACCTCAGAACTGATCGTTAATGTCACATCACATGAAACGCGTGTCGCCCTGATGGAAAACGGTATTCTGACCGAACTCCACATAGAACGCGAATCCGACAAGGGCATCGCGGGCAATATCTACAAAGGCCGCATCCAGCGTGTCCTGCCGGGCATGCAGGCCGCATTTGTCGATATCGGCCTGGCACGATCGGCTTTCCTGTATGTCGACGATATATATACACCCAGCAGTGCAGCCGGGCCGCTGCACAATGTTTTCGAAGATGCGCGGGACGATCTCGAACCGGAAGATGCCGACGCATATGCAACCAGGCGACAGCAAAGCATCCCCATTGAAGAAGTGCTCAGCGACGGAGGCGAAATCCTTGTACAGGTCATGAAGGAACCCATCGGCAGCAAGGGGGCACGTATCTCTTCATACATATCCCTGCCGGGCCGCTACCTTGTCTACCTGCCGGGCATCGACAATATATTTATTTCCCGCCGCATCACGGACCAGACCGAGCGGGACCGTCTTGAAGACATCGTCCGGACGATACGCCCGGAGAATTGCGGATTTATTGTGCGGACCGCGAGCGAAGGCACAGATGAGGCTGACCTGAACATGGACATGGCTTTCCTTATAAAACTCTGGGGCAGTATCCAGTCACGCGTAAGCACGGCGCCCGTACCGGGTCTTCTCCACGAAGATATCGGGGTCTCTCTAAGGGCTATCCGCGACCTGTACAGCAACAGCATCAAAAAAATCATCGTCGACTCCGGCGAGACATACCAGGCGATAATCGATTTCATGAAAACATTCACGCCCCCGCCTGACTGCTCGGTCGAACGCTATGAGGGACCCACACCGCTTTTTGAAACCCTCGGCATAGAACATGAAATCAGCCGCGCCCTGAACCGCACTATCTGGCTCAAATCAGGAGGCTATATCGTCATCGAACAGACAGAGGCCCTTGTTGTCATTGATGTCAACACCGGACGGTATGTAGGTAAATGCAACCAGGCCGACACCATCCTTAAAACCAACCTTGAGGCGGTCAGAGAGATAGCCTACCAGATCCGCCTTCGCAATCTCGGAGGGATCATCATTGCGGACTTTATTGATATGGAGAAAAAAGCCGACCGTCAGGCTGTTCTGAACGCCCTGCAGGAAGCCCTCAAAAAAGACCGCGCCAAGACCAACATCAGCGGGATCTCGGACCTCGGTCTCATACAGATGACGCGCAAGCGCGTACGCGAAAACCTGGACGGCAGGATGTGCGAACCGTGCCCCCACTGCGAGGGCCGCGGCACGATCAGGTCCGCCCAGTCAATCGCCTACGATATACTGCGTGCCATGCGCAAAGAAGCCGGCACGCATGCCGAAGATAAAATACTGGTCCTGGCGCACCCGGATGTCGTGACCTATCTGTATGACGAGGAACGCGACTACATTGACGACATTGAAAAAAAATTTCACAAAAAAATCCTCATCCGTGCCGACAACCGCAACCACAATGAACAATTCGACGTATTTTCGCACTGAGCGGATACGGCCGCCAGGATTCAACGATCATACCGCCTCATCCGCCCTGCTTCCCTGATGCCGGTTCGTGAAAGGTCATGCCAGTTCCCGCATGAGTCAATCTATGTGCGTGCGCAGGGTGCGCAGATAATCGATCCGGCTGCGCATACCCGCTATCTGTTCCTCCTGCAGCTGTATGTTGTCATTACGGTTCCGTATAAGGGCGTCGATATCCTCGAGGTTTTTTTCGTACCTGAGGATAATGGATTGTTGGACGCCGCCGCGCGAAACACCGGAGCCTTGAAACCGTGTTTTCTCGCGGGCGCCGGCAAGGCCCGACTCGGCCGCCGCACGTTTAACTTCAGCATCCTCTATATCATCACGATACTGCGCTATCGTTCCGCTGCAGGTCTTGATGGCAAGCTTCAACTGTGCTATCTGGCTGTCGATATCACGCTTGGCCTGGGCCCGGTCCTGCCGTATCAGTTCCGATTCGGGCTCCCGCTGCAGGGACGGGTTGCCCGGCGCGAAGCGCTTTTCCACCAGCACCAGCTGCCCGAGGCCGGCATTCATGCTCATCTCGAAATTCTCGAGAAAATCCATACCGAGCAGCCGCATCCTGCCGACCACGGCTTCGATATTCTCGGCCCGTGCCCCGCCGATGTCGACTGATGCCAGGCGAACTACCGGCATCTCAACAACTGAACCATCTGCGATCAGCCCCTGGACGCGCCGGCTCGATTCAATCGGAAGGCCGAGAATGCGCGCGTCATCTTCAGTGATCATCGTACGTGTTGCGCCGGTATCGAGCAAAAAAACCACGGGGAAATTGCGGTTGAGAATACCGTTGACCAGAATAGCGCCGTCACTGGAATTATAATGTACAACAATTCGCTGCGCAGGCCGGCCCACGTGTTGTTGTGCGCCGGTGTCCGCGGCAGTATCGTGCAAGCGGCCATCACCGGCGTTTGATGCTCCCAACTGTCCGGGAGGAAGATGACCGGGATTGTCGGTATAGCACTCCCGCCCTGATTCATCCACATACCGGTAAAATTCCGCATATGCGCCGGGCACCGCATGCCCTGCCATGACACCAAGCGAAACAAGCACGACAAGGCGCCGCAGCCACGAGCACCCACAGAAGGTAGCTGCGTGTCTGTTCATTGCGGTGAAGCGCCTTTATCACCGGGCACAGGACCATTTTTCGACTGCGAGGTGCGGTCTCTTTCACCCGGCGCATGCGTAGGGGTATTCTTCCGCCTGGCAAGCTTGGCCAGGGTTATAATACCGAATCCGAGGCAGGCGCCGACCCCGATTTTGACAAGTGCATCGGTCCAATCCATAAAAATCCTCCTTCGCTCCAATGCTGTTACTTTGCGCGACGCACATCCTGCGCGGCACTACGTTTTCTCCGCGCTGCAATCCTTCAACGCAGTGTTCTCTTATAAGAGTAACGTAAGAACAGTAATTTTCAATACCGGTGCACCCACCCGGTCCGGCGTCACGTGCCGGCCCCTGCTTTTCCATGCGCGTTGCTGGTGGACATACCGCGCAACATGCCCGCGAAAAAACCCTGCGGCGTGTGTGCGCCGTGAAATGCATAATGAAGATCATGCACCGCATCGGTGCCGTCATCCTGCATCATGGCAACGACAGCGCCCATATACGCATCACGAAAGCATGGCTACACAGGAAATGCAACACACACTGTTGTCTGTCCCGGACGGCTGTCTATCCGGTAGCATGGGTTGTAAGGCTTCAACAACCACGCGGTATAGGCAAGCCCGCTTATCCCGTTAAAAGAGGATTCCGCCGGGCGCTCAAGTATGCCCACAGCATCACGCCGCGTCTGGTCATCCATACCGCAACCGTTATCTCCGACAGCCACGGAAACAGCCGCGCCATCGCTGCTGACGCTGACGGTCAGAATTTTTTCATCATTGTCACGCATGGCGTCCCTGGCGTTTGCAAAAATCTCGGTAAAAGCGTTTGAAAAATGCACCGGCGCGCCCATAATCGGCGGCACAGCAACATCGATACTCAAACGTTTTTCAATATTATGTTTAAACTCCATATCCGACATGAAAAACTCCAGATCATCACGCAAAATAGCCGCTATATTAACGGGCACAACATCGTTTTGCACTGCCTTTGTACAGCGATACACCGTGCTTTTCACCAAAGCGCTCAGTTTGTTGCTGTTATCGATGATCAGGCTGACGTCGCGCCTGAACTTCTCGAATTCCTGCTCAAGGCCGGCGTCGGATACAAGCCTGGCAACACGGTCAAGACGAAGACGTATGATATCGGCACGCCCTAAAATAGAGGAAAGCGGGGTATTGATATTATGGGCCGTACCCTTGATAAGTGACCCGGTATGGGCCAGGCTGTAGATCTGATCCATAGTGTAATTTTTAAGCATTCGGTGCCTCCCCCTTCACTGCGTCCAAATCAGGCAGCCGTGCACCACCCGATCTTTTGTTCAAGGAAAAATTCATATTCCCGACGATACAAACATGTTCGCGCACGCTGAGAACTATATCACGCCTATGGCCATCTGACAGCTTATTTTTGACACCCCTGCCCCCGGGGCTGCCGCATCAGCCTGCTATTCGGCACATTGACACACGTTCACATTTTTGCTATTTTTATATTTTTTTGTAAATCCTTGAAAGGAGCCGCCATGGATGTACAAAACGCAATTGAACAACGTCGGAGTATCCGTCGTTATACATCCGCCATGCCCCCGCGTGAACTGATAGAACAGGTACTTGAGGCGGCACGCATGGCCCCGTCCTGGGCCAACACGCAATGCTGGGAATTCATTGTAGTGACCAACGCAGGCCTTAAAGATCAGCTTGCAGCAACGCTGTCCGAGAGAAACCCTGCCCGACCCGCCCTGGTCGATGCGCCGATCGTACTTGCAGCCTGTGCCCGCAAGGGGGTATCCGGCTTTTTCAAGGGCCAGCCCGCTACAGACAAGGGTGACTGGCTGCTCTTTGATGTTGCCCTGGCCCTGCAGAATCTTACCCTGCGCGCCCACGACCTGGGCCTCGGAACCGTGCATGTCGGCTCGTTTGATGCAAAAAAAGCCGGTACGCTCCTGGGGGTCGCTCCTGAAATCACCGTGGTCGAACTGATGCCCCTTGGGTATCCGGCAGGCGTTGGCAGGCCCACGCCGAGAAAGCCGCTTGCTGATTGTGTCTTTTTCGAAACATACGGGAACACCCAAAATCCCTTATGATACCGTGCGGGCATGACAGCATTCATCGCGCACCAACCCGGGTAATCGTATAAATGTTTATAACCTTTGAAGGCATTGAAGGCTGCGGAAAGTCAACGCAGATAAGCGAGCTGGCGGATAACCTGTCACAGCGCGGTCTTGAGGTGCTCGCCACACGTGAGCCGGGCGGTACCGCTATCGGTGAGGCCATACGCGGCATCTTCCTGCACTGCTCACATGCTTCCATGCTTCCCGCAACCGAGCTGCTGCTGGTGACGGCAGCCCGGATCCAGCATGTCGAGGAGGTTATCAAGCCCGCGCTTCACGCTGGAAAAATTGTACTGTGTGACCGCTATATTGACGCAACAGTAGCCTACCAAGGATGCGCCGGCGGTCTTGGCGCCGATAGTGTCATGCAGTGCCACCGCCTGTTCGTCAACACCCTCATGCCGGACATGACGCTTGTACTCGACTGCCCCGTTGAAACCGGTCTCGCACGCTCGCGCGAACGCAACAAGGCTGCAGGCCGCCATATAGATGAAGGGCGCTTTGAAGAACGAGAACTCGATTTTCACCAGCAGGTACGCACCGGCTATCTCGAACAGGCCAGCAAGGAACCGGAACGTGTCGCCGTGATCAATGCGGACGGTACACCCGGGGAGGTGCACGAGCGTGTTGTACAGGCAGTCCTGCAAAGACTCCGGGGAGCCGGCCATGCCGTTTGACCAGATCATTGGACAGGACCGTACCATTACTGTCCTGCGCCGTATGCTGCAGTCCGGGAAGATCCCACACGCGCTCCTGTTCGGCGGCAGTGCCGGCATTGGTAAACATACAACCGCGCGTGCCCTCGCTCAGGCGCTGAACTGTCCACAAAAAACTGATGATTTTTGCGGACAGTGTTCCTCCTGCAGAAAAATCGCCAACGGGACACATCCTGATAGTATAGACATAGCCCCTGAAAAAAATATCATCAAAATTGACCAGATCCGCGCCCTCCAGCAGAACATCCTCTTCGCACCTGTTGAGGCCACCTGGCGTGTGGTGCTCATCGACCAGGCTGAATGCATGAACAAGGAAACCGCCAACTGCCTTCTGAAGACCCTGGAGGAGCCTCCCGCATCGACGATCGTGCTGCTGATTGCCCACAGCCCCAGCCGCCTGCTGCCGACCGTACTCTCACGCTGCCAGAAAATCAGGTTTGCCCCCCTGCCGCCCCGGGAACTGCAAACACTGCTGGAACATGAAGGAGTCCCCAGTGACAGGGCAGTCAGAGTTGTCGCCCACGCCCACGGCAGCATGCACAGGGCCCGGCAGCTGCTGGACGATTCCCTGCTCGCCGACCTCGAGCATCTTGCAACAATGCTGTGTTTTCCCCATACGGTCGAACAGCGGCTTGAATTGGCTGCAACGCTCAGCAAATCGCCCGAGCGGCTGCCCGCCCTTCTTACACTGCTGCTTGAATGGCTGCGCGATATCGTGCTGTGCATGCACGGCGCAGGCACTGAACACCTCTTCAATACAGGCAATGCTGACCGGCTCGCAGAGGCCGCCCGCGATATTTCCCCCGTACTGATCAAAAAAAAGATTGCCCGGGTCGCTCAGCTCAGGCTTGATGTGGATTATACTATCAATATGCAGCTCGGCCTCGAGTCGCTGCTGCTGGCATGACCATTATCAATCCCCGCAGCGCACGGCGCGCTCGATCCATCGGAGAATAATGAGCTATGGATACTATCATAGGTGTTAAGCTAAGAAAACGCATACGGTCCACACGGGCCGATGCAGGCGAACTGCAGGTAAAACCCGGCGACAAAGTGCTCGTCGAAACCGCCGGGGGAATCTGCCTGGCCGAGGTCGTACCAAGGCCCGGACATGCCCACGCCTGCACGGGCAGCTGGGGCGGCTATGAAAAAATCATTGGATTCGCCGAAACTTCCGACATCCGGCAGGAAGAACTCAATATCCGCATGGAACGGGATTACTTCCAGCTGTGCCAGAAAAAAATCGCGCGGCACAATCTGCTCATGAAGCTGGTAGATGTCGAGATTGTCCCCGACGGCACGAAAGTCGTATTCTATTTTGTCGCTGAGAACCGCGTCGATTTCCGCCAGCTTGTCAAGGAGCTCGCCTCTGACCTGCGCACGCGCATTGAAATGCGTCAGATCGGCGCACGCAGCGAGGCCCAGCGGATCGGAGCCATCGGCTGCTGCGGACGCGAATTGTGCTGCTCGACCTTTTTGCAGAAATTCGCACCAGTTACGGTCAAGATGACCAAGGAGCAGGGCCTGCCGCTTGACCCTGAAAAAATTTCAGGCGTCTGCGGGCGCCTGATGTGTTGCCTCGCCTATGAATATGAGTGCTACGTCGACATGCGCAAAGGACTGCCGAAAATCGGCAAGCGCATACAGACAGACCAGGGTATCGGCAAGATCAAACAGATCAACGTGCTGTCGCGCACAATGCTGATCGAGCTGGAAGACAATTCAATGACCGAGCTCAAGCTCCAGGATTTCACTCCCGACATGCTGGTAAAAAAATAACCGCCCCCGGGCCTGCCGGTTTTTGAGGAGCACCGATGCCGAACAGAATATTCAATCTCCCCAATATCCTCACCCTGACCAGGATCACCGTATCGCCGATTATTTTTATCATACTGCTCTACCAGCCCGGACGTATAATGAGCTTTTTCTCAGCACTGGTTTTTACAATTGCCGCGATAACCGACTTTCTAGACGGCTACCTCGCCCGGCGCCTTAACATGGTAACGCGGCTCGGGAAATTTCTTGATCCGCTTGCGGACAAAATTCTGGTAGGGGTCGCCCTGATCATGCTTATCCCGCTGGAACGTGTGCACCCCCTTGTCGTTGCGCTGATCGTCGGACGTGAACTGCTGGTCACCGGCCTGCGCGTATATGCGATCAATGAAAACATGATCATAGAGTCAAGCATGCTGGCCAAATATAAAACGACCCTTCAGATCGTTGCCGTTGTCGGACTCCTGCTCCACTACAGCTATGACCTCGGATTGGGGCTGGTTGCGTTCCGGGTTGATTTCCAGGCTGTCGGGACGGTACTGTTGTATATCGCTCTTGTCATAACCCTCTGGACCGGCATCGACTACTTCTACCGTTTTTTCAGGACTATCTTCGAGCAGTCTCCCGACACCACGCAATCACCGCGCTGATGCGCCGAGGCGCGATGCAGGGCATTACTTGAAAACGGCGCCGGTGCTCGCTGAAGTAACCATTAACGAATAGCGATAGGCATACCCTGATTTGATCTTAGGTTCGGGCTTTCGCCAGGCGTTTCTGCGCGCGGCCAGCTCGCCCTCATCAACCGCCAGCCGTATGGCGCGTCCCGGGATGTCGATTTCGATCACGTCCCCGTCCTGCACCAGGGCGATCATACCTCCTTCTGCCGCCTCGGGCGACACATGTCCAATGGCCGCCCCCTGCGTGCCGCCGCTGAAACGGCCGTCCGTTATCAAGGCCACGGATGTACCCAGACCCATACCAACGATCGCTGAAGTAGGTGTGAGCATCTCACGCATGCCGGGACCGCCCTTGGGCCCTTCGTAGCGGATTACAACGACATCACCCGCCTTGATGACTCCTCCAAGGATGTCTGCGACTGCGGCTTCCTCCGAATCAAAGACCCGCGCAGTATTCCTGCTGCGAAGCATTTCCGGAGCAACGGCGGTTTGTTTCACCACGCAGCCGTCCGGCGCAAGATTGCCGCGCAAAATAGCTATCCCTCCTTCCGCATGATAGGGGCCGTCCAGGCTGCGGATCACATCGGAATCGAGCACGGAGGCGTCGCGCAGGCTGTCCGCAAGGGACGCCCCGGTAACAGTCATACACGACTGGTCGATAAGACCCTCCTTTTCTGAAAGCACCCGCATGACCGCCATGATACCGCCCGCAGTGTTGAGATCCTCGATATGATGGCTGCCGGCAGGACTGAGCGAACACAGGTGCGGTGCCCTGCGGCTGATATCATTAAACACCTCAAGATCAAGCCCCACCCCGGCCTCATGCGCAATAGCCGGGACATGCAGCACCGTGTTTGTCGAACAGCCCAGCGCCATGTCGACTGCGATCGCATTACGAAACGCCGCTGCAATCGCTATATCGCGGGGTTTGATATCGCGCTCGAGCAACTCGACAATTTTCATACCGGTCTGCTTGGCAAGGCGCCGGCGCGCAGCAAACACCGCCGGTATCGTACCACTGCCGGGAAGCGCCAGCCCAAGGGCTTCGGTAAGGCAGTTCATGGAATTTGCGGTAAACATTCCGGCGCATGAACCGCAGCCCGGGCAGGCATTATCCTCGAGCTCCTTGAGACGTTTCTCATCAATTCGGCCTCCCTTCAGGGCGCCCACGCCTTCAAAGACGGAGATAAGATCGATTTTTTTTCCTGCAAGCCGGCCGCTGAGCATTGGGCCGCCGCTGACAAAAATAGCCGGTATATTGATGCGCAACGCGGCCATCAGCATGCCGGGTATGATTTTGTCACAGTTAGGGATCAGCACAAGCGCATCGAAAGGATGCGCCATGGCCATGACCTCGACCGTATCCGCGATCAATTCGCGGCTTGCCAGCGAATATTTCATCCCCTCATGATTCATCGCAATGCCGTCGCACACACCGATGGTCGGAAACTCAACCGGTGTTGCCCCGGCTGCGCGAATACCGTCCTTCACAGCCCGCGCGATTATATCCAGGTCAATATGTCCGGGAACGATCTCATTGGCTGAATTCACCACGCCGATAAGCGGACGTGCAATTTCTTCATCGGTATAGCCCATGGCCTTGAACAATGACCTGTGGGGCGCTTTTTCCACTCCTTTTTTCATCCTGTCGCTGCGCATTACATTACTCCTCCCTGCATCTGAAATCCTGTATTTTCAAACCCGTAACGGGCCGTCAAAACGGGCCCTGGTGGGGGTAGTGCGATTTTTTTATTTACAGACTACAAATTCCGCTTAAAATAATCAAACTGTTTTTATCGTGTCTCGACGGGGTACTCATATGGACCATCATGCCTGTGCAGTGCTTGAATTTGAAAGGGTATGCGCATTTCTTGAAAACTTCGCACAATCCGCCGGGGGACGGCGCATGTGCAGACAAACACGTCCCCGGGTGCTTTTGTCCGAAGTGCAGCACCTGCAGCAGGAGACATCCGAAATGCTGGCCGAAATCCAGCAGTCCGGTCCGCTTGGGCTGGGAGGCGTGCATGATATCAGGGGCGACGTGGAGCGAACGCGCATACATAATTTTCACCTCGAGCCCGAACAGCTGCTGCGCATAGCCGAAACGCTTGAAACAGCTGCAACTATGAAGATGTTCTTTGACGGCATACAGGAAACCGCCCCGGCCCTTTTCCGGCATGCCGAACCTCTGTGCGAGCTGCGGTCTCTGACCGAAAATATCCGTGCTTGCATTTCACCACGCGGTGAAATACTGGACAGCGCCAGCGACCGTCTCAAGGAATTTCGCCGCCAGATACGATCCATACGCGCCCGGATCATTAAGAATCTCGAAAAGTATCTTCAGGATGTCGATATGAATTTTGCCGTGCAGGACGACTTCATAACCCTGCGCAACAGCCGCTACGTCATACCGGTCAGGAGCGACCGCAAAACCGCGATCCCGGGAGTCGTGCACGATCAATCACAGAGCAAAGCCACATTTTTCGTTGAGCCGCTCGATATCCTTGAGCTAAACAACAGCCTTCAGCTGACACAGCGCGAAGCCCAGTATGAAGAAATCCACATCCTGACCGACCTGACACGCACAGTACAGGAACAGCAGCAGGCAATCCTTGAAAATCTCCGCATTCTCGAAGGACTTGACGTTATCAACGCTCGTGCCTGTCTGAGCCGGGCGATGCATGCATGCCGTCCCACGGTCAGCCCGGACGCGGAGATCGAACTGAAACAATGCCGGCACCCGATGCTTACGGCACGGTTCAAGCCTGTCCAGGCCGACCCGGCAGACAGCAGCGAACAGGGTAGCTGGACGTTTGACCGGCTCGGCATTGTCGCCATAGACATTATTAAAAAACCGAATGTCAGCACCCTGGTCATTACCGGGGCCAATGCGGGAGGTAAAACCGTTGCCCTGAAAACGCTCGGGCTGCTCGTGCTCATGCACCAGTCGGGCATGCACATTCCGGCCGCACCCAACGGCCGCATCGCGCTTTTCGAAAAACTCTTCGCCGACATTGGCGACGAACAGAATATCGAAACCAGCCTGAGTACGTTTTCAGCACACATGGCCAGGATAAAAAACGCATTGGAAGCAGCCACCCCACGCTCGCTTGTCCTGCTGGATGAACTCGGGTCCGGTACAGACCCTGCCGAAGGCGGCGCGCTCGCAGTTGCCATACTCGACCATCTTCGCACCCTGGGATGCACCACCATTGCGACTACCCACCTCAACCTGCTCAAAACATATGCATTTTCACATGCGAACGCTGAAAATGTATCCGTCGAATTCGACCCCCGCACGCACCGTCCCCTGTACCGGCTCGTGTATGGACTGCCCGGTTTCAGCAACGCCCTTTCCATCGCCCGTTCCATCGGCATTCCCGATAGTGTTCTGGAGGCGGCCGGCCATCATATCGGTCATGGCGACCGCCACGCCGCCGAGCTTATCCGCGCACTTGAACGCACGGAAAAAAAATTCCAACAACAATGCACAATCCTGCAGATGCTGCAGGAACGCAGCACGCTGGCACAGGATGCATGCCGTCGACTGCTCGAGGCAATGCAGGCCCGCAGGGACCGTAGTATGCAGACATTCGAAGAAAAAGCCCGCGCCATGCTGCGGGAATCGGAAAACCGTTTGCGCTCGATCATCAAACAGCATCGCCAACAGCTTCGCCAAAAACCCGACAGCCCCTCCAATGCTGATCCATTGCAGCAGGTACACAGCGTCAAGAGGGAACTCTACCGCCATTTCCCCGCCAAAGCGCCTGCAGCGAAACCGCTTGAGCGTGTCGAGCCCGGCCAAAGGGTTACGGTCGTCAGCCTGAAAAAATGCGGCACGGTTGCGACCGTTGACACTGCAGCACGCCGGGCGGAAATCGCGATCGGCAACATGCGCGTCAAGGCAGGCTTCCACGAGCTTGCGCCGGCGCCGCGCAACGCGGCGCCGGAACGCACAAAGCGCCCGCACAGTCCGCCCCCGGAACACTATGAGGCGATACAGGAAACCCGCATCAATGTTATCGGCCTGCGCGTTGATGAAGCCCTGCCGCGTATCGAAAAAAGCATCGACACGGCCATTATCAATGGCACGCATACCGTAGAGATAATTCACGGCCGGGGTACCGGCAGACTTATGCGGGCCATTCACGATCATCTCAAGGACCACCCGCAAATCGCACGTATGGTTCCCGGCTCAGCCCCTGCCGGCACAGGCGGCATCACACGTGTAGAGCTGAAATAGAACACCCATACAAATACGCACGGAACGGTTACCGTTCTGTTTCCGATACAGGGCACTGGCACACAATCATCCCGCCCGGGCTGAAATCTCTGCTACCGCCAAAATATCACCTTGACAGTGCTGTGCCGTCCAGCTATAGTCCGTAGCTTTGACAGCTGAATACATACCTTTACCCGTTCCATGACAGAAGGAGTTGCCATGAAAACCAGACGTTTGAACGCGGCAGCCATTATTTTCATACTGGCCGCAACCGCCCACTGCGGAACAGCTCCGGACACCATCGCCCCAAAGCCCGGACAGCATGTAATCGTTAGCGTTAACGGCATACCGATCACACAGGAAGAAATTGATGCCGATATTGAGAAAAAAACGGCCGCCGCTGCGAAAAAGATGCCTGCCGAACAACTTGCACAGCTCAAAGAACGCATGCAGGAAAAGGCGGTTGATAATTTTATAACCAGAACGGTGCTGACCATTGAATGCGACACAAACAACATCACGGCAACAGACCAGGAAATCGATGAAGCGCTCGAGGAAATGACCCGGACCCTGCCCGATGATATGTCGCTTGAGGATGCCCTGGACTCAGCCGGTATCACCCTCGAAACCCTTACAAACGATATTACATTCGGCCTGCGCGTGAACAAACTTATCGAAGCCAACGTTGGGGACGTCCCGCCCCCGACTGAAGCCGACATGCAGGACTTCTATGAAAAAAACAAAGGGTCCTTCGCGAAGCCTGAAACCGTCCAGGCACGCCATATTCTTATTCGATTTTCAAAGGACGACGACGAAGCTGCACGGGCGGAAAAAAAGACACGCATCGAAGCCTTGCGTACACAGCTGCGTAACGGTGCCGACTTTGCCGAACTTGCCGCAGAACACTCGGACTGCCCCAGCAAAAACAGGGGCGGCAACCTCGGCACCTTCGGGCGCGGACGCATGGTTAAAGCATTCGAAGATGCCGCCTTCGGCCAAAAGATCAATGAAATCGGCCCTGTCGTTGAGACCAGTTTCGGGTACCATATCATTCAGGTACAGTCCCGCAAACCGGCCGGCCAGCGCTCATATGATGACGTCAAAAACCAGATCAAAACGCATCTCGAACAACAAAACAAAAACACTGCCGTGCGCGACTATATAGAAAACCTCAAACAAAAGGCGTCAATTATCTACACCGATCAATAATTCACAAGCGAATGCGCATACATACAGGCACGTGCTGGCCGGCCGACCAGCACGTGCTGCCGTAAGCGGGCACCCTATCCATGAAACCATTCGTCACCGAGTATCGCGTCACGTATGCGGACTGCGATCCGTTCAACGTCGTCTATTACGCGAACTACTTTACGCTGTTTGAGCGCGGCCGGACAGAACTGTTCCGTGCCATGGGCATCCCCTACAGCAATATTGAAAAACTGGGGATCTATGTGCCGGTCAGCGATACCCGCTGCGTGTATAAACGCTCGGCCCGCTACGACGATCTGCTCGGCATAGAAACGGGGGTACAGGACCTTAAACGTGCACGAATCACCATCACATATCGTATTCTGCGAAGCGCCGCCCATGAGCTGCTTGCCGAAGGATATACAACCCACGCATTTGTAAACGCCGAGGGCAAACCCCGCCGCATCCCTGCCGATATCATTTCCGCCATCGAGGCGTTTACCGGAGCATCCGACACAACCACGCGCACGTAAAACCCGGCAACGTAAAAACCTCCAAAGCGCTTGACAATATCGTTAATTACGATATACTGTTTGAACAAGCGCGAGAGCGCAGCACAACGAACTGTTGCGGGGTGGAGCAGTTTGGTAGCTCGTCGGGCTCATAACCCGAAGGTCCTTGGTTCAAATCCAAGCCCCGCTACCACAAAACCACAAAAAGCATCCGGATATACATCCGGGTGCTTTTTTCTTCACGTGCCCACATACGCATGTATGGCATTGCCCAACATGCCGTTACAGAGCATTTTTCAAAATACTATAGCCTGCGATATACCTTCGTCCGTTCGCCCTGAGCCTGTCGAAGCGGCTGAACGGACAACGTATTGGATGCTGGATTCCGTTCATGGTTCGACAAGCTCACCACGAACGGGGATATATTTTCATACCTGGAAGGCTACAGTAAAAAGGAAAATGCTCTAGAATTCTGCCAGGTGCTCCGGATTCTTATTGCGTGCGGCACTAACAGGTGCCCCCACCCGGCTTGCTCCGAGCGTATCGAATGCCGACAGAGTTCCCGATTTCGATTGCGAACCTTACACGTCGAATCAAGGGATACCGTCAAACGCAGCCAAACCAGCGCGGACAACAAAAAAGGGCCCCGAAAGGCCCTTTGCAATACGATCCAACACTGTTTGCCAATAAAGATCAGGGAAGATATGAACAGCTGAACTCCTGCGACACGGGGCCGCAGGGGCCGTATTCTGTCGAGACCGCGTAGATATCGACGGCTTCCAGCTTATACCAGTAGGTGGAACCGCTCACCACGGTTGCATCGACATACTGGTACGCAGCGCCTGCAGGCGGTATGCCCTGGGCAGGGATCGGTACCGGATTAATCTTGACATAGGGCCCGGCCTCGTCGTCGGCCCGGTAGATATTGAAATAGGCATTGTCGATCTCGGCATCCGTGAGCCAGGTAACGATCACGCTGTCCTGTTCCCAGATCGCCTCGAATCCGCCAAGCGTAACCAGGGTTTCATCAACGCACTCAAACAGTGCGGCACATGAGCACAGAAAGCCATCTTCGCAGTCGTCATCGCTGACACAGCCTGTTATGCAATAATTGAGGCAGATATTGAGCCTTTCATCAGTTTTACAGAAAACAAATTTACCTATTTTAGGAGCTGCACCCCGGAAATATACCTCGGCGAGCATCGGGCATTCGCAAAAGGCCTCTTTCTGGATCTTGCGTACATTATTGCCGAGAAGAACCCAGGTCAGCCGGTCGCAATGGTAAAAGGCGGCCTTTTTGATGATCTTAACGCTGTCGGAAATAAGAACGCAGCGCAGGTTGTCGCAGTCGTAAAACGCATACTGGCCGATCTTGACAACGCTGAACGGTATGGTTACCTTGGTAATCTCATCGCAGTCGTAGAACGCTTTCTTATCTATCTGCGTAACCGACAGGCCGTCTATCACCGGCGGAATGATCACATGGCCGCCCGGGCCGGAGTAATGAACGATAATAACCTGCTTTTTGCCCTTCACACGATAGCAGAAACCCTCATATTCCAGTACATTCTTTTTATCCTGCGGGCACACGTCTACACAATAGGCATAGGCGCTGGGCGCATTAATCAGACATAGGCACGCAATAATGACGGCGATAATTGTCCTTTGCATGATACTCCCTTTCTGTTGTAAATAATTATCAGGATCTCTCCTGTTATTTCTTGTGCGCCTGCACCTGCAGCCCCCTGCAGATGTGGACAAAAACGCAATGGTCTGTACGATATTCTATTTTCATGTAATTTCTCTTATAAATTAAGTATACTTATAAAATTCAAACTATGCAAGCCCGAAAAATAAAATAAAATTAATCTTTATTTGTAAAAAAAATACACATTGCGGTCAATATATAGAATCGGCATACGCTGTATTTTCTTGAGTTTACATATAAGAAACCGGTAAAAGACTCTCCTGCACACAGTATAAGCCATTATACATCTTCGGACATATCTGTTTCCTCATCCAAAGCCAGAACAGCCTGGGTCTCTGAACGGGGTAATTGCTCCACCTGCCTGAGTTGACGCTCGATTGCCCGTGAACGGCGTCCAGCCCCATCGATCACATTGCTTGCTTCCTGGAGTTTTTTCTGCGTTTTTTCGAGGACTTCTCCAAATTTCCCGAATTCGGTCTTGACCGCTGCAAGAATCCGCCAGACCTCGCTGGAGCGTTTTTCAATCGCCAGGGTTCGGAATCCCATCTGCAGGCTGTTCAAAAAGGCCGAGAGCGTGGTGGGACCGGTAAGCGTGACATGATAGTCATGCTGCAGAGATTCCATCAGACCGGGTTCACGCAGCACCTCGGCAAACAGCCCCTCGACCGGCAAAAACATGATGCCGAAATCAGTCGTATACGGCGGCTCGAGGTACTTTTCCCTGATATCCCGGGCACAACCCACAATGCGGGTTGTTACCTGCTTGCGGAATTTCTCGATAAGGGCTGCGTCGCCCTTTTCATACGCATCCTGCAGGGCGGTATAATCTTCCAGCGGGAATTTAGCGTCAATTGGAAGATAGACAATGCTCTGGGCATCATCCTTGCCGGGCAGCCTGATGGCGAACTCGACAATATTATTACAGTTGGGCCGGGTCTTGGCATTTTTCTCATACTGTTCCGGCGTCAGCAGCTGCTCGAGTATGCGCTCGAGCTGATACTCGCCCATCACCCCGCGTGTCTTGACATTGGTCAAAGCCTTCTTCAGGTCACCGACGCCGGCTGCAAGCGTCTGCATCTCACCGAGCCCCTTGTGCACCTGCTCGAGCCGCTCGCTCACCAGCTTGAAGGAATCCCCCAGCCTTTTTTCCAGGGTACTGTGCAGTTTTTCATCGACCGTTTTACGCATTTCATCGAGCCGTGTGGAATTATCCTGGCGGATTTTCTCAAGGCTTTCACGAACATTCCTGTCAAGCGCTGTCAGGCTCTCGAGAAGGTTCTTCTCCAGGGATTCGGACCGCTTGTCAAGCCGGTCCATGAAATCCCGTATGGTGGTGCGAAAGGTCGCAAACTGGTTATTCTGCTGGGTAAGGTTTTCATTCATGCGTGCCAGAAGAGACTCACTTAAATTCTTATACCCCCCGGCAAGCTCTTCACGAAGCTGGCGCGAATTCTGGCCGGCCTCTTCACGCTGGCGTCGGAACTCTGCCTGCATTTCTTCGGCGAATGTTTTTACAGCCTGACTGACCGGGCTGCTGTCATTCTGCCTTAATCCCGTATATAGCACAGCCAGGAGAATAATCAGCACGACAATAAAAATGACAACCAGAAGAACCGTCTCTACCATTGCACACACCTGTCATGATGTCGCTATAAAAATACGTCCGACCATAACACCGAAGAACCAGGCGTTTGTCAAGACATTTCAATGTCAACGCACACAACCATATGCAAGGTCAATGTTCGCCGTAAAAACAGTTCGGCAGGCGAACAGGTACACATGATATCCGGGGTAAAAAAAGGCCGCCCCGGCTATCAGTCGGAACGGCCCGTACACTACACCCAGGCAACTATCGCTGCTACTTTTTCTTCTTTCTGGGCATGTGTATCGCCTTGGCGTCAACATCGAGAGCCGCTTCCATGATGGACTCGGCAATCGTGGGATGCGCGTGGATGGTATGCGCGATTTCCTCAAAGGTCGCTTCCATCTGGATCGCGACACCGATCTCATTGATCAGGTCGGTCGCATGCGGTCCGAGAATGGCTGCTCCTACAACCTCGCCGTATTTTTTCTCGGTGATGATCTTGACCATGCCTTCGGTCTCGTTAATGACCAGGGCCTTGCCGCAGCCGACGAACGGAAAACGGCCGATCTCGAGCTCACCATACCTGGCCTTGGCTTCCGCCTCGGTCATACCGACACTGGCGACCTCGGGCGATGTGTATACGCCGCGCGGCACAGAACGGTAATCCATGCGATGCGGTGTGCCGACGCAGTTTGCAGCAGCGGTCTCACCCTCGGCCGTAGCCACATGGGCCAGCATGTAATTGCCGATCACATCGCCGATAGCGTAAATGCCCTTGATGCTGGTCTCGAGATATTCATTGACCTTGACAAAGCCTTTTTCCATGGCAATACCGGCACTATCCAGGCCGAGACCTTCTGTATACGGGCTGCGACCCACAGCCACCAGCACCAGGTCAACCTCTTTGCTCTGGTCGCCAAAGCTGACAACCTTCTTCTTACCCTTGGCCGCGACCTTGCTGACCGATGTATTGGTATGGATCTCAATACCGGCCTTCTGGCACATGCCGGCAAACGTCTTGGCAAGTTCGGGGTCCTCGGTCGGAAGGATCTGCGGCAGCATCTCAACAACCGTTACCGCCACGTCCATCTGGTTCATGATCTGGGCGAACTCCATGCCGATGACACCGCCGCCAATGATGAGCAGGCTCTTGGGTAGCTTCTCAAGGCTGAGAGCTTCGTCAGAGGTGATGCACTGGTCGATACCGTCGATCGGCACACGTGACGGCACGGAACCGGTCGCAATGATGATCCTGTCGCATTTGATCTCGTCACCGGTCTCATTGACCTTAACGGTGTTCGCATTGATGATCTGACCGGTACCCTTGATAATGGTCATGCCGTGACTTTTCAAAATGCCGCCCAGGCCGCCGACCAGCTGTTTCACGACCGTGTTCTTGCGTGCCATGACCGCGGGGAAATCGATTTTGACATCACCGACAGTGATGCCGAAGGTCGCGGCTTCCCTGGCATGCTTGTACATGCCGGAGGACTGCAGCAGGGCCTTGGTAGGGATGCAGCCGCGGTTCAGGCAGGTGCCGCCGAACTCGTCCTTTTCGATAATCGTTACTTTCGCACCAAGCTGCGCGACACGAATTGCCGCCGGATAGCCGCCGGGGCCGCCACCGATAACAACCACATGCGTATCCGCTGCTGAAGCAACTGCCGGGGCCGGGGCACCTGCGGCTGCGGCCGGAGCGGCTGCATCGGCTGCAGGAGCGGCTGCTGCTGCGGCAGGGGCTGCTGCAGCGCCTCCGCCGGCACAGACTGAATCATATTCGGCCTTGTCGGCTGCAATAATGCCGATCAGCTCGGCCACCGGCACTTCGCCTTCAACCGGTACAATGATATGCAGCACACCGGTTGCGGGCGATTCAACCTCATAGGTAATCTTTTCGGTCTCAACGATCAACAGGATTTCACCCTGCTTGATCTCCCCGCCTTCATCAACTTTCCACTCGTTGATCTTTCCGGTTTCCATGGAAAGTCCGAGCTTGGGCATGGTTACATTTGTTGCCATTAATCTTTTCTCCTTTGTTGTTATCGATAACTATAGTCCTGCTCTGGTATAAAAAAATGTATCTGTAACAGACGTACTATTCAGCCAGGATCATCATCGGATCTTCCATGTACTGTTTAAGCGTCTGCATAAAACGGCCGGCTTCAGCACCGTCAATGGTCCGGTGATCATAGGTCAAGGCCAGGTTCATCATGGGACGGATCACGATCTGGCCGTCAACGACAACCGGCTTGTCCTTGATGGTACCCACGCCGAGAATGGCGTTTTCCGGCTGGTTGATAATGGCCGTAAAGATATCAGTACCGAACATACCCATTGCTGACAGCGTGAAGGTGCCGCCGGTCATCTGATCAGGGCCGAGCTTGCCGTTGCGACCCTTGTCGATCAGGTCAACACGGTCCTTGGCAATGCCGATAATGGACTTGTTATCGGTATCCTTGATAACAGGAACCACAAGACCGGTCTTGATGGCCATGGCCATGCCTATGTTGATCTGGTCCTGATAGAGGATACCTTCGCCCTCGACCCAGCGTGTATTGACAACCGGATGCTGGCGAATTGCCTCGGCAGTTATTTTCAGCATAAAATCTGTAATGGTCACACGCAGGCCGTGTTTCTTCTCGGCGCTCTTCAGGATTTTAGCGCGAAAGTTCTGAATGGCCGTGGCATCAACCTCATACACCATATAGGCCATGGCGGCTTCATTGCAGCTCTGCAGCATTTTGCGCGCGATAACCTTGCGCATGCCGGTAAGTTTTTCCATACGATCACCTTCAGCAACCCCGGCAGAAGCCGCCTCTTTCTTGCCGACATCGGCAGCAGGTGCCTGCCTGGCTGCAGCAATCGCTTTTTCAACGTCTTCCTTCATAATCTTGCCGTTCACGCCGGAACCGGCAATGGTTGAAAGGTCGATACCTTCGGCATCAGCCATTTTCCAGGCAACCGGGCTTATACGGATTTTATTGGAGGCGAGATAGTTTTCAACGTCTTGCTTGACCACGCGCCCTTCGGGGCCGGTACCGGGCACAAGGCTGATATCGATATCAGCGTCACGCGCAATTTTTTTCGCAAGGGGTGAAGCCTTGACACGCTCACCCGGAGCGCGCTCAGGGGCTGCCGCGGGCGCCGAAGGAGCTGCGGCCGAAGCCGGAGCTGCTGCATCAGCTGCCGGAGCGGCCTCTGATGCCGAGGCTGCTGCACCGCCTCCGCCGGCACAGACTGCATCATATTCGGCCTTGTCGGCTGCAATAATAGCGATCAGCTCGGCTACCGGAACTTCGCCTTCAACCGGCACAATGATGTGCAGCAAACCGGTTGCCGGCGATTCAACCTCATAGGTGATCTTTTCGGTCTCGACGATCAGCAGGATTTCACCCTGTTTGATCTCCCCGCCTTCATCAACTTTCCACTCGTTGACCTTTCCGGTTTCCATGGAAAGTCCGAGCTTGGGCATGGTTACATTTGTTGCCATGTCAGTCTACTCCTTCATTCAGTAGTTGTTCACATCTGCATACAAAGACGGCATGTTCTGCGCCATTACATCAAACCGAACACCGTATGGCGGTCAGCTCCGCTGCATGGCAGTGCATCATCCGGCAGACCGCTAACCCACGATCTCCTTAACCTTGGCGACCAGCTTGTCGGCATTCGGAAAGTATTCTTTCTCGAGCGCGGGCTGGAACGCAATATGGGTAAACGGAGCGGCAACCCGTGCTACAGGGGCATCAAGCCAGTCGAACATTGTTTCCTGCAGGTCAGCGGCAATCTCGGCACCGATACCCATGATCTTCTTGGCTTCATGCATGATCACGCAGCGATTGGTCTTCTTGACCGAGGCATAAATGGTTTCCATATCAAGCGGATTCACGGTCAGCAGATCGATCAGCTCGGGCTTCATCCCGTCCCCTGCGAGAGTCTTGCAGGCCTTTTCAGCCTCACCGCGCAGCCGGCCGACGGTAATAATAGTCACGTCGCTTCCCTCGATGGCGACCTCAGCCTTGCCGATAGGAGTCAGCACTTCTTCGTCCTCGGGGATTTCCTGCTTCAAACCGTAGGAAGACAGTGGCTCGATGTAAAGAACGGGGTTGTCATCACGAATAGCAGATTTCATAAGCCCCTTGGCAGTCAGCGGGGTGCTGGGCATAACGACCTTCATGCCTGGCATGCAGGCGAACCAGCTCTCAAGCGATGAGGAATGGTGCGGGCCGGCACCAAACCCCCCGGCAGTCATCGCGCGCACCACAAAGGGCTGTTTGACCTGGCCACCGAACATCCAGCGCATCTTGGACCCCTGGTTGTAAAACTCTTCAACGCACAGGGTAATAAAATTCATAAACATGATCTCGGCAACGGGACGAAGCCCTGAGGCTGCCGCGCCGCAGCACAGGCCGACAATTGCGCCTTCGCTGATGGGGGTATCAACAGCTCGCCCGGCGCCGAATTCATCGATAATACCACGGGTAACGCCAAAGGGGCCGCCCGGTTTACCGACGTCTTCACCAACTATAAACACATTGGGATCCCTGCGCATCTCTTCTGCGATGGCATGGTTGATCGCCCATTGAAATTTTATCGCTTTTGCCATGTATCTATCCTCCAGAAAAAGAAATTTTATGTATACCGTTCACATTCGTGCGTTATGCCAGAATTTCCTTGTACAGTTCCCCGACATCGGGTTGCGGGCTCTTGCGGGCAAAGTCGACAGCTTCTTCAACTGCTTTCGTGGCTGCATCCTTAATAGCCTTGATTCCCTTGGCATCAAGCACGCCCTCTTTTTTCAATTTCTTCTCATAAAGGTCGATGGGATCTTTCTTCTTCCACTGCTCAAGCTCTCCGTCAGGGCGGTAGTTGCAGGGATCGCCTTCGAAATGGCCGTGATGGCGATAGGTCTTGGCCTCGATCAGGTAGGGTCCCTTGCCGGCGCGGCAGTGTTTTATGGCTTTCTGGGCTGTTTCATACACAACCTCGATATCATTTCCATCAATAGTGAAACCCGGAGAACCGTAACCGGCAGCGCGGTCAGCGACGTTTTCAATGGCGATATGGTCTGACTTGGGCGTCATCTGCGCATACAAATTGATACTGCAGACAAAAATCAGGGGGAGCTTGAGCACAGCGGCCATATTGAAGGACTCATGGAAAGCGCCGGTCCCGGTTGCGCCCTCACCGAAAAAAACGGCCGTGACATTGTCGGTCTTCTGGTACTTCTGGGCAAATGCTGTCCCCAGGGCAATACGCATACCTTCACCGACAATACCGTTGGAGCCCATACAGCCGGTTTTCACGTCCGCAAAGTGCATGGATCCTGCGCGACCCTTGCAGCAGCCGTCAATGCGGCCGAACAGCTCGGCCATCATGGGGTTGAGATCGGCTCCCTTGGCGATAATGCAGCCGTGGCCGCGGTGCGTGGTATAAATCGCATCTTCCATGCGCATGCCGCCGCACACGCCTGCTGCAACAGCTTCTTCACCCTGCGAAAGATGCAAAAATCCGGGCATATCACCGCTGGCAAAATTCACGGTTGTCAGGTCCTCGAACGTTCTGACACGAACCATCCGAGTGAACAGATCAATTTTTACTTCTTTGCTGATCTTCATCGAGTGTCCTCCAAAAATTGTATAACAACAGTACGTTTAATATATATAAAACACCCTCGGTGTTGGATTGTCATCGTAGTGCTAGCCGGAGCCCGGGCTGCCCCGGGACTCCGGCCGCGTATATTGTGAATCGATTCGTATATGGGAACGTGAGGACTTACTTGATTTCCACGGTACCTTTCACACAGGGGCCGCCGTTCTGATCCTGGATGATCATATCGCAGACAAGGCTGTCAGCCTTCTTTTCCTTGACGACCAAAACGCTCGAAATGGTCATGCCGGGTTTGACCGGCGCGCGGAACTGCAGATCAACCGTAGTTCCGGCAGTGGGCCATTTGGTGCCCTGAACGGTACAAATCGCCTGCAGGACCGGCTCGACATTGATCGTGCCGTGGGCGATGGTACCGCCGAACAGGGGATGATCCTTCATGCCCTCGACATCGACATGCAGGGTATTGTAGTCGCCGCAGATATCGGCATATTCGTTGATCAGGGCCTGGGTAACCGCCAGGGTTTTCGAGGGAAGCGTGTCACCTACGTTAAAACGGGCTGTATCCATGATGCTACCTCCTGTTTTTCGATCGGATGTTATTTCATGGTTTTGGGGAGCATGAAGCTCATGAGAATGTCGACGATTTTGGCTCCGTCCTGGTTCTCGGCCGCCATGTTGACGTACAGGAATTTGGTAACCTTCACCTTGCCGTCTTTTTCCTTGGTAACTTCCTTCTTGTCAGAGATTGAAAGCCTGGTGGTAATCGTATCGCCGATTTTTGCCGGGCCGTGAAATGTGATCGTGTCGCCGGCGCGGATGGCCTGGTCGATGAACACCTTGCGGTCCCAGCAGATGCGCAAACCGTAAATATAGATCATCCCGACAGGCACACTCTCCTCGCCGGTGTTGGGATCACCCATCAACCGTGCGAACTTCTCTACCTCACCCTGTGTAATTTTATACGTGCCGCCGCCGCAGTCCCAGCCCGGCTGCATTTCTGCGAAGGTCAACTCCGGAAGCATTTTGTCGGGACCGAAATTGGTAATAAGATCGGTGTTGAATTTTTGTTCCATGATAATCGCCTCCCTTGTACGTGTGCGTTACGTTCTGTATTTCATACCGCCTTCAGCCGTACTCGGTATCGTTCAGCCGTGTGCCCCGGCATGACTCCGGCCAGAGTCAGGGTCATGCCCGATGCGCCGGCCGTTGCGATAACGCTCTGCGTGTTCAAAAAGCAAAAAAATAAAAAAATCTCCCGCCACAGGGGCGGGAGATTGCAACCTGCATCCTAATAGCACTTCTTCTGACCCAGCATCACCTGACCGATGAAGCTGCGGGACATCTCGTTCGTAATCGGCGCGAAGACCAGCTGGCGGATGTCGCGATAGTAGCGCTGGATGTGATATTCCATGGTGAACCCGTAACCTGCCAGGATACGCATCGCACGGTCAGTGCAGCGGAAGGCGGCATCGGAGGTATACATCTTGGCCATGCTCGCGATAACGCCATTGGCCATGTCGGTCGGATTCGAAGCCTGCATCCAGGCGGCCTTGTAGGTAATCAGACGCGAAAGTTCAATCTCGGTTGCCATATCGGCCAGCTGATGCTGAATGGCCTGGAACTGGCCGATCGGCTTGCCGAAGGCTTCGCGTTCCATGGCATACTGATTGGCTTCTTCAAGACAGCCCTGCGCCAGTCCAACACAGATAGCAGCACAGACAATACGCTCGTTATTCAGCGTGGCCAGCAGATTGTACCATCCCTTACCGCGCTCACCCAGAATGGCCTCCTTGGCGATCTTGACGTCTTCATACGATACTTCAAATGAGGCCAGGATATGGCTGCCGAGCTTTTTGATCTTGTTATAGGTAAGGCCGTTACAAAACTTCTGGTTCAGCAACGGACCGTCGATTTCCTGCTTGCCGGGATTGTCGCGGTCGATCAGGAAAATCGTGAGGCCCTTGGCAGGCTTGCCTTCCACATCATCGGTACGGGCGATAAAAACGATGGTGTTGGCCGCATGCAGGCCGGTAGTGAAAATCTTGGTGCCGTTGGCAAGATAGGAACCGTCAGACTGCTCTACCGCGCGGGACTTGAG
>Ga0272442_10002768_pt1 | contig 25089 bp, 21 predicted proteins | sample SSMForm2O_FD_200262 | JGI IMG/M metagenome (GOLD analysis project Ga0272442, IMG submission 200262) | Marine sediment archaeal communities from Little Sippewissett salt marsh, Falmouth, MA, United States - SSM-Form-2O | ecosystem: Environmental > Aquatic > Marine > Wetlands > Sediment ... | reverse complement strand
CATCGTTGCTTTGGTCGAATTTCTTATTCTTCTAATCGGGAGAAAAAAATGAAATCATTTGCTTACTCGTCCTTATTGCTCATCGCGTTTTGCCTGCTCCTCAGTGTCAGCTTCAGCGAAGAAACAGGCACGAAACCCGAAAACGCCAATATCGAAAAATCCCTGACAGAAATACAATCCCAAGACACCTTCGATGTGAATCAGCACCTCTCAAAGAAAAAAAGCTATGTCAAAATAGCAACGATTGGTGCCCGCCCTTTGACAGTTGACCCCAAAACAGAACCGCAGAAAGTCGTTGATAAAATAATCGCTCACTGGCGGAAAAAATTCGCCCAGGTTCTGCCGGACAAGCCCGACCTAATCGTTGTTCCCGAAGCGTGCGACCGCCCGGCTGGTTTCTCTCTCGACAAAAGACTGCAATACTATCGCGTTCGAAAGAACCAGGTTCGCGACTACTTTGCCGCCGTCGCAAAAGAAAACAACTGCTATATCGTATATTCGGCGGCCAGACAAACCGAAGACGGCTCCTGGCGCAACTCCAGCATCATGCTCAACAGAAAAGGCAGCATCGCGGGCATCTACAATAAAAACCACCTTGTCATCAAAGAAAACACGCAAGCCGGCATCCTTTACGGCCAAGAAGCACCTGTCATTGACTGTGATTTCGGAAGAATTGCCTTTGCTATATGTTTCGATTTGAACTTTGACGAACTGCGAAAAAAATACGTCGAAGCCAAACCAGACCTCATAATTTTCACCTCAATGTATCATGGCGGCCTAATGCAGCCATACTGGGCATATTCCTGTCGCAGCCACTTCGTCGCCGCTGTTGCCGGCCTGCCCTCTCAAATCTACAATCCTTTGGGCCAGGTCATAGCTTCTACCACCAACTATTTTGATTTCGTTGTAACCACTGTTAATCTGGATTGCCGCCTCGTCCACCTCGACTATAACTGGGACCGCCTCAAAGCAATGAAAATCAAATACGGCCCCCAGGTCAAAATCACCGACCCCGGCCGACTCGGAGCCGTATTAATTTCCAGCCAAAGCGAGGATGTCACTGTCGATGAGATGATAAAGGAATTCAAAATCGAACTGCTGGATGATTATATGAAAAGGTCCTTGAACCACCGTCATCAGTCCCTGCAAAAGCGTCTAAACCAGCGCCGCTGAATTCAACCTTGAACGCTGCCCGACAACACTTTTTCCAATTGCTCATCCAGAACTTTTGCCCGATTATACCATTCGAATCGCTCTACCAGCCGTGCCGCTCGCTGCCGGTCTCGCCCCCATAAGCTATTGCTTTGCACACGACGTGCTAATTCCGTCAATCTGTTCGCCAATCCTTCTGCACCGCCCTCATAAAAAAACTCCTCTACTCCTTCTGCTTCACCGAGCCCCAATATTTCAGGATACGCCAGCCGTTTCGGCAAAACCGGATAAGCCCCAGCCGATATCCCTTCCACAACGCTTATACCAAAAAACTCGTGTCCTGCCGTCGATACTATCAAATCCGCCTCCGCCAGAGCCGCCTCATATTCATTCCTGTTTTGCTGATAACCCCATCGCTCGATGTGCTCACCGAAATACTTTTTACCCCACTCAAAAACCTCTGGTCCTTCACGAAACTGTTCCCCCACAACACTAACACGAAATTCAACTCCCCTGCTCTTAATAATCTCCAGCGCCTTGAAGAACTCCTCCGGATTTTTATCATGCTCCCACCTTGCTGCCCAGAGTATGCGAACCGGTCCTTCGGCTCTGTCCGCTACTCGTTTGTCAATTTTTTCAATTCCCGGCGGACAAACTACCGCCTTGCTCCGAATCAGCTCAACCGATTCGACAGGCTGATAATCAGGCATCCTCTGCAGAAACTCCCCCAGCGCCTCAACAAATGAATCTCTGTGAAATGTCGAATTAAACCAGACGCTTCGCCCCGCCAAAGCCGTCGTCATATTTGTCATTGCAAACTGATAATCCCGCTCACTCTCGAACCGCACCGGATACGTCAGTTGATTCTCATGAAAATAAACAACCGACGGCAGTTCTCCAACAGTTCTTGGCGACAATCCCAGAAATTCCGCTAAGTTCAGCATATCAGAGCAGAAAATCAAATCCCAGCTCTCCCCTTCACCCCCGCGCCGCCTAACCTCCTCGGCAAAAGTAATCGCCGAATGGCGCATTCGCCACTTCCACTTATAACCCGCCAGCTTAAGCGCCGTCCACTCGTGCCTGCTTCTTCTCGACCAGCCATCCAGAAACGCCTTATGGCTGCCCCCGTAATAAGGCTCAAGTGCCAATATCTTCATATACAAAAATGTCGTCCGCTCTCACTTCTTCTAATTATCCCCCCACGCCGTACCAAACTTCTCAGCCTCATCTCCACACAACATCGAAACCTGCACACCTCCGCCGTTGGCTGTATAGAAAATCCGCCCGTTCGACACAAACGCCGCAACGCATTGCAGAACATCGACCTGCGGCCCCGAAGATATCAGCTCCACCCCGTCGCTCAAATCCCGTACTTCCATATTTGCGCTCAGCAGGTAGTTCCCCGACATATTGAACCGCGTACAGTGATACCCCTTCGCTAATGTCGTTGCGATTTTACCCGTCTCTTTATCCAGCAGGTACCCCGTCCTGTACTGGGCATGTGTAAACAGGTATTTCTCCCCGATGGTTATCACATGAATCGCCCCCTGAACCGGCTCTGACTTCCATATCAAAGACCCGTCCCTTGCGTCCAGGCACCAAACTCGGTTTATGTCCCCATCGACCGGGTTATATCCCCCCATATAAAGCCGTCCGTCCTTCCCCGATACCGTACATCCGGCGTGGACCGCGTACTTTGTTGTCAGCCAGATGACTTTCCCGTCCGCCGGGTTAATCGCCGCCGTAATACCGCTTGAACCCTCGCCGGTTTTCTCCTTTTTCACCGACCCCCCGAAATAGCACGAGTAGTATAGCTTCCCGTCCATCAGGCACATACCGGCATCATCGCCGCCATACCCATACTCCGAGAAATCCTTCGTCCAAACCTCTTTACCCGTATTGATGTCCCACGCCCGCAGCAGCGGCTTCTGGTCCTTCGGAAAACCGAAAGTACTCTGATGCTCGAAAAGCCACGTTTTACCGTTATACTTACCCGTACTGAAAAGGTAAATAACAAGGTTCTTATAAACTATCGGCGGCAATTGCCTGTTCCAGCTCGGCGAACCCGTGAAAGGCACCTCCCAAACAACCTTACCCGTCGCCGCCTCAAGATACCGAAGGCTCGATTTCTCTTTACCAGCCTGCGGAACCAGCAGATGTCCCTTATAATAAAGCGGTGTCGTAAATGATATATGAGTTCCAGGCCGATATATCCGCCACAATAGCCGCCCCGTCTCCTGCTCAACCGCAAAAACCTGCCCCTCTGACGTATGTGTATACATCCGACCGCCCCCGCAGGTCGAAAAGTGCTTCGATGTCCCCTTGTACCGCCGAATCCAGTTAATCTTGAAAGGCGGCTTTATACCCTGCGGGTTGTTATTCGTATTAGCAGGGTCTGCAAAACTCGTTGTCCTGTTATATTTCGAATCGGATAACTTGCTCGAAAGAGGACTTCGAATCCTCCACAGTTCGAGGTCTTTTGTTGGCAGTGCCGCCTTGCCCCCCTGCCCCAATACATAAAGGTATCCGTCCTCACACCCAAAATATATCCGCCCGTCGCAAACCGCCGCCGGAGAAGATATCGCACAGCCGAAAGCAGTCTTAAAAGACCAAACCTTGCCGCTGCCGGATAATGGCACAACGTAAAGACTACCGTCCAGACCACCGTATATCCCGTTATCACCGATAAGTATCGGCGGGCAAATCGAAGGAAAGCCTCCGAGATATTGTGCCGTATCCTGACTTAAAGAATGCTTGCAAAAACCAAAACCCTCTTCCGGCCGGCAGCGATAAACGTCCTTGCCGCGTATGCTAACCGACGTAAAGCTAAGCAGCCAAGGCAAATCATTCCACGTCTTCGTACCCACAACGGCGTCTTTCACTAATTTGCCGTCAACAAGCCGCACCGTTTCTACCTCTCCCCTGTTGTCCCGCCGGTGCCACTGCCGATAAACCGTCCCGTCTTCGTCGATGCTAAGTCCTAATGTAACCGGGCTCTCTCTCTCCGCATTCCGCAATAGCTCCCTTCCGAGGTCCTCCTCCCGAAATTCCGCTCCATCCCCTAAATCTTCCAGCCACACAATTCTCCCTCCCGCCGGCACAACAACCATATTACCATACACCGCAATATTCCTTGTACAGCAAAACTGGTCCTCCCATGTAACTCGCTCGCCTTTTTTATGTTTCAGCCAGTCCACACCGCTCCAACGGTTCCCGGTAAAACCAAGCTTTTCTTTAACAAAGTCCCACTTCCAGCATACTTCTCCGTCCGGCTCGACGGCATATATCTGCGAACCCAACGTCGCAAAATAAACCCGCCCGTTAGCTGCTGCCGGTGCGCTGAATATCGGCTCACCACAGGAGATTCTTTTCACAACCTTACCGCTGCAGGCCTCTAATACATAATAACTACCCGCCATCGTCCCGAAATGAAGATACCCGTCTATCAAGGCAGGCGACGATACGTTATTACAGTTGGCTTTGCCCCCGCCTGTCTGCCTTTTCCAGATAACGTCTAAAGTCTCTGCATCGATACAGTAAGCCGCCCCCGACCCGTCAACTGCATAAATCCGCCCGTCGGCTATCACCGGCGAGGTAAAAATAGCATCGCTAAGAGCAACCGCCCCAACCAAACCAAGCGGCGTACTTACGCTCCTCTCTGCCGCATTGCCCGAATGACGCCCGTCATATTTGAATTGTAACCAGTCTTCACCAACCGCCGAACTAAAAGACGCCATCAAAAAAACTACTATTGCCAAACCTGTCTTAATTTGAACCGATTTCATTGTTTTTTGTCCTCCGGTTTCTTATTGATTTCGTTTACTAACATTCATACAGCACGATACCTGCCAAAAACTAATATTATGCCCTTTCTTCTGGCTCTCGTCAAGGTTATAATACTCATATTTGGAACTTATCCGTATAGGATGCGCTCTTTCGCACCTGAAACTATTCTTTACCATTGCGCCTGTGCCCTGGGTATCTGTTCCTTATGGCAAGGCAGCCGAAGCCTAAAAGACTGCCGGCCGTGCTTTTCTGTCAAATTAAAGAGGATGCAATTATGAAAAAAAATAAATATCAAAAACCTGGAACAGTCGGGGGAGGCATCGTATTGTTGTTTATCGTCCTATTGGTGGTTTTAGTAATTGTTAGACTTTTCTGGCTGAATACTGCAAATGACTATTATGACACTCTGACTTCTGTTTACATCTCGCAAAATAAAGATTACCAGGACACCGACAGCGAAAAACTAAAAGACAGGTTGCTCGAAGACGGCATTTTTCTCAAAATCTTCAGATGGAACAAGGAAGATTTTATTAAAGATAAAGAGTTGTATAAAGAAATGACTGATGCCTATAAGAGTTGGCAGAGAAGAAATGAAAGAGATGGTAGTGTCATGCAGGATTTGATTAACCTGTAATAAAAGCTAAATATTCGTCGCCCTCAACACCCCCTCGCGCTCTTAACTGCCTTATCTTCTTTCCCCCAAATTTATTTCCCGATCAATTAAATAACCTGTCAGGATGAAGCTATAACACACTTGAGTTGCTGCTTTAGCTTGTCTTCGCGAAAACGCCGAATTCATCCTGACTGTTTAAATCAGAAAGTTTTGTATTGTGGGCTTTAGCCCATGAGGTAACTTTTATGATGAAGCCTGATTCGAAAGAGTTGCCGTTTTAAAAACTTTACATGCTCACCGCAAATTTATATAATGGCAACGCGAAAGATTGGGCGATTATTGAAGAACCAACGGGAACTTCTTATGCAAACATTATAATCATCGTTAGGAGTAGAAGAATGAAAAGTTCAAATACACTTTTCTTAATTATGGTGACTATGCTTTTATCGACAATAAGCTGCACTACGACAAAAATACTCCCGGCCGATCAGTTAAAATCTGGCAGGCTGATATATCAGGACAACTTTGAAAATCTCGACAATTGGCATTTTGAGGGATTGGTTGATGGAGTCACCAACCCCGAGCCTGGCATAATGAGATTGGATTGTTCAGGTTCAAGACAGGGCGGCGCTGGTTGTATGGCTTTTTGTAAAAAGGATTTCCCCGATAACATCAGGCTCGAATATGATTTCTTCGCTGAGGAAAAAAACGGCCTGGTGATTACTTTTATCGCTATGAAAGGAATAAACGGAGCTGATGCTATTACCGGCGTTCCAAAACGCACAGGAATATTTGCTGATTATATCGACAAAAATGCTTCTACGCGTTCCTATCATGTTTCATTAAGCCGCTATGAAGATAATGCAGAGCATACCGGCCTTTCAAACTGGCGGCGTAATCCCGGTATCCATCTTATGGCACAGGGCGAAGATCCCTGTAAGCAGATACATAAATGGTACCATGTAGCTATTGTCAAACGGGGCCCGGCTTGCAAATTGTACGTTGATGGAAACTTGGCCAGTGCTTTTACCGACCCACAGGACCTCGAAGACCAAATTCCAACAGGCGGCAAAATAGGATTCAGGGCTATAGGCTCAAAAGCTATTTTCAAAATCTCAAATTTTAAAGTCCTCTCTTTGCAATAACTGACCTCCACTCAAACTGCCGGCACAAAGCATCCTTGCCCATAAGGGGCTGGTGAGGCGCATCCCCGCAATTTCCGTCAAAGAATAATATTGTATTAATCTCGCAAATTTATATATAATGGCATCATAAAAGATTGGGCGATTATTGAAGAATCAACCGGAGCTTCTTATAAAGAAAGAAACAGTCTGTCTTTCCCGTTTTATAAAGACTGTATAATCATTGTTGGATGTTATAAAATGTAACCTATAGCAAAACTTGTAGGTTTCACTCTGAGATGCTTCTTTGTTGCATCAGTAATCTTTTACTGGTTGCCTGCGCAAGTTCGTTAGCTAAATTGGTTGGAATATTAATTTATACCATGTATTTGTAGGAATATCCATGAAATCTCGAAAACGAAAAATCATACTTAGTATTACAGTTATTATTGGATGTGTTTTAAGTTTTGTTGCAGGAATTGCTATTGGGGGTGGTTTCATAATAAATCAAACGCTAAACAGAAATAGAGTGAATTTGGCCTTTCGTGCTTATGATAGAATTACTCTCTCAGCAATGCTGAGAGAAGGAGAAATTGAAGAAGCAATAAAGATATTAGACCGTAATGCAATCTATGAGTTCTGGGGTTCTAGTAGAAAAACCTGGAGACCCGGACCTTGCGACATATCACAGTGGCCCGCTCCTGTTATCAACTGGTGGCAAGAAGCAAAAGCTTATTATAAAAAATATCCTGAAGCGATGGAACAAGTTGGCGATGGTTCTAACTCTGCTGAGGTTAAAGAGTTACTGAAAAAAATACCAGAATTAGAACGTGAAGGCATTATGCAGGATTTTGCAAAAAAATATATGGGTAAAATACCACCTTCATTGTATATTTCAAAATGGTACGGTTCAGCGGTAACACTTGAAAATCTTCGCGGCAAAGTTGTTCTTTTGGACTTCTGGGGTATATGGTGTAGTCCATGTATAGCTCAAATGCCACACACACAGGAATTATATGAAAAATACAATAAAATTGGGCTTGAAATCTTAGGTATTCATTCTGCAAGGAAAGCTGATTCGATGGCAATCGCCGATTTTTTAACCAGGAATAAATATACATTTTCAGTTGGCATTGATACAGGCGATACTGCTGCAAATTATGCAGTGAGTGGCTGGCCAACTTATTACCTTATAGATAAGACTGGGCGGTTAATTTGGGGGCCGAGCAATAAACCACCTTCTGAAAAAAAGGTCGAATCCTTGTTAATGGATTAGTTATATAGATACACGCATTTCTTGTTCGTTGGTTTAACTTGCCCCGATTTTAGTCTAAAGACGCTTGTAGTTATTTGTCACAAAAGAATTTTCTATGCGTTTTTCTCTCTTCGAAATTATAATCGCTTTCCATACCTTGCCAAACAATTTTAAATTAATTTTCCTCCACATAATCACTGACCAACACCCATTTACTCAACATAAAAGGCCAACTTTTCTTATTTAATATATTTACTTTAATAACAGCCTTGTACTTTTTTGATTTTTGGACATTTGGTTTTAGAGATTGTTTAGGATTTAGGATTTAACTGAGTTAGCCCCATTCTTAAAATTGTCCCGCGAAGTTTACACCTCATGGTGGCGGCTCCACAACTTAAAACTAAAAACTCAAAATACTGCCCTCGAAATTTGTAGTCGAGGGACAAAACTGCGCAGCTTGCCTATCTTACCCATTTTAACATTTTGCTCACCATCCACCACCATCTACTCCACACGTTATACGAAATCTTCCCCACGCACCAGCAAAATGCCCGGTTTTGAAAACACAGCGCAATTTGTACGTCTTTTTGCATCTTTTTTTTCAATTTTTCTTACGTTTCCTCTTTTTTCTTTGCTTTCAGAAACTTTTTGTCGTTTTTTTTTCGTTTTTTTGACGTTTTTTTCCGCTTTCAACTCACTGCTGAGGCGGCGAAAAATCGTTTCAAACGCGCAAGTACTCGCAGAAAAAATCCGGAAAAAATAAAAAATTTTTTACTCCTTCAATCACAAGCTGTTAAGCAAATTACAACACAGCAAATTGCCCGATTTTTCGCATCAAACGCGCAAATCCATCTAATTATAGGGAGGCATATTTTCCCTCCCCACTTATAAAATGTAGGAGATTCTTAAATTACAACCAAACCACGAATCACGATCCTCTATCCACGAATCACGAACCACTGTCCACAAACCACGAATAGAAAAAACAAACCCAATTTTTCAAATAAACCAATGAACATAAACCTCTTTATAACAAGCCATTACAGCAATCTTTACTTCCTCGAAAGATGCAAAAACAAACCCAATTCAAACCCAATTTCACCATCGATTTACTTCGGGAAAACCTTATGCCAAACCCCCGATTTTGAGTATAATATGAATTTCGCACAGTATGAAATAATTAAAATAACTGTTAACCGCTGTTAAATCAGCCATTCAATTTTCAAAAAGGATACAACTATGAACCTAATCCGAATAACTAAAAACCCCTATTATTCGCTGTTAGCCGCCATTTTTGTTATCTCAAGCTTCTCTGTCAATACTTCCCTCGCTCAGCAAAACGATAAAGCCGTACCCCTTGAAGAAGGTAAACTCCTCATCGCCACCTGCCAACTACCCATCTCCGGCAGCGTCCCAACCAATGCCGAATGGATTCGCGGACAAATGCGAAAGGCCAGCGCACAAAATGCTGCTATCGCTCATTTCCCCGAGTGCGCACTGTCCGGTTATTCCGGTGTGGCCTACAAAAATATGGATAACTTCGATTGGAAACAGCTTCACGCCGAAACCGAATCAATTATGAAACTCGCCGATGACTTGGACCTTTGGGTGGTCCTCGGAAGTGCCCATCGTCTCACCGGCCCAAACAAACCGCACAATTGCCTCTATGTAATCAGTCCGCAGGGCAAAATCGTCACCCGCTACGACAAGCGTTTTTGCACAAGCGGTGACCTGAAACACTACTCCCCCGGAGATTACTTCGCCACCTTCGAAGTCAACGGCGTTCGTTGCGGCCTGTTAATCTGCTACGACGTCCGCTTCCCGGAACTTTACCGTCAATATCACAAACTTGGCGTTCAGGTAATGTTTCATTCCTTCCATAACGCCGGTATGACCGAAGACAACATCCTCCCTAAGATTATGCCCACCACCGTACAGGCACGAGCTGCTTCAAATTATATGTTTGTCTCAGCCAACAACTCATGCGTAAAACACAGTTGGCAGAGCTTCTTCGCCACACCTAACGGCCTGGTCGAAAAAAGACTACCCCTCGATGAGCCGGGCGTAATGGTAAATCTCGCCGATACCCAAAAGAAGTATTACGATGCCAGCCGAAGGTATCGACTCGAATGCATCGAAGGAAAGTACAATAGCGGCGATGCCGTGGACGACCCCCGCTCAAATGACAGACAAAACTATTGAAACGACCCTCAATGTTACTCCTGAAATAATAGAAGTTGCTGTGAAGACAAATATTATGGTAGCTTGTTTACTCTTACTCTTCCCTTTGGTTGTAATCGTATGGTTCTTTGCCCTGTTTTATTCGGCAGTCATTTTGCATCCGCCGCAGCGTATCGGTCAGTTTCTCCGCAAGTTCCCTGTCGTTCATTTCCTTTATCTGCTCAGCCGTTATATATTCACCATACTGCACAACAATCTTTGCACCTATCGATGGCAGCTTTTTATGCCTGGGCCAGCACTCAAAAGCACCGTCAACTACCGTAGGCACAATCCCTGCTTCCCCTCGCCTGCACAAAAGCCCGAACCCGGGCTTAAACGAGGATATTTTACCGTCTTTAGAGCGGGTGGCCTCCGGAAAAAGACAAACGCCATTGCCAGCCTTGAGCTTACTTATGACAGTCTTCATCGCCGACAAATCCGCCTCCCCGCGCCTCACAGGTATCGTATTAACTGAAGCAATCAAACCCCCGAAAAACTTGTTCTTAAAAAGCGTATGACGCGCAAGAAAATATAAAGGCCTTTTCAAAATTATCCCGCAAAATACCGGGTCAAGAAAACTCTGATGGTTACTCACTAATAGAAAAGCCCCTTCGGTGGGTACGTTTTCTTTGTCGTAAAAACGCATCTTAAAAAATGACTTACAAAAAACCCTGCACATCCAGCGTGCAATCCTGAACCATATCATTTTCGGCTTCTTCTCAGCCATTTTTCTCAACGCACTCCCAAAGCTTTTCCACAACCTCTTCTATACTCAATTTAGTCGTATCGATAACAATTGCATCACCAGCCGGTTTCAATGGCCCGACCTCTCTGTCCCTATCACTTTTGTCACGCTCTTCTATTGCCCTTTGTATCTCTTCAAGGCTGCCGTCAATGCCTTTAGCCTTCAGTTCCGCCTGTCTCCTTCTGGCCCGTTCAGCAGTATCAGCCACCAAAAAAAACTTAACATCAGCATCGGCAAATGCTACCGTCCCCTGGTCTCTGCCTTCGGTAACGATTTTCTCTTCACTTTCGGCGAACTGTCTCTGCATCTGCACCAGCTTCTCCCGCAACTTCGACGACGACGCAATATACCACGCATTGGCAGTAACATCTGTACGGCGTATCTGCTCGGTAACATCTACTCCGTCGATTGAAACCGCCATTTTGCCCTCTCGCGCCGAAAATTCGAATTTGCTTTTTTTCAAAACACCGAGCAGCTCATCTTCGTCGCTCATATTAACCCCTGCCTGCATCGCAGCCAGCGTAACCGCCCGATACATCGCTCCGGTATCAAGAAAAAATGCCCCCAGTCGCTCCGCTAACAGTCGGGCCGCTGTGCTTTTGCCGCTGGCCGCGGGCCCATCTATTGTAATAATCAAATCCGCCATCTTAAAAAATCACACTTCTTTCATAGATTACACTCCCGCCTTCTTATCTACCTTGACAACTACGATGCTCGTATCATCAATCTGTTGAGCAAGCCCGACAAACCTTCTTCTATATCTGAGAATATCTTTAAGCATTATTTCCGCCGGCTCTGAAGCAAACTCTTTTGCCGACTCAAGCATCCGCTCTCTGCCCCAGAAATCGCCGTCGAAGTTAGCGGCGTCAATCAGCCCATCGGTATAAAAAAGCAGACAGTCGCCATCTCTCAACCCAAAGGTTCCAATCTCGTACTCGACCTGTCTTTCCACTCCAAGTACCAGCCCACCTTTTGCTAAATCTCTAATCTGCCCTTTTCTTATAAGCACTGTTGGTTCATGACCGCAATTACAATAGCTTACCGTCATCTCCTTAAAATTAATGACCGAATAAAACAGACTGATAAATTCTCCGTCTCTGCACTCGTCACACGCCATATTGTTAAGCTTTTCGACGATATTTTCGATTATTTCAACACCGCCTTTGCTCTCTCCATAAGCACGCACCGCACCGCGAAACATACTCATCATTATCGCAGCCGGAATACCTTTGCCTATTACGTCCGCAATCGCCACAACTATACTGTCCTCTCTTACCTGAAAAAAATCATAAAAATCCCCCCCAACATCAAAGCAGGGAATATACGTGGCAGCTATATCCAAACCTCGTATTAAAGGGGCTTTTTCGGGAATCATACGCCGCTGAATGACTCCTGCCAGCCGCATCTGTTCGGCGATACGAGCCCCCTCAATTGCCTCGGCATAAAGTTTGGCGTTTTGTATAGCTACCGCGCACTGCGAAGCAACAGCCCGAGCAAGGCTGATATCATCTTCTCTGAAGTGTTTCGGCCTGGGGCTATAGAGCCGCAAAACTCCAATCGAACGACCGCGAAAACCCATCGAAACCGTAAGCTGGCTTACCAGCCCTTCTTTGATTGTCGCATCTTTATATTTCACTCGACCGTCAACGCGCATATCGTCCAGTACAACCGCCTCACCCTCAAAAGCTGCCTTAATCACCGTATCGTTTTTCGACACCACTCCCTTATTCCGGTACTCCTCGCTCAGCCTGTAAGTACTGCGCATTTTCAAATCACCCGACTCTTCATCAAGCAGGCGAATAGAACACGCTTTGACACCAGCTATCTTAACCGCTGCCTCCGCAAGTTTATCAAGAACCTCCTGAAGCGAAAACTTGCCCGCCACAACAGTACCAAGCTGATAAAGCTGTTCGTCTCTTTCAATTTGTTTTTTCGTCTTTTTTGCCATAATCTAAATCACTGCCACCAAAAACATTGATTATATGCCACTTTTGCCTTCACGTGAAGCCTCAATTAATTTAAAGACTATAATCTTGCCATAAAACCTGTTTTATGTTAATATACCAATAAAACGGGCGCAAGATTATCTAACCGGTAATAAAAAGTCTATTAAAAATGAGCAAGTTGGCTAAACATATAATTTTTAAAGGTCGTGTCCAGGGCGTCGGCTTTCGTTTCACCGCTTTTCGTATCGCAACTCGACATCAGCTTTCCGGTTTCGTACGCAACCTTCCCGACGGCACCGTAGAGATGATTGCCCAGGGCAATCCCGACGACATCACCGATTGCATTCAGGATATCGAAAAATCATTTGAAGGCTATCTCAGAGAAACCACTATCCACGAAATTCCCGCTGACCCTCAATACAGGGATTTCAAAATCACCTTTTAATTCACACATCTTTTATTGACCGCATATCAAGACAATGATAGAATACCCGTTCATATAAACTCGCTTTAAAGGAAATTGCTATGGAACTTACGGTTCTTTCAGGCATTGATTACCTTTTGATTATTCTCTATCTGGTTTTTACCGTCGGTTTGGGAGTTTATATAGGCCGCAAGATTAAAACAGGCAAAGACTACTTCCTTGCCGGCCGTTCCCTGCCCTGGTGGGCCGTCGGTATGTCGATGGTCGTCTCCGACATCGGCGCCGCAGACATCATCGGCATCGCAGGCTCTGCCTATCTTTATGGATTGGTCGTCGCAAATTTCGACTGGATCGGTTGCGTCCCGGTTATGATTATTTGTGCATTTATCTTCATTTCATATCTCTGGCGCTCCGAGGCATACACCATCCCCGAATTTTTAGGCCGCCGCTTCAACCTCAGTGTTCGCATCACCTGTGCCCTGATTTGGGGACTGTATCTCGTCTGCAATCTGGGCATCCTGCTCTACGCCACTGCCGTTATGATGGAGACAATGCTCGGCTGGGAAATATCCACCTCAATCCTCATAAGCGCCGCTATGGTCGGCATATACACCGTCGCAGGCGGTCTGGCTGCCGTCGTCTTCACCGATGTCATCCAGTGCATCGTTATGTTCATCGGCTGCACAGTAACACTTGTTCTCGGCCTGGAAAAAATCGGCGGTATAACCGGCCTCGTAGATGCCATCACGAATATGGGTGACAAATACGCCAATCACTTCTCGCTCATCTTACCTGCTGACACCGAAACACCGTACCCCTGGACAGGAATTATGTTCGGCCTGACTATGGTGCTGGCACCGGCATACTGGTTTTCAAACCAGTCTATCGTACAAAGATGTCTCGGCTGCCGTTCCGAATTCGAGGCAAAGGCCGCCTTCGTCTGGGCCGCAATATTAAAAACAATCATCCCGTTTATTATGGTCGTGCCCGGCCTTATCATTCTGACATACAACGCAGATATCGTCCCCGCCGACAAAGCAGTACCCACACTCATCGCTGATATTCTCCCTCACGGCCTGCTCGGTATCTTCTTCGCCGCATTCATAGCAGCACTAATGTCCAGCGTCGATTCATATCTAAATTCCGCCGCCACACTATGGACAAAGGACATATACCAGCGATTAATCAGGCCAAAGGAAGATGACCGACATTATCTTATTGTCGGCCGTATCTTAACCGTCGTCTTTATTATTATGGGAAGCATGTTTGCAATCTGGATTCAGGGAAAAGCCGCAAGCCTCTACACCGTCGCTCAGACCGTTGTTTCCTTCTTTCAGGGCCCCAGCCTCGCTTTAATTCTCCTCGGTATATTATGGTGGAGAACCACCGCCGTCGGTGCTCTTTCAGGGATTATCACCGGGCTCCTTTCTTCAACAATACTGTTCTTCACCAACAAATATGCCTCCGAGCCGTTTTTCAAAGTCGAAGAGCCTTTCCTTTTCATTGCCATGTGGTCCTTTATTATCTCAATGCTTACTATGGTCGTTGTCAGCCTCCTGACCAAACCTGAGCCTGATGAAAAACTTATCGGCCTGGTTTTCAGATACAAAGGGAGAAACAAAAATGCAGAATCTTGCTGACTGGATTGCCTCAATACTCCGTGTCCCCGGAGAATGGCTTCGCGATTTGACTGTCGCCATCCCGATAAACGCCGCACGAGGTTTGTTTATCCTCTACTTCTCGATTCTTCTAATCTGGGTAATAACAATGAAAAAATCAGAAACTTCCGGCACTGTACCGGGAAAGAAAACACCCATTGACCTCCGCTATTACGCCGCAGCCGCACTTATAACCCAGCTAATCCTCTACCTGAAATTTTAATCCTTTTCCAAAATTCCCTTATATATTCAAAAATTACCACTTTCCACTGATTTGTTATGTACGAAGCCGATTTTTGGGCCAAAAACAGGGGTGGTATTGGGTTTGATTGGGTTTGATTGGGTTTGTTTTGGGGGCTTAAAATGGGGATTGGTGGATTTTTGTCACCCTTGATTTTGGGTCAAAAATGGGGGTGTTGCCATTTGCAATTTACTGTTGACTATTGAATATTGTGGTGGAAAACTGGAAAAAAAAGACGATTTTTTGAAAAAAAACGAAAAAAAAAGTTCAATTTTTTAATAAAAAGTTAGAAAATGCGGAAAAATTGAAAAAAAAGACGCAAAAAATCGACAGCTTTTTAAAAACCATCGCTCAAGCGCCGCGGTGGCTGTGAGAACACAAGGGGCAACATCGGAGATTGAGTAAAATGTTAAAATGGGTAAAATAGGTGATTTAGGAAACCCCTATCTTTGGCATACAGGGGCAGGGGGAAAGAGAAAAAGCAGGGCTGTTGAAGGAGAGAAAATATTGGTAAGATTTGGATTGACAAGGTCTGGAAAGAGGATATAATTTTGAGGAGAGAAACAAACTCATGGGAAACTTCTTTATAGTTAGCAGTTGGTGGTGAGGGATTTAGATGGAATTGTTAAAATGGTGTGGTGAGAGTTTTTCTTAAGAGCAAAACTATGAAGGGAACAGATAAAAACACGAAAGTCCCAAAACAAAAGATAGTTATTATTGCAATATCTTCAGCAGTTTTAGTTTTAGGATTTTGTGTTTCGTGTTTTACGTATCCTAACTCTCTTATTTTTACGTTGCTTCTATCCGTATTTCCTTTGGTTGGAATTATTTCTATAATTCTTTTAACTTTTAAGAGTAAATCAGGTCTTGTGGGAGTTCTTTCAGGAAATTTAAGTATTATTTTACTCTTTAGTATAATTATTCCTGCTATTGTTAGAGTCAAAGAGCAACATAAAATTGTTCGATGTATGTGGAATCTCAGAGAACTTGGCAAAGTAATAAATGAATACTCCGAATCACACAACAGGCAGCTTCCTGTCTTTAATAAATGGTGCGATTTATTGTCACCAGACCTTACAGAGAATTTATTTATTTGTCCGTCATCTGATAAGGCCAAGTGCCATTATGCAATGAACCCAAATTGCGAGGCAAATTCGCCAAATGATGTTGTACTTTTGTTTGAGACCAAAGGCGGCTGGAATCAGTACGGCGGACCGGAGATGCTCACATTTGAAAATCATCGAGATAAAAGTTGTAATATTTTATTCAAAGATAGAAATGTGTCTTATGTGATACCGGAGGGGCTTGATGATTTGAATTGGGGAGACGAGCAAAAGCAATAAGTAAATTGGTAATTGTTAAAATGTTGCGGCGTGAGTTCGTGGTTCGTGGTTTGTGATTTGTGAATAGGGTCAGCTTAAAAAATGAGCGAAGGAGAAAATAATACACAAAGGCAAAAGATAAAAACTTCCAGGCTGGCGATACTTTCAATTCTTTTGGGAGCCCTTGGTCTTTTGGCATCTTATTTTCATAGAGAGATAATTGTTCCCCCCGCAGCAGCAAGGCAATTGTGCATTAAGACAGTGTGTCTTATGGGAGTTGTCGGTTTTTTTGTCAGTTTAGCGGCATTGTTGAGGATAAAGAAATCTAAAAAGATATTGAGAGGGCTTTGGCTTTCTATTTTAGGGATGGTCTTGTGCCTTTCGAATATTGGTGTTGGATATCTGGTATTGCGACCACGCTCAACAGCATACAGGATGTTGTGCGGCAGTAATTTAAGTTGTTTGGGAAAGGCACTTCTGATTTACGAACGGGAGAACGGCCGCTACCCGGAGCCAGAACAATGGTGCGATTTGCTTTTGAATGACAGCGAGATACAATCTGAAACTTTTATTTGTCCTACAAGCCTACGTGCTATATATACTGTTTATCTCCCATGTTTTAACAACAAGATAAAATTAAGAAGCCCCTTTAAAAAAAAGGGGAGGTGCAGTTATGCGATGAATCCGAATTGTGAGCCGAATTTGCCGCCGGATACAGTTTTGTTGTTTGAAACTGAGGATGGCTGGAACCAGTACGGAGGAAAAGAAATATTAACAAAAGAAAATCATTATGGCGAAGGCTGCAATGTTTTATTCAATGGTTGCTATTGCAATTTTGTACAAAATCCAGAAAAATTGAACTGGGGAAATGAGCGAAAACAATAAGTAGAGAGGCAAATATTAGAAAGGTGCGGGCAAGTAAAATGATTTGAAAGACGAGATAAGGAATGAACTGGTGGAACCACATACCGGAGTACATTAATCCCAATATTATTGAGATTGGCTCGTTTCAAATACGCTATTATGGTTTAATGTATGTTATAGCGTTCAGTATTACCTATTTACTTATTCTGCACAGATTAACGAATGAACGATACGAATATTCCAAGGCGGTTATACAGAAATATTTCGTATGGGCCATTCTGGGCGTAATGATTGGTGGGAGAGCCGGCTTCGTATTATTTTATGATTTAAGCTATTTCATCGCACATCCATTTAGAATAATCTGCCCTTTTGATTTTTCAAACGGATTTGGATACACAGGTCTTTTCGGGATGTCGTATCACGGCGGCTTGGCCGGTGTAATTTTGTCTTCCCTGATTTTCTGCTATAAAAAGAAGGTAAATTGCTGGGATTTCGCGGACCTTTTAAGCCCTGCGATACCGCTGGGATATACATTCGGCCGGTTAGGTAATTTTATCAACGGGGAGCTTTATGGTCGAGTTACGACTTCAGGGTGGGGGATGTACTTTCCTTTAGACCCAACCGGTCAATTACGACACCCGTCACAACTTTACGAGGCTTTTTTTGAAGGGATATTTCTTTTTATAACTCTCTGGAGTGTAAGGAAAAAAAGGGTATTTAACGGTTTTCATTTCTGCCTGTATATTATCAGTTATGGAATAGTGCGCTTCTGTATTGAATTTGTTAGGGAGCCAAACCCAGATTTGGGATTTATATGGCACTTTTTCACGATGGGACAGCTTCTAAGCATTGGCATGATAGTGGGCGGTATTTTTATTATCCTGATTAAAAGAAATCAGAAAGAGCCAACTACAAATGTACCCACGGGAGAGTGAAATTCTTGACCGTTCAAGATGAATGTAGTAGGATTATTGACGTCATACGGAGAAAATTATGTGTGTTAAGAGTGTATGTGGGAAATGTCAGATTAAAGTAACTAAAAGAGTTATTGTGTTGTTGGGAAAACTAAATGAAGAATAAGCTTAGATCATTTTATTTGCTGATAATATGGATTTTGGGGGGATTTTTCTCAGGATGTGTTAATACTAATAATTCAACTAAATATTTTACCATCAGAGTTGTTGACGGTCAGAGTGGCAGGGGGGTACCACTTGTAGAGTTACAAACAGTGAATGATATCCGGTATTATACGGACAGCGGGGGCGTCATTGCTTTCTATGAACCGGGTTTAATGAACAGGAAGGTTTTTTTTCATATTGAAAGCCACGGGTATGAAGTGGAGGCCGATGGCTTTGGCTATCGGGGAACGGCACTATTGACAAGGCCGGGAGCAAGGGCAACGGTTAAAATCAACAGAAAAAATGTCGCAGAACGTCTCTACCGGATAACCGGTCAGGGGATTTATCGCGATACAGTACTGGCTGGACGGAGGCCGCCTCTAAAGAAGCCTGTATTGAACGGTCGTGTTTTAGGACAGGATTCGGTTATGGCAACTGTTTACAAGGACAAGGTTTACTGGTTCTGGGGGGACACCAACCGGGAGTCTTATCCTTTGGGACATTTTGCTGTGGCAGGTGCAACATCAGAACTGCCGCAAAACGGCGGACTCGACCCGAGCGAAGGAGTTGATTTGACTTACTTTGTAGATGACGATGGATTCAGCAGGAAAATGGCCCCTCTTGGGGGTGAGGGAATGATATGGATAGGAGCGTTGATACTATTAGAAGATGAACAGGGAAAGACTCGGTTGGTGGCACATTACGACCGCATGGCCAGTTTAGATAAACGTTTAGAACACGGGCTGGTAATATTCGACGATGAAAAGGAAGTTTTTGTAAAGCTGATAGAGTTTGGGCAAGAGACAAAATTAGAACCTGCCGGTCAAACACTTAAAGTCAAGATAAAGAACGAAGATTATTATTATTTTGCGTGTTTTCCGTATCCGCTTGTTCGCGTTAAGGCCGACTGGAAGCATGTTGTTGACCTATCAAAGTATGAAGCTTTTACATGTTTAAAAGAAGGAAGCGGATATGACAGGGAAGCACCGGAGCTTGATCGCAGGAATGATGGAACTCTAAACTGGGGATGGAAAACGGACACGGCTGCGGTCAATGTGCAGAGGCATCGGGAGCTGATGGCCGATGGAAAAATCAAGCCCGAAGAGGCGTGGTTGAATCTCAGGGATATAGAGACGAACAAAGAGGTCTTTGCACATAGAGGGTCGGTCTGCTGGAACGATTTTCACAAACGATGGATAATGATTCTCTGCCAGTTTGAAGGCACCTCAAATCTTGGAGAGATATGGTATTCACAAGCCGAGTCGCCGGAAGGCCCGTGGCGATGGGCACGTAAGATAGTGACTCATGACAAGTATTCATTTTATAATCCTACACAACACAAATTCTTCGACCAGGAAGGTGGACGTATCATATATTTTGAAGGAACCTACACCGATTCGTTTTCCGGCGCCGCATTTCCCACTCCCCGATATAATTATAACCAGATTATGTATCGGCTTGATTTGTCTGATCCCCGTTTACAGCTTCCCAATTAGATTCTAAAAAACATGCTGTACTTGTGTAGCTTCCGTATGCTCCTGTAAAAGATTTGTATGTACTTATTTTGTGTAAGTTACGAGGAGTTTTTTAGGCTTCTGTAAACCTCGATTTTGTTTTCCCATTTGTGTGAATCGGTCAGGCTGGATGAATCGAGGCCTAAAGCCCACAAATCGAGCCACCATTTCCAGATAAATCGCAGCAGTCTCATATAACAAGCCCCCATATAACAACCCCTATTTAAAGCGTACCCCATTATAACAGAACAGGCAATTGAATTCATGTAAAAAAAATTAAAAGGGCCAAGGGGGAGCAAATCAGGGGGATTGAACAAAGAGAGAAGAGGTTTTATCGGCTGGGGAGAGAAAAAATTTTCGAGGTAAAAAAGCGGCTGGTACGGCCTTTCAGCAAGGTTAAAAACTAACGCTGCTCAAGAGATTGGGTGAGGATTTTTATGTGGCGCTTTTCTTCTTCAATAATCTCATCGAGCGTTTCGGCACAGGTCAGGTTTCGGGCAAAGGCCTTTAGGCCTTCATAAAATGTGACTGTGTCCTTTTCGTTTTTGATGGCTTTTTTGAGCACAACTTCAGGGGTTTCTTTTCCGGTAAACTGTTTGGCAGTATCGGATTCGATGGCAAAAACTGCCAGAGAAGCCATCAGGCGGGGATTAGCGATATAAATATCCGGGTCAAACGTTCCAAGCTCATCAATCTGTTCGGCAAACTGTTTTCTCATTTTGGCAAAGAGCTTTTTGTGGGTGGTTTCCCACTCGGCGAGTCTTGTAAACAAGTCATTAAGCTTTGGTTCATCAAAGAGTTCGGCTGCTTCAGTGTAGAAGCGAGAACCATTTTGCTCAATCTGCTCAGCTATTTCGAGAACCTGATGGGCGGTGAATTTTACATCCATAATAATTTACTCCCTGAAAGTGTTTTGTTTCAGCATATAAACAGTAAATTAAATGAGAATTTTATTTGTTTTGCTTTATTTTTCTCAAAAGTTCTTTTCTGGCCTGTACTCGCAGTTTTGCGTTTTCATAGCGTCTTTTTTCATCGGCTGTCTGAGTTAATACCGGAGGGACGGGAGATGGACGCTTATCCTGGCCGAGGGCGACAAAAGTCAGATGGGCGGTTGTAGCTATAATTTGCTCAGCGGTGTAAGGGTCTTCTCTAATGACCTTGACACCGACTTCCATTGAAGTGCGGCCGGCATAATTAACCAGTGCTTTTAAGACAACGTGGTCACCGACTCGGATTGGCTCCATGAAGGAGAGGGAATCAATGGCGGCTGTTACGACTTCTTTGCCGCAGTGCCTTTGTGCAGCCATAGATGCAATCATATCAATCCAGGCCATAATGACGCCGCCAAAAGCGGTTCCATAAGGATTGGCCTGATGAGGCATCAGGAGATACCTGCTCTGTACGGCACTATCTTCGGGTTTTTTACCTTCCATAATATTTAGCCACTTCTGAAAAACTGCAACATTTTAATTTAGCAGAGATATACAAGCAGCGAAATGTTAGCTTTATTGCGTCCGGCAATCAAGGAAAAAGAGGGGAGCAGCAGGTGGATTGGGGTAAAAGGTGGAAAAGGGTTGTTTTTTTCAGGCAAGTTTCGTAATATAAGCACGGGAAGGGGAAAACAGGTGAAAAAAACGGTAAATTAGAAATTCCAATTTAAGGAGTACAGCGATGAGATTTAGAAAACCAACAGCAGTGTTGTTGTTTGTCCTGTTAGTTTGTTCATTGGGGACGGCTTTCGGAGTAGAGCGTCGCAAGGCCAAGATAGCCGTAATCCAGGCTTCAGCTTTGCCTCGTCAGGACCCATTTATGGAAGATTACGACTTTGGGAAGGTTAGGCCGCAAATGATGGCAAATTTAAATAAGATTTTGGGTCTTTTTGATGAGGCCGGCCGTATGGGAGCCGACCTTGTGTGCGGGCCGGAGGACATACAGCATATCGCCCCTTACGGGCTTTACGTTGATACCATTGACCCTGAAACCGGCGAGATTCTATTCTGTTCTCTGGCTGTGCCAGTTCCCGGGCCGCTGACGGACAAGATAGCGGAAATAGCCCGCCGCCACGAGATGTATGTTATCGCCCCGCTTATTGAAAAGGACGACGGGAAGGTATTCAATTCAGCGGTAATTTTCGACCGGAAGGGCAAAATTATCGGTAAACACCGCAAGACTGTTGTGCCGGTTATGGAAACGTGGCTTGTCGATGTCGCCGATGAGTTTAATGTTTTCCAAACCGATTTTGCCACAATTGCAGTAGCAACGTGCTGGGAAATATGGTTTCCTGAAATCTCGACGAGCCTCGCTTTAAAGGGCGCCGATATTATTTTTAACCCAACCATGGGCGGCACCGGTCCGGAAGGGCTGTCCACGGCACATCGTTATATTACGCGTGCCATTGACAATTCGGTTTATATAGTCCCTGTAACCCGTGGCACGAGGGGCAACGGAATAATCGACTTCGACGGTAAGGTTGTTGCCGAGGCGGTGGGTAAGGCGGACACTGTGATTATGGCAGAGATAGATTTCAGCAAGGAGCGAGATACCTCGAGTAAGTGGTGGACGACTATCAACGGTACTGCCAATCAAAAGGCCATTTATTTTCTTTCGCGCCGGCCTGAGACTTACGGGCTTTTGACCGAACCTCATCCACCGGTGCTGGAGAGGTACAAGGGCGTGAAACTGACGACCGGGGACAGGGCCAGACAGTTAGAGGCGGTAAAGGAAGTTAACTACGGACCTAAAAGAAGATAAGAGGTGATAAGAATTTTCTCGACATTAACACAGAAGATTTGGTATATTCGGTCAAAATTAAAGTAAGGATTTTAATTTTTATCGGTCAAATCAGGAGATGAAAATGGACTACCGAAGAATAATCCCATGTCTGGATGTTAAAGACGGGCGGCTTGTTAAGGGGGTGAAATTCGTGGAGCTTCAGGACGTTGGGGACCCTGCGGAAAACGCAAAGGCTTACTGCGAGGCGGGCGCCGACGAATTAGTGTTTCTTGATATAACGGCAACTATTGAAAACAGAAAAACAATCCTCGATGCGGTGAAAAGGACAGTGGATGCGATATCGTCGAGTGTTCCATTGACCGTTGGAGGAGGTATTAAAAGCTGTAATAATATCGAAGAGTTGATAAATGCGGGTGTTTCAAAGGTATCCATGAATACTGCTGCGGTCCGTAATCCTGATTTGGTTAAGGAGGCTGTGAAGGAATTCGGCAGCGAGAAAATCACCATAGCGATAGATACGAGCAGTAATTCTCAACTTCCGTCGGGGTTCGAGGTTATGGTTAACAGCGGCAGCGGGGGTACAGGCATCGACGCGGTAGAGTGGGCGAAAAAATGTGAAGATTTTGGGGCCGGTTCGCTTCTTCCGACAAGTATGGACGCCGACGGTACACAGGCCGGCTATGATATTGCGATGACCAAGGCAATAGTCGATGCGGTATCTTTGCCGGTGATTGCATCGGGGGGGGCCGGTACGCTGGAACATTTGTACGAGGTTATAGTTGAGGCTGGGGCGGATGCGGTTCTTGTGGCGTCAATAGCACACTTCGGCAAGTACACGATAAGGCAAATGAAAGAGTTTCTTGCTGAGCGTCAAATACCAGTACGGCTTTGAGGTGAAGATTATCGGTATTGTGGAGGCTGGAAATTTGCTCAAAAGTGGGATTTTAGACCAGCTTTGAAAGTAGTGTGTTAAAACGGTCGATAGGAGGGTGATTGCAATAATAAAACGAAAACAAACCGCAGAGCTGCAAAGGTGTGGTGATGTTTGATAAACTGAAAAAAAGTGGGCTGGGTGTCGAAACGAAGATTTTTACAGTCAGGTGGTATCCGAGCACTCGAAGCTGTGTTAATAAAGGCGGGAGGAACCTTCGACTTCAGCAGATGCCCCCTTTGATGGTCCGCAAGGCCGAGTGGCGGCGGTAAGGGCCGCTGAATATTAAGGCCACAGTTATCCATTTCCAAAAAGCCTTTCCAATATCTTAAACTGTAGGGGACAGTACAGCAAAACGGGACCGGCGGATATTGTCAAAACAGATAAAACCATTGAAGATTGTAAGGCAATTGTTTAAGCTATATGCCGAAATTCGAAGCTCTATTTTGGCAACGGTAAGGGCATTGGAAAAGAAGATTTATGAATCGAACAGGAAAGAATGGAGAATTCGGTAAATGGTACAGGAAATAAAACTGCCGCAGTTTGGCGAGACGATGGAGGAAGGAAGTATTGTCAGGTGCCTTGTTAAGGTCGGCGATGAGGTTAAAAAGGGAGACATAATCTTTGAGATTGAGACAGACAAGGCTACCCTCGATATGGAGTCTCCGGCTGAGGGGTTTGTCAAAAAGATTTTTGTTACAGCCGAGCAGACACTTTCGGTGGGTGCGCCTTTGCTTATTTTAGGTGGACGGGACGAGGAAGTTGAGCAGAGCTTTATAGAGTCCGTTAAAAAAGCGGGTTTAAGCCAGCCGGCCACCGAAGCCGACAGTTCAGTTTCTCCTGAAAAAAAGGATGAACAGGCAACAATAAAAGCAGAGGCTGACAGTAAAATTGAAGAAGCACTGGAAGGGGGAAAACCTGCAGAGGAGGGATTGAAACTCGGGCAAACAATACCGATGAGCAGGATACAGAAGATAACGGCACAAAAAATGGTGCAATCAAAACGAGAAAAACCCTGCTTTTACCTAACAGTGAAGGTCGATGTCAGCGAGTTGATAAAGGTGCGTGAAAGACTGAACAGAATGAGCGAGGTGAAGATATCCTACCATGACTTTATCATGCGGGCGGTCGCAAAGGGGCTGGAGAAATTTCCGATTATGACCGGCAAGTCAGCGGGGGATGCAATTGAACTGGCAGAGTCAATCGGTATCGGCCTGGCCGTTTCCGTACCGTACGGGCTGGTTGCACCTATTATCAAGGAAGTGAACAAAAAGAGTTTAAGAGAAATTGCAAGTGAGAGCAAGGCTATGATTGAAAAGGCCCAAAATAACAAACTGGAAGTCGAGGACCTTGAAGGTGGGTGTATTACCATCAGCAATCTTGGCGCTTTGGGTGTGGAGAGTTTTATACCCATAGTAGTTCCGGGGCAATGCAGTATTTTAGGCG
>Ga0272442_10002767_pt1 | contig 25089 bp, 19 predicted proteins | sample SSMForm2O_FD_200262 | JGI IMG/M metagenome (GOLD analysis project Ga0272442, IMG submission 200262) | Marine sediment archaeal communities from Little Sippewissett salt marsh, Falmouth, MA, United States - SSM-Form-2O | ecosystem: Environmental > Aquatic > Marine > Wetlands > Sediment ... | reverse complement strand
ACTGAACCTCCAGCGGCCGAACCGCCTGCGGGTCCACCGCAGGTAGCCCCACCGGCCCAACAGCCGGCGCCACCGCCCCTGCCGAGAGAACAGCAGGCCGCGCCGCCGGCGCATCCCGCGCCGCCGCCGCTGGATTCTAAGAGGTCTTCCACCTACGTGATGAAGGGATCCGGCGAGGGGAGAATGGAGAGCGACGTTCCCTGGGCGGCGGCGCCCGAAGCCGAACAGGCTCCCGCCCCGCCGGCCCAGCCCGCGCAGCCGTTCGTGCCGCCGCCCGAGCCTTCGGCTCAGGAGCTGGAAGCCGCAAAGGTAAGCTTCCAGGTTCCCTCCTCCGCCCCGGCATCCGGGGAGCCCGCTGCCCCGGCAGCGGTGGCTGCTTTGCAGGTTCCCAAACCCAAGCGCACCGGTTTGTGGGTGGTGCTGGTGATCCTGCTGGTGGGGGCCGGCGGATTCGCCGCCTGGTACTTCGTCAAACAATCACAATTGCTCGAAGGAGACACCGGCGACGATCCCGTCAAGCCGGCCGGAATCGTGCCGGCGGAAGTCGCCAGGGACGCCGGTCCGGCCGACGCCGGTGAAAGCCAGACCGCCGACGGGCAGCCGGAGGAAACCGCGGACGCCGGGAAGGAAGTAGCCGAAAAGGAAGATAAGGAAGAAGAGAAGAAGGAAGAGCCGGCCAGTAAGAAGAAAAAGAGGAAACGCAGGAAAAAAGAAGTCGCCAAGCGCGAGAAAGGCAAGCGGCCGGCTGAGCTGGCACTGGAGTATTACAAGAAGGGCAACGCTCTCATCCGCAAGAAGCGTTTCAAGGAAGCCATCGTTCTGTTCCGCAAAGCCCTGAAAACCAACAAGAAGCTGGCCATCGCCCACCGGGGCCTGGGCATCTGCTACGCCCAGATGCGCGACAACAAGCGGGCCTGCCGCGAGTACCGTATTTACATGAAGATGATTCCAAAGGATTCGAAGGAAGTCCCCACCCTCAAGCAGATCCTCAAGAGCTGCAAGTAGGATCGCTACTCAATTCCGTCCCAGCAATAGGTGCAGAGCTTCTCCTTGGGGAGCCCGATTGCGCTGACCAGGTCGGACAGCCGCTGGTACTTGAGCGAGGTCAGCCGCAGCCGGTGCTCGATACGCTCGATCATCGCCGGGTACTTTTCCGAATCGGGGTTGGCGTAGATCGCCAGGTCCTGGTTGCCGTCCCCCTCCAGCTCCTTGATGGCCTTGCGGGCGGCCAGGTCCAACTCAGACTTGGAGCGTGAGAAGTTTAGGTACTTGCAGTTGTAGATCAGCGGGGGGCAAGCCGGCCGCATGTGCACCTCGGTGGCGCCGCAGGCGTACAACCGCTGGATGGTGTCCTGCAGCTGGGTGCCCCGCACGATGGAGTCCTCGCAGAACAGGAGCCGCTTGCCCTGGATAAGCTCCTTGATGGGTATCAGCTTCATCTTGGCCACCAGGTCCCGCATGGTCTGGTCCTGGGGCATGAAGCTGCGCGGCCAGGTGGGGGTGTATTTGACGAAGGGCCGGCGGTAGGGGATGCCACGCTCGCTGGCGTAACCGATGGCATGGCCGATGCCCGAGTCGGGGATTCCGGCGACCATGTCGACTTCCAGGTCGTCCCGTTTGGCCAGCCAGCTTCCGCAGCGGTTGCGGACGTCCTCCACGTTGATGTCTTCGTAACAGGATGCCGGGTAGCCGTAGTAGACCCACAAAAACGCGCAAATCTGCAGCCGGTCGCCGGGCGCTTGCTTCTGCTCGGCGCCCTCCTCGGTGATTTGGACAATCTCGCCGGGGCCCAGGTAGCCGGTGGTCTCGCATTCCAGGTTGGGCAGCGCGCAGGTCTCCATGGTCACCGCGACCGCCCCGTTCCGGCGCCCGACGGCAACGGGGGTCCGGCCGAACTTGTCCCGCGCGGCGTAGATCCCGTCGTCGGTCAACAGCAGGATCGAGCAGGAGCCTTCGATGTTGTCCTGGGCGTTCTTGAGACCCTCGGTGAAGGAGGCGCCCTCGTTGACCAGCGTGGCGGCCAGCTCCGTCGGGCTGAGCTCGCTTCCCATCATCTCCGAGAAGTGGGTCGACTTGTCATTGAAGGTGCGGGCGGCGAGTTCTTCGGCGTTCTGGATGGCTCCTACGGTGACGATTGCGTAGGTGCCCAGGTGCGACCGGATGATCAGCGGCTGGTTGTCGTAGTCGCTGATCACTCCGATGCCCCGGCTGCCGTGCAGCTTGGGCAGATCGTCCTCGAACTTGGAGCGGAACTGGGCGTTGGTGATGTTGTGGATCGACCGGGTGAAGCCCGTGTGGTTCTTGACCGCCATCCCTCCGCGCATGGTGCCCAGGTGAGAATGGTAGTCGGTTCCGAAGAAGAGGTCGTGCACGCAGTCTTTACGAGAAGCGATCCCGAAAAAGCCACCCATGTCTAGTGTCCTCCTTTCAGGCGCCTACCACTTTTCATCGTATTGGGTCCAGAGACGATCGCCGAGCTCCCAGTAGGCCCGGACGACTTTCCGGCAGGCCGCTTTGATATAGCGGGTCAGGTAGGCCCGCGCGGCCTGCGGGTTCTGCTTGAACATGGCCGCGGCCTTCTTGTCCACCCGGCGGGACTCGGTGAGCAGATCCTGCTGCAGGCCGTCGCGAACCCCGGCCACGTCCTTGCGCATCTCCCCCCAGCGATGGGCGGCCAGCGTGGCGACGCGGTTGAAGGCCCACCAGGCCGATTTTCTCGAGAAGCCGGTGGTGCGCCCGTCGGTCTTATAGTCGCGGGGAAGATCGGTTATTCCGGCGTACAGGGGAACGTAGGTGGTCATGGCGGGGTTGTCGTAGCCCAGCCAGACGATCCCGCCCACCGGATCGGGCAGCCAGCCCCGCGACTGGGTGATGGTCACGTACATGCAATACCAGCGCGCCAGCGCCCGCTCGCCCCGCCAGCCCCAGCCGCCGTTGATCCCAAACAGGGCGTTCATGTCGTAGGGCATGAACGGGTTGGCCAGGGGGCTCTTGACGGTCTTTTTGTCCTCGCCGGTCACCGTGAGGTTCTTGACCATGTCGAAGTCGGTCCCCTCGAAGGTGTCGCGAAAGATCTCCATGATCCGCCTGGGAGTGACTTTTTTCTCCGGCTTGATCGAGAAGGGAAAGTTGTTGCTGTTGGGATCCAGCTTCAAGGACGGGGCCAGCAGATCGAGCACCCGCCACTCCCGGCGGGTGCAGGAGAAGCTGGTGCGGCCGGTGGGGTTGTAAGCATAGGCGAACTCGAAGGGCTCGCCGCTCTTGGGATTCCACCAGCCGTTCTTCTCGGCCACCTCGAAGACGTTCTCGGACGCCATGAAGAAATCGGGCTTTTCCAGGTCGATCTGCCGGATGCGTGCGGCGTTGGCCACCACGCTGACGTGATCGTCGGGAACCCGCCGGGCGGCCCACACCGCCCCGACCTTGCCCTTCCCCGACCCGACGATCTCCAGCACCCAGACCTCTTTCTCGTCGGCCACGGTCAACGCCTCGCCCACGTCGTTCCACCCGTATTTCTTCAAAAGCTCGCCCGCAACCTTTATGGCCCCCCGGGCGGTCCTTGCCCGCTCGAGCATCAGCCGGGTGAGCGTCTCGCAGTCGATCAGCCCCTTGTCCGAATGAAGCTCCTTGCGCCCCTCGAAAGTCGACTCGCCGATGGCCACCTGGTGCAGGTTCATGGCCGCATACGCCGGAGCCAGATATCCATACGTCGCCGTCACCTGGGGAATCTTCCCGGTCGGCTCCCGGGCGTAACGCTCCATCGGCCCGCTGTTGTCCTCCTTGCGCTTGGTGAGCTGAAGCATGGTGCCCGGCCGGTGGCGTCCGGCGGGAATCACATGAATGTCCGACCCGGTCCGGTGGCTGTCGCAAGTATGCGAAGTCATAACCGACCCGTCGGCCGACGCATCCTTCCCCACCATGATCGAAGTGCAGGCCCGCGACTTTCCGATTGGCGAGAGGCACAACCACAGCCCGGTAAGGACGGCGACTGCGGCTGCAATGCGGCTCAAAGCACTCTCCCTGAAAGCCGATCCCATACCACACCAAGACCACAAGATCTAGTGGTTCTTTCCTCTTTATATACTAGTAGTTGCGTACCAGCAGCTCGCCGATCGGTCCGCGACGGTCGGCCCGGCTGTTGATCGGGCGGTTGGCCAGAATGCGTTCCAGGCGCATTCCCCGGTACAGCTTGCGGGTCGCTTTTACGTCCGAGTTGGATAGCAGGGCGCGGACTTTGCGTTGCTTCAATTCACGCATGAGCGAGGCCAGCCGTTCCTGTTCCTCGTGGCCGAAGGGGCAGTTGTCGTATGCGGTGAAGCAGGCTGTGTCCGAGAGGGGATAGTAGGGAGGATCGAAATAAACGAAATCATCCGGTCCGGCCCGGCGTATTATAGCGGTGAAATCCGCCTCGCGGATGGACACCCGTCTGAGGCAACGGGAGACCGTGCGCAGCAGCGGTTCGTCCAGGATGGTGGGATACTTGTATTTACCGAAGGGAACGTTGAACTTTCCGCTGCGGTTGACCCGGTAGAGACCGTTGTAGCAGGTGCGGTTGAGGTAAATGATCCGGGCGGCCCGCTCGGCCGCCGGAAGGGTGGCGGGATCTTTCCCCCTCTCCCGGTAGTAGAAGTCACGGTCGTAGGGCATCTTCCCCAGCAGACGGATCACCTCGTCCACGTGATTGCGTATACCCCGGTAAGTATCGATGAGATCGTGGTTGCGATCGGAGATGACCGCCTTTTTGTATGCCTTGCGGCTGCTCAAGGCGAAGAAAACCGCCCCGCCGCCCAGAAAGGGTTCGTAGTAGGTGTCGATGTGGTCGGGCACCCGCCGCAGGATAACATCCAGTAGCTGCCGCTTGCCTCCCGCCCACTTGAGAAACGGTGCGAGTTTAGCCCCGCGTCGCTTCGCGCCGCGGGACAAGGCCGATGCGCGGGCTTGGGTGCGTGGCGGGCGTCTATTCAAGTCCAAGTCTGCTTGCCTGGTCGAGTGCCTAGAAGCAGAGCTCCGGGGCGGTTTTCCAGGCGGTGCCGTCGGATTGCAGCGTGGCAAAGGCCTTCTCCATCTTCTGCGGCTTGCCTTCCTTGACGAACTCCACGTCCAGGATAAAAGAGATCCGGTAGAAGTCGCCGTGGGGGCGGGGGAGACCCATTTCTTTTACGGTGATCTTAACGTCGGCGGCGCCTAGTTTTTCGGCGGCCAGGGTTTTCAGCAGGGCTACGGCGTCTTCCTGGGCGGGGGCGGGGACGCCGCCTTCTTTCCAGCGCTTGTCAAGCTCGCCCAGTTGGACCGAGCGCATGCGGCGCTTTACGTAGTAGACGAAGGTGTCGCGGTAGATGTGGTAGCGGTAGCCGTGGGCCACGAAGACGTCGGCCTTGATCAGGCAGGCCTTGAGCTTGCGGGTCTTGCCGGTTCTCTTCTTGTAGGCCTCGTCCTCGATCTCGGTCTTTTCGCATTCGGCCTTCTTGGTCACGTGCTTGACGTTCTGCTCGGGCCAGTGTTTCTTCCAGTACCGCTTTACGTCCCGCTCCACCCGGCTGTCCGGGGGCCATTTGGCCTGGGCCGGCGAGAGCATGACGGCCAGCAACACCGCCGCAAACGATATCGAAATGAACGGTTTCATGGTCGTATCCATAGCATCATTGGGGGATCGTTGCCAAGGGCCGGCGGCTGTGGTATGAATGTCAAGGACGGGAGCGGGGAAACCGCATTTTTTATAGGAAGTTACGAATTGAAGGCTATCGTCGAGAACTTCCTGACCAGCGGTATTAAAGACATTCACGACGTCGACTTCGTACGGCGTATAAGAGTCCTGAACCTCACCGGTCTGATGCTGGTGGTGTTTGCGTCCCTGTGGGCGATCTCTTTTCTGTCCTACGGCGCCTGGCCCGTCGGCCTGGCCATCCTGGCGCTGGTGTTGACGGAAGCGGCGGTCATCGTGCTGTTGCGAAGGATCCGCCGACCGTTTTTGTTTTCGAATATCACCATCGGGCTGCTGCTGTTCGGCGTTTCGGTGTCCAACTGGTTCACCGGCGGCATCGGCGGCGCCAACATTGCCCCCTTCTTCATCATACCGGTAATCTCCATCGCCCTGACGGGCCGCTGGGGGCTGTTGTGGGCCCTGGCTACTCTCCTGGTCATGGTGGGTTTCGGGATCCTGATGTTCGAGCATTACAACTTTCCAAACGTTATCCCGGGTCCGGCCAGAGATCTCGATGTGGCGCTGACCTGGGCGACCGCGTTCTTCTTCCTGGCGGCGCTGGCCTATCACTACGAGCGCACCCGCAAGCAGGCCGAGGAGCGCATCGTGGAGGAGAAGGAGCGCGCCGAGGAGGCCGCCCGGACCAAAGGCCAGTTTCTGGCCAACATGAGCCACGAGCTGCGCACGCCGCTCAACGCCGTACTGGGGCTGACCGACCTGACCCTGCGGACGGATCTTTCCGGTGAGCAGAAGAAAAACCTGAAGAGAGTGAAGGAGCAGGCCTACGCGCTCTTGGACATGGTCGAGGACGTCCTGGACGTCTCCCGGATGGAGGCCGCCCGGATGGAGATTATGGTGGCTCCCTTCGACCTCCGCGTTCTGCTGGAGGAGATGGTCGGGTATTACCGGGCGCGGGCCGAATCCAAGAAACTGAAGGTAGATCTCCAGCTGGATGACGACTTGCCGGCACAAGTGCGGGGGGATGCGGCGCTGGTGAAGAAAGTCCTGGGCAACCTGCTGGACAACGCGGTGAAGTTCACCGATGCGGGTTCGATCAGCGTCAGGGTGGAGGCCGATCCACGCGCGGGCCTGGTTTTCGCGGTGGAGGATACCGGAATAGGCATTCCACCAAACCAGCTCGAACATATCTTCGATGCCTTCTCCCAGGTGGACTCCTCCACCACCCGGCGGCACGGCGGCTCCGGCCTGGGGCTGGCTATCTGTCGGCAGATCACCGAGGCCATGGGCGGCGAGATCTCCGTCGAAAGCCGGCCCGGCCGCGGCACATGCTTCAAGGTCTGGCTGCCGTTCGCCGAGGCAAGAACCGAAGACCGAAAGGCCAACGGGCACCGCATTCTGGCGGTGGAAGACGACGAGGTGGGCCGGGAACTGGTGGAAACCATACTGCAGGCTGCCGGCTACCTGGTGGACACGGTGGTGGACGGACAGTCGGCGGTGGAGGCCGTCGGCGCCAGGGCGTACGACCTGGTGCTGATGGACGTGCAGATGCCCGGCCTGGACGGCCTGGGAGCCACCCGGCGGATCCGCTCCGGCGAGCCGGAGGGGCGGCGGGTTCCCATCGTGGCCATAACCGCCTATGCCTTGGAGGAGGAGCGCCAGCGCTGCCTGGACGCCGGCATGGACGACTTCATTACCAAGCCCATAGAGTCGGAATCACTGGTGAAAACCGTTCGGCGCTGGGTGGGGGCGGGGAAGGGAATAGCCTAGTTGTTTCCGTCTGATAGGAACATGACCGCCCGGATCATAACTGTTTGTATATGCTGGCTTTCGACTGCAGCGTGGGCGGCCCCTGGTGTCTCGAGACTACAGAAGGATGCCCTGGCTCATTACAACCAGGCCATGACCTATTTCGGGGTGGCCATGGGCGAGCGGGACGACCCCGGCGATCCGGCCTCAAAGCTGCTGTCGTCCGCCCTGGCGGAGATCTTGTGCCTGAAGGGGGACGTCGAGGGATGCCTGGCGGCATCCCGAGAAGGCGGCCGCTCGCTGGGAGCCTACGTGGGTCCGCTGTCGGGGCCGCAGGATCCGTCGTCATTCGCGGTCGCTAAGGCGTTCTTGCTGGAGCTGCACCCGCTGTCCGAGGGCTGGGGCCGGGATCAGTCCCTGGCTTCGGAGTGCCTGGGTTACCTGGAGCAGATAACCGGCGATTACCTGCGGGAGAAAGCCCAAGCGGCGGCTGCCGCGGAGTATCAAAAGGCTCTGCGCTCGGGCGGCATCGACGACCTGATCAAGGCTGGGAGACTGGCCGGGTGGATGCTGGATCAGGAGAAGATGATCCAGGTGGCCGACCGGTTGGCCGCTGCGGTCAAGAAGGCGACCGGCGCGGGCACGGACCTGACCCGCATGCGGGCAGACCTGCGCGAGGTTCTCTCCCGGGGCCGGGACACGTATCTGATACTGGGCAAGCAAGAAGCCGCCGGCCGGATCGATGCGGTCCTGGCCTCGCTGGAAACCAAGGCATTGACTCCGCCGGACCTGACCTTCGAGCTGGGGCCCAGCGCCGGGAAGTTCAAGACCGACCTGACCCGCGCAGAAAGAGAGCTGAAGCGCCTGGCCGGTATGGCCCCGCTGCGCTCGCGGGCCTCAGTCCTTTTGACCTTCATGGCGGCATACGCCGGGGTGATCGCCGAGCGGCCGGGGGCGGCCTCGGAGCTCAGAGCCATCCGCGAGACGTTGTCCGTCTCCGATCCCTACCTCTGCGCCCGGGCTTTAGGTCTGCTGGGCCGCGACGCCTTGCTGTCCGGCGACTACTTCCGGGCGTCCGGTTTGCTCCAGCAGGCCGCCGCCGGAATGTCCAAGGCCCGGCGGTTGCAGGGACTGATGCTGGCCAACGCCGGCCAGGCCCTGTTCTACCTGGGTCAGCATCAGCAGGCCGCCAAGGTGTTCACCCGTGCGGTAGCGCTCATGGACGAAGATCCCCGCATGAAGATCCAGGCCCTGCTGGGCCTGGGCCACGCATACTCGTTCGCCGGCCAGACAACCGAAGCCAAGGAGACGCTGGACCAAGCGGAAAAAGCCCTGGGTCAGGTCGACGACCGGAACATGGCGTGGATGCTGAAGATCGACCGGGCACTGTGGCTGGTGATGTCCGATCGCAAGGAAGAAGCGCTCAAGTTGTTCGAGCGAGTTGCCACCGAAGCCACCCAGGCAAAAGACAAGAAGACCGCGGCCATCGCCCGGACCAACCTGGCCGAGCTGTACAACGATGCGGAAAAGTACAAGCAGGCCCAGGCCGAGGCCCAAAAAGCCCTGTCGGGGCTGGACGAGGAGAGCCAGGCGGATGCGGCCTGGCAGGCCCGCTGCGAACGGGCCCGGGCGCAGGCAGGGCTGGGGAAGAACCCGGCGGCCTTGAAGGACTACCTGCGCGCCATGGATCTGGTCGAGCGGCTGCGGGCCAAGATCGGCGCGGAGGGTTCCCGGCGCTCGTTCTCGGCGGCCAAGATCCGGCTCTACGCCGGGGCGGTGTCCCTGCTGGTCTCCATGGGCAAGGCCGGGCAGGCCTTCCAGGTTTCGGAGCGCGCGCGCAGCCGGGCGTTTCTGGACATGCTCGGCGAGCGCACCCTGAAGCTTTCCAACCGGAAGGCTCAAAAGAAGCTGGGACCCGCGCGGTCGGGGATGCTCGCGTCGCTGCCGCCGCTGCCGGTCACTTTCGGACCGCCAGCCGCGGCGCTGGAAGGCAAAAAATCCCGCAAGCCGGCCAGGTTGCCCCGGCCCGATCCTAAGAAGAGCTGGATATCACTGGTCACGGTGAACCCGGCCGGGGTCAAGGACGTCCAGCGCGTGCTTGAAAAGGACGAGGCCCTGGTCTCCTTCTTCCACGACGGCCGGCGACTCTTGTGCTTTTTGGTGACCAAGAAGACGGTCAAGGTTGCCTCCAGCGAGCTGAGCAAGCGTAGCCTGGCGAACTACTCCGAAAGCCTCTTGCGCATGCTGCAGAATCCCCGGCGCGGCGACCGCAAGATCAAGAAGAAGTCCAAGCGCCTCTTCGATCATACCTTCGGTCCGATCATCTCGAATTTGAAGGCCAAACGCCTGGTGGTGGTTCCCTGGGGCCCGCTGCACTACATCCCCTTCATGGCCCTGTGGGACGGGGAGCGCTACCTGGTGGATCGCTTCGAGGGCCTGACCACGGTGCCCTCGGCCTCGGTCCTGGTAATGGCCCGCGCGGGCGGCGGCAAGAAGAAAGGCGACGTCTTTGCCCTGGGCAACCCGCAAACCGATCTGCCCGACCTGCCCTCGGCCCTGGAAGAAGTCAAGATCCTGGGCAAGCTGTTCGGAAAGGCCAAGGTGGCCACCGGTGAAAAAGCCACCCGTTCCGCGTTCGAAAAGACCGCGCCGCAGGCCAGGATGATCCACGTGGCCTCCCACGGCGTCTTCTTCCCCGAACGTCCCATGGACTCCTACCTGGCTCTTTCCGGCAAGACCCCCGAGGCCGGCAGGCTGCCCGCCCAAAAGATCCTTCAGATGAACCTCTCCCGGGCCTTTTTGGTGGTGCTCTCCGCCTGCAACTCCGCCCGCGGCGAGGTCCAAAGCGGCGAAGAAATCATCGGCCTCACCCGCGCCTTCCTCCACGCCGGCACGACCTCCCTGGTAGCCAGCCTGTGGCTGCTTTCCGACGAAAGCGCCCAATCCCTAACCGCCCGCTTCTATAATGAAGTCAAAAAAGGCACCCCCCCCTCATCCGCCATGATCCGCGCCGCCCGCGCAGTAAAACAAAAGAAGGAATTCTCCCACCCCTTCTTCTGGGCCCCCTTGACTGTAATCGGAGGTTAGGTAGATACCCGGTTCTTGCCGGCGCCCTTGGCGCGGTATAGCGCCGCATCCGCCGCCGCCACCAGCTCGAGCACGTGCTCCCCGTCCTCGGGAAACGAAGCCACCCCGATGCTGATGCTGATCGAGAGCCTGATCCCGTCCTTTAACACCTCGGCAGCCTCCACCTCGGCGCGGATCTTCTCGGCCACCCGCACCCCCGCGGGCTTGTCGTGCCCGGTGAGGAACACGGTGAACTCGTCCCCTCCGAACCGGCAGGCGTGCCCGTCCTTGCCCACCACCCGGGCGATGATCCGCCCGGTCTCCCCGATGGCGTGCGCCCCGAACAGGTGCCCGTGCTTGTCGTTGATGGCCTTGACCCCGTCCATATCCATCATCAGCACCGCCAGCGGCTGCTCCAGCCTCCGGGCGATCTCCAGGGCGTAGTCCAGGGCGTTGTCAAACCCGCGCTTGGACTCCAGGCCGGTCAGGGGGTCGGTGCCCACCAGCTGGGACACCTCGCTCTGGAAACCCAGATCCATCTCGTCGGCCAGGCCGAAGCGCACCACCGCCTCGCCCAAGAAGATCTTCTCGCCCTCGCGCAGGTTCCAGGGCTCCTCGATCAGCACGCCGTTGATGCGGGTGCCGTTGGTTGAGTTGAGATCTTCGATCACGTAGGCGCCGTCGCCCTTGGGGGTGATCCGGGCGTGGTGCCAGGAAGTCCCCAGGTCCTGGATGGTCAGGTCGCAGTCCGGCGCCCGGCCCATCACCACCGGCTTCTCCACCACGATGTGCTTCCCCAGGTCGTTCCCCCCGCCGCGGATGACGGTAAGAAACGCCTTGCGGACGTCGGCCTTCTTCGCGTCCTTGATAGCCCGAAACTGGATGGTTTGGGTGTGATCCTGGAAACGCTTCTTATCGCTCATGTCCGTTTGTCAATGATACCCGGAGGGTTACGACCGGTCAACTTGCCCGCCGAAGCCTTGGCGAAGGCGGGTTAATCCTCGTCCACCAGCTTGGCGGGGATGATCACCGTATAGGCGCCGGTGCAGCCGTCGTCGGGGCTGTCGGAGATGGTCTGTCCAACCAGGTAGGCGTTGGTCTCGGTGCTGCTGTAGACGTCAACGGTGACGTCGCACTGCGGCTCGCCGAACTGGTCGAAGATGTGGCCCTGAACCACCGCGGGAGAAGGCAGGCTGACGGACAGGTGCTCGTCGTCGTCGGCGATATAGACCCGCTTGGGCAGCTGGCGGGGCAGCCCCGACGCGGCGGTAGGAATGAAGTAGACGTTATAGCGCCCGCTGTCCACCGCCAGGTCAAAGGTGCCGTTGTCCCCGGTGATCCCTTCGTAGGTCCGGACCACCCCGTCTTCCACGCCGCTGACCGTGGATAACCGTTTGGCCCGGACGATCACGTCGGCGACCTTGGCGCCGGTGCTGTCGGTCACTTCGCCGGTCAGGCGGTAGCGGTTCTTGAGCATAATGATTACATCCGACTCGTTCTGGAAGAGTACCCAGGTGACGGTTTCCATTCGTATCTCGGACAACAGCGGAGGGATGACGGTAATCTTGTAGGTCCCTTCCGGCAGGATGGTTGAAAACTTGCCGTCGGATCCCGACTTGATCTCGTGCGAGTAGGTGCCGTTACCGATGTTGTCCGCCTCGAAGCGCATCCGGCACTCGGGAATGGGATTGCCGCCCATATCCGTCACCGTCCCGGAGATTGAATACGGTGTGGGTTCGTCCCCAATGTAGAAGACGCCCAGATCGGGGCCTTCCAGCTCGACAGCCTGCACCTCCACGGTGGGCAGGCGCCGGTCGCCCACCGGGCGGATGGTGATGTCCAGGGACTGGGGCTGGCATTCGATCAGATCCCCGTTGGTCTCGACCGTGCGCCGCATGGGCAGGCGCAGGTCGAAATACCCCTCTTCGTCCGGCGTCACCAGGCTGGTGCGCAGCCCCTGGTCGGTGATGCCCTCCACTTCGATCCCGGTGACCGGGTGCGGGGAGCTCTGACTCTGCAAGACCTGCCCGCGCACCAGCCGCAGCTTCTCCTGGTTGTCGAAAGGTTCGTAGGCCAGCGCCAGGGTCAAGTCCATTTCGCCGTCGGCATCCGGAGCGATCTCGATGCCGGCGATTTCCATCTGGGGGAAGTCCGCCCGGTTGGAAGGCTTGAACAGAACGTCGTGCTCGCCCGGGGTGACCTCGGTGGATTCGAACTCGCCGTTCTCGTTCACCGTGATGTTCCAGACCAGCCGGCGGTTGTCGATTTCCGGAAGCCGGTCGATCATCAGGTTGCCGGGAACCCCGCCCATGGCCTCGGGCGAGAATACCTTGCCCCAGACCCGTACCGCGCTTTCCAACTCCAGCTCCACGTCGCTGATGTTGATCAGGCTGGCCAGGTCCTTGGAGGGTATCTGGGTTTCGGCGGTCCCGCTGCCCTTGATGGGGGTCAGCTCGAAGTCCACCACCGCTTCGGGGTTGGGGATGGGTACGCAGCGGCCGGTGGGGATATCGCACATCTTATCGGAAGGGCAGTCCAGGCTGTCCAGGCAACGTGGACTCTCCGACATCGTATCGTCCGCGCACGCCGCCAATCCCAGAGCGGCCAGAAAAACAAATATGCGGCAAATCAACTTCTTCATTCGCTACCACCTACTTTGCAATAACCCGAACCGGGATCCGCCAGCCGGAAAGTCCATTGATACGTGTCCAGTTGACCGTCGGATCCTTCGGGGAATTCGGCGCCGTTGCCCGGGGAGGCCAGATCCCGGTCGGCGACGACGACTTTGAAGGTGTGAACCTCGCCGACGTTGAATTCGGAGAGATCCAGGTCCCACTCGCGGCCGTTGCGCTCCATCGTGCCGGTGGGATTGATGACCGAGTCTTGCCAGTTCTGCTGTATATCGCTGGGGTTCCAGTCGATAAACAGCCAGCGCAGATAGAGTATGTCGTCGATGTTTCTGTCACGAATCAAGCCTACCTTGAACGTCAATGGCGAACATTCCGGATCCGAGTCCACGTCAAACAATCCACTGTCGGGCGGCTCAAGCGTATCCAGCACGATCTCCGGCGGGTACAGCGGGTGTTCCGGCAGTGGTTCGATTTCTGGTCCGAATATGCAGCCAGTTGCTACCATCCAGAGTCCGATCAGTATGAGCCGTGGTTTCACCAACCGCCTATCTTTTCGCAAAAACGATGCCAAATCGGGTTTCCTGTGCCTAGTTATTTGTTATTCTGCGGTTTTTCCTGTATCGGGGCTTTTCTGCAGCCCGGCTCTCAGTTCCGAAAGCATGACAGTTGCGCCCTGGTTTTACCTTTGTTTCCACTATTTGGCATTGTTCTCCATTTTCTCCAGGTGCCGGAAAATCGTCCTCGGATCCACTCCCAGGTCGCGGGCGGTCTTGGTGCGGTTGCCGTTGTTTCTGGCCAGGACCTCGGCGATGTAGCGCTTCTGGAACTCCTCCTTGGCCTTGGTCAGGGGCATTACCGGCTCGATGTCCTCGGGCTTGAGGTCCAGGTCCTCGGGGCCCAGGTGGGTCTTGTCCGCCAGGACCACCGCCTTCTTTATGCGGTTCTCGAGCTGGCGGATGTTGCCCGGCCAGGTGTACTTGCGCATGGCCACCATGGCCGCCGGGGCGAAGCCCTTGACCTTGGATTCGAACTCGGCGGCGTACTTGGACAGCAGGTACTTGGCGATGGCCGGGAGATCGTCCCCGCGGTCCTTCAGCGGCGGCAGTTGCAGGTTGACCACGTTGATGCGGTAGAAGAGGTCCTCACGGAAGCGGTCTTCCTTGATCTCAACTTCCAGGTTGCGGTTGGAAGCGGAGACGATGCGGATGTCCACCGCCTCGGTGCGGGTGTCGCCCACCTTGGTGACGGTCTTCTCCTGCAGGGCCCGCAGCAGCTTGACCTGCAGCTGTAAAGGCAGCTCGCCGATCTCGTCGAGGAACAGCGTCCCGCCGTCGGCGGCCTGGAAGCGGCCCTGGCGGGTGGCCACCGCGCCGGTGAAGGCGCCCTTGACGTGGCCGAACAGCTCGCTCTCCAGCAAGTTTTCGGGAATGGCCCCGCAGTTGATGGTGATGAAGGGGCCCTCGGCCCGGCTGCTCAAGGCGTGGATGCGCCGGGCCACCAGCTCCTTGCCCGTCCCGGTCTCGCCGGCGATCAGCACCGAGATGTCGGTGGGGGCCACCTTCTCGATCTTGCGGAAGACGTCCTTCATGGCCTCGCAGGCGCCGATGATCTCGCCGAAGCGCATGCGCTCCAGGCGCTCGGAAAGCTCCTGGTTGTCCAGCTTGAGCTCGTCGAGCAGGATGGCGTTCTGCACCAGCAGGCTGGCCTGCCCGGCGAAGACGGTCAGCACCTCCAGGGAGCCCTCCTCGAAGAGGTTGACCACGTTGTCGTTCCCCACGTAGAGGATGCCGAAGAGGTCGCCCTTCTCCATCAATGGTGCGGCCATCACCGAGCACAGTTTCAAGTTCACCACCGAGGCCGAGGTCTTGAACTCCTCGTCGTTGAGCGCATCCGAGACGATCAGGGGCTCCTTGGACTGCACCACCCTCGCTACGATCGAGTCGGAGACCTTCTCCACCGCGTCCTCGATGTTCTCCTTTTTCAGATTCCGGGCCGCCTTGACCTGCAGGCTGCCGCCCTCCAGCAGGATCAGCATGCCCTTGTCCGCCCGGGTCAGCTCGATGACCGCGTCCAGCAGGCCGGTGAGCAGGTCGTCCAGGGAGTCCTTGCCCACCAGCTTGCGGGAGAAGTCCACCATCTTCTGGTAGGCCTCCAGCTGGGCGGCCTCGACGCCGGAGGTCTCCTCGGCGGGCTCGTCGTACAGGTGGAAGACCACCTCGGCGTCGCCCAGCTGGATCTTGTCCTTGTGCGCCAGCTTGTGGGCCTTGGTTTTCTTGTCGTTGACCCGGATCTCCCGGCCCTTGTCCATGCAGGAGATGTTGAAGTTCTTCCCGTCGAAGTGGATGTGCGCGTGAGTGTCCGCCAGGCCCCTCTCGGGGATGTGCACGTCGCATTCCTCGCCGCAGCCGATGGTGGTGATGCGCTTGAAGAGCTGTATGCTGCGGGGGCGCTCGCCGTTGGTGGGGTAGTACATGAGACTGGGCATAACAACCTCCATCAAAACCGGGCCGAAAAGGTCAGCCCCGCCCCGCCGGGAAACACCGCCGGCAGCAGCGAAGTCGGCTCTCCGTCCAGTTCTTCCTTTTCTTCCCTGGTCTTTTCATACGGCGTGGTCACCACCGGCTCGAAGTAGATGCTGGCGTCGATGACGCCGTAGACCCAGGTGGCCAGGAAGACGCCCAGGGAAACGAACTGTGTGATTTCCAGGGCCTCGGCCAGCTCGGTATCCTCATATCCATACTGCCCGGTGATGGGATCCTGTTTCCGCAGGCTGTAGCGCAAGGCGTAGCAAGTGATGTTGGTGATCAGCGCCAGGCCTCCTGAAGAAGCCAACAGGATTCCCTTGACGTTGTGTTTGTTCTGGAACTGACCCACGCCGAAGGGCAGGAAGGTCAAGAACCGGCTGTGGTGTTCCTCCCGGCTCTGCATGTAGATGCGTCTGACGTAGGTCTTGGGCGGCTTTTCCTTCTTTTTCGCGGCCTCGAGGCGCTCCTTCTCCTTGCGCTCCTTCTCGATCTTCTCCAGCTTCTCCTTCATGGCCGGGTCGTTCCAGATCCGGTCGAAGAAGGCCACCGCCGGCGGCGGGACCAGGAAGGGGTCCAGGCGGTGGCGGGGGCGCAGGTACAACAGCAGGGTGAACTCCTCCCGGGCCTTGTCCTTCTCGCCCACGTAAAAATATGACAGCCCCAGCATCTCCCGGGCGGTCACGATGTCGTCCTCGCTGGTGAGCAGGACGGCCGGGTACAGCAGCTCTTTCAGAATTCCGATGGCGTTTCCGAAGTTCTTGTGCTCGAACTCGGCCCGGCCGCGGTCGAACCTCTCGGGAACGGAGTCAGCCCGGGTGACGGCCGGGACGGCCGCCAGCAGGAACAGGGTCAGTAACTTGACCCGGACTGTCATTTGCCGCCTCCGTCTGGCTTTTTGAAGTCCTTCCGCAAGGCTTTGACGACGACCCGTTGCCCGGCCTTCACCTCGAATTCCTTGCGGAGTTCTCCCGCATCCCTGGCGACAACCCGCAGGTGCTTCTTGACTCTTCCCGACTCCTTTTCCACGGTAATTGTGATCCGGTTGGGCTTTCGGCCGGTGGCGTTTCCCTGGAATTTGCCATCCAGGTAGACCTCCGCTTCGGCAAGGTCGGTTTCCACCACCAGAGTGGCCGGGCGCCAGTGCAGCTTGCGCCGGATGTCGAGCTCTCCGGGCTTGGGTTTTCTGGGCACGACGATGTCGAACTCATCGTCCTGGCAGAACCGGTTCTTGATTACTACCTCGTGCTTCCCGGTTGTGAGCTTGCCGACATATTTCTGGCCGCTCGTCGTTGAGGCGTCGTTGATGCTGGCCACCTGCTTCCCGTCGATGTGAATGCTGTCGAAGTAGGGCTCGGCGACAATCGAGATCTCTTGGAACACCGGTTTGCGGACCGGGCGGATGGCCACTCTTTTGCGGTCGGCCTTCTTCCTGGGTTTGTCCGCAGGTGGGGGTGCCGGGTCGGCGGATTGTACTCCGGCGTCTTCGGCCTTGGCGACTCTGGGCTCTTCGGCCGGCGGGGGGGGGATTACCGCGGCCAGGCCGGCGTCGGCGGCTTCGTCGGCGGGTTCGGGCCAGTAGGTTATCGCCGTCCAGACTCCGGCGGCCAGCAGGATCACCAGGAACACGAAGACCGAGAGGAATGCCAGGCGGCGTTTCAGCCGTTCGCGGCGGTGGATGCCGTCGATCAGGTTGATCACCTCGGGGTGACCGGGCTCGAAGGCCAGGACGCGGTCGAGGGCTTCCAGGGCGGCGCGTTGATCGCCGCGTTTAAGGGCGGCCTTGCCGTCTTCGAAGAGCTTTTTAGACAGGCGGTCCTTGAGCTTTTCTATGTAGTTTTCGGGATCGGCAAAGAAGAACTTGAGCTCGGAGTCGACGTCGCCCATGTCGACCTTGTCCAGGTAGGCGTGCAAGACGGACTGCAGGCTGGAGGCGGTCTGGTAGCGGTCTTCGGGGTCGTTCTGCAGGGCGCGGCGGATGATGCGGGAGAACTCTCCGCCGGTGGCCGGGTTGAGCTGCTGGGGGTTGGTGAAGTCGCCCTGGACGATGCGCTTGATGACCTGGTGGGGATTCTTGCCGAAGAAGGGCAGCTGGCCGGTTGAGAGCCAGTACAGGATCGTCCCGATGGAAAACAGGTCGGAGCGCAGGTCCAGCTCTTTGCCCTCCAGCAGCTCGGGGGCCATGTGAGCCGGGGAGCCCAGGATGGTGCCGGTCAGGGTCATCTGCTGCTGCTGGTCGATGACCTTGGCGATGCCGAAATCCATCAGCTTCAAAACGCCGTGGTTGTCCACCATGATGTTCTCGGGCTTCAGGTCCCGGTGGATGATCGAGAGGCCGTGGGCGTGGGAGACCGCCTCGCAGATCTGGATGGCGATCATCGCGGCCACTTCGGGGAAGAAAGCCTGGTGCTCGTCCATGAAGTCCTTGAGCGTCTGGCCGTGGACGAACTCGGTGACGATGTAGGACGGGGTCAAGCCGCCCTCGCTGCTGTCGGCGAAGTCGAAGATCTCGATGATATGCGGGTGGCGCAGGCGGGCGGTGGCCCGGGCCTCGCGCTCGAACCGGGCGCGGCTCTCCTCGCTGCCGGCCAGGTGGGCGTGCAGCACCTTGACCGCCACCTCGCGGTCCAGGGACTGGTCCTTCCCCCGGTAAACCACCGCCATCCCTCCCCGCCCTACCTCCTCCAGGATGCGGTACCGGCCGATTTGATCCGGGAAAGATTCCAAACAAGAGCTCCCGTCCAGGACTCCAACCCTGTCGGCTCTGTCATACCTGCAATGCCGACGTATATCCCATAGACGCCCCGCTTGTCAACGCGGATCTCCTGTAACAGCAAGGGAAAATCGCATGTATAGAGATGTAGGTATGATCCAATTTTCACGCAGTGTCCCGTAATCGTGCGCGTACACGTGCGCGTGCGCGTGCGCGGACAGCACACTTGCAAGATCCCCGTTTTCTCCGCTATTCTTCCCTCCGGAGGTGGTATGAAGGAAGGCTCCTTCGTCGACCTGTTCAACTGGAGAGTAAAGGAAACGCCCAAGGCGGCGGCGCTGATGCATTCGGTCTCCGGGCGCTGGGAGACGTTGACCTGGGACGAATTCGACCGCCTGACCGACCAGCTGGCCCACGGATTGTTGTCTTTGGGCTTGTCTCCGGGGGATCGGGTGGCCTTGATGGCCCGTAGCTGCTTGCAGTGGGTCCTGGTCGACCTGGCTATCCTGAAGGCGGCCGGCTGCACCGTGACCGTTCACAGCAATGCGGTGGCTGAGCATGTCCAGCACATCCTTTCGGACTCCGGGTCGGTGGTGGTCTTCGCCGAGGACGAGAAGCACGCCGAGATCATCCGGAATATTGCCGATGAGACGCAGATCAAGCAGATCATCCTGATGGGCGGGCCGGCGCGCTCGCCGGGGGAGATCCGCTGGGAGGAACTACTGGCCGCCGGGCGGGTGCACCAGGCGGAATTTCCCGGGTCGCTCTCCAGCCGCACCGGGGAGCTCAACAAGGATTCGCTGGCCAGCATCGTCTACACCGCGGGTACCACCGGGTTGCCCAAGGGAGCCATGCTGACCCACGACAACTTCGTGTTCGAGGCGGGGGCGCTGGCCGAGGTGATGGGGGGCGTGCTGGTCAGCGAGGACATCCATCTGCTGTGCCTGCCGCTTTCGCACGTCCTGGCCCGCATCATCGTGCTGTCATCGGTCAGCGTGGGGTACGCCACGGCCTTCTCGACCGGCCTGGAGATGCTCGAGCGGGAGTTCGGTGAGGTGCGGCCGTCGTTCATGGCCGTGGTTCCGGGCATCCTGGAGAGGATTCACACCTCGATTTTCAAGGAACTCGAGGGCCGCGGGTGGCTGTCCCGTGCGGTATTCAAATGGGCCTACGGCATCGGCGAGCAGGCCGCCTCGCAGCGCGGGGCCCGGCAGCCGCTGTCGCCGGTCTTGGGCCTGCGCCACCTGGTCTCCCAGTCCCTGGTCATCGGTCCGGCCATCAAGGAGCGCTTCGGCGGCCGGTTGAAGTTCTTCGTCTGCGGCGGGGCGGCCCTGTCCACCGATATAGCCGAGTTCTTAGACGCCCTGGGTATCCTGGTTCTGGAGGGCTACGGCCTGACCGAGAACATGGGCGCCGCCAACGTGAACCGGCCCGACCGCTACCGCTTCGGCACCGTGGGTCCTCCCATACCGGGGATCGAAGAGCGCATCGCCGGCGACGGGGAGATCCTGATCCGGGGCCGCAACGTCATGTCCGGCTACTATCAGCAGCCGGAAGCCAGCCGCGAGGTCCTGGACCGGGACGGCTGGCTGCACACCGGCGATATCGGCCGGATCGAGTCAGATGGATTTCTGCGGGTCACCGGCCGCAAGAAGGACATCATCGTGACCTCCGGCGGCCGGAACGTTTCTCCCCAGAACATCGAGAAACTCATGCGCACCAGCCCGTACATCGACCAGGTAATGGTGTCCGGAGACGGGCGCAAGTACCTTACCGCCCTGGTGTCGTTGAACGAAGAGCAGGTCCAGCGCTTCGCCGAGCAGGAGGGGATTCCCTTCGACCGGCTGGACGAGCTGGTAGTGCATCCCCGCGTCCGCCAGCTGATCGGGTCCGAAATCGAGGAGCGCAACCGGCAACTGGCCAGCTACGAGACCATTCGCCGCTTCAGCATCCTGCCCGAGCCGCTTTCCCTGTCGGCGGGAGAGATCACCCCGACGTTGAAGTTGCGGCGCATGGAGGTGGAGGAGCGCTACCGCGAGCTGATCGAGGCCATGTACGAAGAATCGGCCGAAAGGACCGATGAGATATTTTTGGGGGAGTCATGAGCAGGGTCATTTTCTTGTCCACACTGCCGTTGTTGTTTTCCGCAGTCAGTCCAGCCCAGGAACCTCCGTCCTTCCACGGCTCCGAGGCCTACATCAACTTCCGCCTGACCGGCCACGATCTGCTTGAGGAGCGTATGACCGATCTGGACGGTGACGGGCTGCTGGATACCGTGGCAGTCGAAAAGTCCGCGGACGGCATCGGCCTGTCGGCCTGGCATGCCGAGGCCGAGGGCGACTTCAAGCTGCTCTTCCGCAGCGAGAAGGTGGCGGCCAGTTCGGTGGCGGCTTTCAAGCGCCTTCCGTTGGGGAGCCACAACTTCGTTTTCCTGCTGGATGTTTTCGAGGATAATCCCGACGAGGCCGATCATTTCGTCAGGCTGTTCTTGATCCAGCCCGGGAATCTCAAGCAGATGTTCTCTTCCGGGTACCGGGTGACCCATTCCGAAGAGGATGCCGGCCGGGAGCCCACGAGGATCGTCGATCTGGGGGGCTACCAGGTAGGTCTGGAGGCGCGGCCGGCGGCCGCCTCGGGGCCGGGCGGGTTTCCAGAGCTGGTGGTGCGGCACAGCCCCAAGCGGCTGGTATTGTCCGGGCGGGTGAGCCGCAAGACCCATTTCATCATCGGTATCCGCGAGCGGGTCTACCGGGCCGAGAAGGAGACTTACTCGCTGGTGGCCGACCGCTATCTGGATTATCTGGTGCGCGCCGCTCCATCCGAGGTAACCGCCAGCTCGACCCTCCCCAGCAGCCGGGACGAGTGGTTGGCCTCCCGGGCGGCGGATTCCAAGCTGGCCACCGGATGGATCGAGGGGGCAACCGGTCCGGGGACCGGCGAGTCGATAACCCTGTCGTTAGGAAGACCGCGGAATATCCGGATGGTGCGGGTGGTTCCGGGGTGCGCGGCCTCGCCGGAGAGCTGGGAGAAACACAACCGGCTGGTGAAGTTCTCACTGGTGTTCGAAGGGGGTACGTTCGTGTCGGTAAACCGGAGAGGAACCACCGCGGAGACGGACTCCCAGGTCGAGGCCCACGAGGACTTCGGGCTGCCCGGCGTCGGCTTCGGGACCCAGACGCTGGTGTTCTTGTCCAAGCCGGTGAAGTCCAGCTGGGTCAAGCTGGCCGTTGAAGAGGTTGAAAAGGGGAGCGGCGAGGCGGACGAAACCTGCATCTCTGAGATTTCCGTCCACGAGGCCCTGGTGGACCAAACCGGGGAAAAGTAACTACAATCCCAGGACGTTTCCCAGCTTCATGGCCAGGCTCATGTCACCCTTGATCTTGAGTTTGCCGGTCATGAAGGCCATCTGGCCGTTGAGCTTTCCGGTTACCATGTCCACGAAGTCGGCGTCGGACATGGTGATGGTGCACTTGGCGTCGGCCTTGTCACCGCTGCCGACTTCGCCGCCGCTCTTGGTGGTGTCCACCCACCAGTTTCCGCCGTTGTCGCCGGTGATGTTGAACTGGTAAATGGCGTTGATCTTGGTAACGTCGTCCCCCTTCTCCTTCAGCCGGGGGGGCAACTGCTCTTCGAAAAGTTCCTTTGGAGTCGTGGCCATGTCGAATCCTCCTTAGTTTGATTGACTGTTCAATCGGTTTCGGCGGGGCACGTTAGCACAGGCCCCTGAGGCTGTCAAGCCGCCTTGCCTTTTGTGCCTGTAAATGCAAGACTTCTGGCACGTAGCGAGGGCGTAGATGGGTCATACCCGGGATCAGGACGAGAAGACGCTGCTTCGGCACCCCCCCGAGGTCCTGATGGATCTCTTCTTCTCTCACGTCCGCAACATCTGGAGGGTGGACGGGCTGTATATTCAGGGGATCGAGGAGAGGCTCGGCACCGAATTCGCCACCGAGGTCGACGCCGGGGTCCACAAGGAACTGGGCAAAATTGAGGCCAAGGTGTTGTCTTCGCTCCTGGGTCTCAAGGAGCGCGGCCTTTCCCAACTGGTCACGGTTATAAAGCACAGTTCCTGGTATTTGGACCTGCTGGAGAAGACCTTCGAACTGGACCCGGGAGGCGAGCGGGCGGTGCTGACCGTCGACGTCTGCGGAACCCAGCTCACCCGGATGGGCAAGGGCCTTGCGGTTTTCCCCTGCAAGCAGGTTCGCCGGGCTTACCTGGAGGCCTTCGTCAAAGCCTTCAACCGCGACTTGAAGGTCACCCCGATCTTCTGTCCCCCCGACGAACGCCCCAAGGACGCCTGGTGCCGCTGGGAGTTCTCCCGCCGGTAATGAAAGGAAAACGAGCGATGAAATGGTCCTGCGGAGTGCTGATCCTGGCATTGCTTCTGACCGTCCCTTCCGCCCGGGGAGGCGTGGATGTGGAGCGCGAGGCCTACGAGAAGAAAATCGCCGCCGAGTTGAAGGAGATGAGCCCCGGGGCCCTGGAAGTTTTTCTGGAGGCCAACCAGGCGCGGGAGGCCGGGGATTTCAAGAAAGCCGCCGGGCTCTTCAAGAAAGTGTATGAGATGGCGCCCGACTTCGTGCATGCCCTGCGGCGTCAATGCCAGGCGGAAATGGAGCTGGGCAATCGCACCAAGGCGCTCGAACTGTGCCGCGCCGCCGTGGCCCGGGAGGAGTCCTGGGAGAACCTGGTATCGCTCTCCATGGTGCTGAGCCGGGGATCGAACGCTCTTCCCCGCGACCTGAACGAGTCGCTGGACCTGGCACTCAAGGCCGCCCGGCTCAACCCCGACAGTCAGACCGTCCAGATGGCGTTGTGCCAGGCGGCCATAATGACCAACAACACGTTCATCCTGTCCGGCGCGGTTTCCAAGCTCAAGGAGATCGCTCCCGACGACATGGGCACCCATACACTGTCCGCCCTGTCGGCCGCCGCGGCGAAGAATTTCCCCGAGGCCCGCAGCGAGCTCGAAGAGGCCCACCGGCTGGGTTTGCCGGACGATACCTATATGGAAATGCGGTCGGGGATCGGCAAGGCGGAGTTCGAGTACGACAAGTTGATGGACTCCTCCGGCCCCGGCCCGGACACCGTCGACCTGTTCATGTCCGTCGGCGTGCACGGGGGGCTCATCTGGATCGGCGGGATGCTCGCGCTGTTGATCGTCGGCTGGATCCTGTCGGCCCTGACCATGCGGGCCGCGCGCCGCGCGCCGTCGTCTCCGGGGGGCGCCGAGGCCCGGGGCTTCGACGCCGTGCTGCGCAAGATCTACTGGTTCATCCTCTGGCTGAGCTGCGCCTACTACTACATTTCCATCCCGGTGCTGTTGCTCCTGGTGGTGGGCGCCGGCGGCGGGATCATCTACGGCTTCTTCTCATTGGGCCGCATACCCATCAAGCTGGTGGCCATCATCGGCATCGTCGTCGTGGTCACCGTCTTCGCCATTCTCAAGAGCCTGTTCATTCGACGTATCGACGAGGATCCGGGCACCCGCATGGACCTGTCGCAGAACCCCGGGCTGCGCGACCTGCTCAACGAGGTGGCCGGGCGCATCGGCACCCGGCCGGTGGACAACGTCTATCTCACTCCGGGCACCGAGGTGGCGGTCATGGAACGGGGCGGAATGTTCAAGCAGCTTTCCGGCAAGAGCGAGCGCTGCCTGATCCTGGGGGTGGGCGTGCTGGAGGGAATGAAGCTTTCCTGGTTCAAGGCGGTGCTGGCCCACGAGTACGGCCACTTCTCCAACAAGGACACCGCCGGCGGCGGCTTCGCCATCGCCGTGCGGCGTTCCTTGATGACCATGGCCGAGAGCCTGGCCCAGGGCGGCGCCGCCGCCTGGTACAACCCCGCCTGGCTGTTCATCAACGGCTTCTACCGGGTGTTTTTGCGCATCTCCCAGGGCGCTTCGCGCCTGCAGGAGGTCCTGGCCGACCGCTGGGCGGCCTTCGCCTACGGCGCGGAAGCCTTCGAGCAGGGCCTGACCCACGTAATCCGCCGGTCGATCAAATTCGACTTTCACGCCCAGCACACGCTCAACGAGGTAGTCGAGCAGCAAAAGCCCTTGTCCAACTTCTACACCTACCAGCCCCAGCAAACCCCGGAGGCTTGCGAGGTCGAAGCAGCCGTGGATGAAGCCATCCACGCCCCGCCCACGGTCTACGACAGCCACCCGGCCCCCGCCGACCGCTTCGAGTGGGTCCACGCCCTGGGCGCCACCGGCACCGGCCTCAAACCCGGCGACACCGCCGATGTCTGGACCGTCTTCTCCAACCCCGACCAAATCCAGCAAGAAATGACCTCCCAGATCCGCGCCTCCCTGGCCATGGACGGCATCGCCGTCTCCGGCTAGAGTACGCGTCCGCGTCCGCGACCGCGTCCGGTCTTTCTGGTTGACATTTTACAACTGGTTTATTAAACTGGTTGGTAGGATACCATAAGGAGGTATTTCCAGTGGTTAGCAATAAAGACGAAATCGGTTCCTTCGAAGCCAAGACCCGCCTGGCTGAGCTTCTCCGCGAAACCGAGAAAGGACGCTCCTTCACGATCCGCCGCCGCGGCAAAGCCGTGGCCCGCCTGGTCCCTGTCGAAGATGACGACGAAACCGACTACTCTGACCTGGTTGACGAGTTCCGCGAAATAAGAAAGCGGGTAGGCCCGGGCTTGAGCATCCGCGAGCTGATAGAGGAAGGACGCCGCTTCTGATGGAACTGGTCCTCGATTGCTCCCTGGCCCTGGCCTGGACCGTCCCCG
>Ga0272442_10002766_pt1 | contig 25094 bp, 29 predicted proteins | sample SSMForm2O_FD_200262 | JGI IMG/M metagenome (GOLD analysis project Ga0272442, IMG submission 200262) | Marine sediment archaeal communities from Little Sippewissett salt marsh, Falmouth, MA, United States - SSM-Form-2O | ecosystem: Environmental > Aquatic > Marine > Wetlands > Sediment ... | reverse complement strand
GAACTAGAAAATCGAATAGATGAAATAGAACTCCTAAAAACAGAAATACAGGAGAAACAAAACGAATTAGATGACATTCAACATAAACATGATGAAACAACAGATGAAAACGTTCAATTACAGATGAAACTTGATAGAAGAAATAATGAACTACAGGAGAAAACAAAAAATTTGGATATCATCACAAATCAGTTAGATGATAGAACAGATGAAACAGAAAAACTACAAAGAAATATTGAAGAACTAAGAGGCAAAATAGAATCAAGAAACAACCAGATAGAACTTAAAACAAATGAGATAAATGAAATAGAAAAAGAACTAGAAGCAAGTAAATCCGCTGTAAACTGGTTCAAAGTAGAAGTAGATGATAAAGACAGAGAAATAGAGCTCAAAAGCAAGGAAATAGGGACAAAACAGAAAGAAATACAAGAAATATCTAATAAATTAACAGAACAACAAGAACTCTTCGAAGCAAAAACTATTGCTATAGAAAGGCTTCAAACAGAACTTGAACAAAAAAACAGTTTAATACAGCAAATGACCAGTGAGATAGGCAACACAAAAACAGAAATCAATCAGCATCAGGATAAAATCCAGGATTTACAAACAGAGTTAAATAATCGCATTGAGGATTTAAACTATAGAAATAATAAACTCAATTCAAAAGATAAGCAACTACAGGAATTGCAGACAGAAATTCAGCAGAAAATAACAGAATTAGAAAAACAAAACAATAAGCTACTAAGTCAGCAGGAACAAATCCAAAAATTACAAAATGAAAAACAAAACGTTATATTCCATTTTAACAAAATGAAAAACGTAATCCCATCTAGTATAGTCATTCTCGATAAAAACAACAACATAATAAACTGGAATAAAAAAGCAGCAGAAATGCTAGGATTAAAACCAGAATCGCAGGGATCAAACATCCATGATCTCAGCCTAATGAAAAAAGAAAGAATAATAGAAAAAATGAAACAATTCGAGAAAGACAAGCAGCCGGTAAAAATAAAATCAATATCAGTAAAAAACGAAGAGGGAGACGTATTTCTCACAGACATATCACAGATGCCGATGCATGATCATAATGGTGAATTCCAAGGAGCAATAGTCACCCTTGATGATGTTAGTACTACACAGGAGATACATGCAGAACTTCAACGAAAACAAATGGATTTAGAGAAACTTGATAGTAAATTCCAAAATGTTCTAACTAAGCTACAAATCGTAAATCAGGAGAAAAATGCTATAGATGATCATATGCTGAACATCGGAAAAGAGAAACAAAGAGAAATAAAACACATAGGGCGACTGATGGAAGATAAGCAAAAAGAGTTAGAAAAACTAAATAGTATAATAACATCAAAAACAGGTGAACTAGAGAATATTACATTGAAATTAGAGGAAAACAAATCACAGTTGCAAATGGTGGAAAACGAGCTTGCTATGAAAAGAATAGATCTTGAAACAACACCATTGTCTGAGGAGGAACTTGGCAAAGTCTGGAAGGATAAGCTAAAAGTTTATGATGAAATCGATAAATCATTAGGTATAACAGAGGATAACAGCCTTAAAACAAAGAAAATAGCAGAGGAAACAGAAAACAAATAAAAAATTTTTAAAGTGTTACAACGGGTTTTATCGAGAAGGGTGCTCTGAAAGATGTCATTTTTGTTATTCCTGTAGATGGGAATAATGTAACATCCATGGTATCATATTCAGCCAGAGTTATACTAGATGACAGTTTAAAGACGATGTATGCATTGTCAGAGTAATCATTTATCACCTGATGATCATCCATCGAATTATCTAGGTCAACTATTGAGAGGAATCCAAAGTTGTCACCTGTTAAATTGTCCCATATTGGGTGTTCAAATAATGTATTTGATTTCATTTTTGATATGTTACCATCAAAATAAAGTGTTTTTACTGTTTCACCGTTGTTTAATTGTATTGTAAGTTGTGTAAGATCTATGTTTTGTGTTACTAGTGGTGAAATTAATATCGCTATTTCTTTTATTTTTCTTTCACTGTTTATTTTATAGTATTTTCCTTTTTGGTCTCTTATTTGTATGTAGGATGATATTTCATCTATGATTTCTTGTGTCATTTGTTCTATTTCTTGTTCTGTTGGTTCCCCGGTTGTGCTATCTGTTGTTGATCCAGCGAATATTTCATTAGCTATAACCATTGATACGAGTAGGAATGTGATGAATAGTAGTATTGTTGATATTCTCCCTAGGTTCATTTTATCTTTAGCCCTATATTAAATTTTAATTGAAATTATTATATAAACCTTGTTATACATTTGTTATCAGGATGAAGTAATTGTAAATAATAGCGTTTTTGTATGATTTTGTAAAAATGTCAATTTGTTATTTTTGTCTTCTAGGTTTTTTTCCATTCTGTTAGTCTACCGGGGTAGCTTTATATAGTGTCAATTGACAACAGTATACATGAAATGCATTGACATGTTGTAAAGTAGCATGGCAATGTAAAGAAAGAAACGAAAGGTGGTGAAAAGAAAGATGGAAAAAAAATATATGGAAAGGCTGATAGGCAAATACTGTAAAATTGTCACCAAAGAACCTGGAGAAGACAGAGCATCTGTAGTCACAGGCGTCCTAGAGGATGTAGACTACCAAGATGGTTTCATTTTAGTAGATTCTGAACAAGGATTAGGATGCCTAAGCATAAATACAATCATAGCAATAAAACCGGGACATAAAAAATATCATGAAAAAAGAAATATAAAAGAAGATGAAAAAGCTTTAATTGGTATTGGAACACTAATTGTTTTCATAGCTATGATATTAGTTGCAGCAGTAGCAGCCAGTGTTATAATCCAGACCAGTGAAACACTGCAGCAAAGAGCACAAAGCGTAGGAACACAAACCATACGAGAAGTATCATCCGGTATGGTCATACAAGATATCACTGGATATACAAATGCAAACAGAACAAGAGTCCTATATCTAGCAATATTAGTAAGACCACGTGCAGGATCAAAAGATATTGATATGAGACTTGTAACAACAACATTACTATACAACAATCTATCTATACTAAGCCTAAACACAACACGGGTAATATCCGTAAACACCGATAACAAAACCTTGTTTGATACCCCACTTGCATCAGGATCAAATGATACAATATTTGACAACTTGACAGCGTTTGAATTCGGTATAATATCAATACACGACTACGATGATTCAGTCATAGGTACCTACGGTATGAACAGTGGAGATCGAGTATACTTCATATTAAACCTCAGCGCAATCATACCTGAAACCAATGGACTTCCATCACGACAAGAAATATCCGGACAGATACAACCAGAAACCGGTGCACCTGGTGTATATGATATCACAGCACCAGCAGTATATTCAAAAAGAATAGTTGATCTCTGGTAAAAAAGAATAGAGAAAATAAAAAAAATTATTTTCTCTTTTTTAATTTTATTTTTACTCTTTTTCTTTTATTTGTTTATCGACTTTTTTAAATAAAACAATTTCCGCCTTCTCACCATTGTAAATAGTCGGTTTTGAAGTAACCTCAACATATATTTTGTCATTATCTTTTGTTAAAAACACTGTCTCATAAGAAGAAACATTTCCTCCTTTCAAACGCTTAAGATAATAACCCTCAATCTCAGAAAAACTCTCAGGAGTAATAAAATCAAAGATACTTTTCTCAACAATATCATCTAGATTATAACCCATAAGTTCTGAAAAAGATTGATTCACATGCTTTAAAATACCACGTTGAACCACCGCAGCACATTCAGAAAGTTTATCGATAAGATCAGGACCCGCATCAATATTTGTTTCCTCAGTTTTAACCTCAGGTTCTAATGGGATAATAAGCTTACTTGCCTCATCAAGCTGCTTATCAACAAGTTCCTCCTTATCACTTATATCTTTCTCACGGTTATAAATCTCATTTTCCAGCGACTCAAGTTTCTCACGCCACTTAATAAACTCATTACGTTGCTCATTAACCTTAATCTTCTCCTTAGTAAGTTTAGAATCAAGTTTATTCAACCATTTTTCACGTTGATCCAGCTCTTTAAAAATTGCTTCTACTTCCTCTTTTTTTTTCTTACCTCCAATAAAATCAGAAAAATGATACACACTTTTACCAACCAATGAGCCGTGAGCATTAATAGATTCATCATTCTTAATTTTTTTATTTGATTTTTTATTTTTAAGATCGCTGATTTTTGATTCCAGATGTCTATTCATTTTTCCAAGTTCTAGATTTTTTGTCTCAAGATCTTTAATGATTTTGTCAAAATCCTTAAAATCATTAAAAGTTGAAACATTAGTACGTCCAATTTTGATCTCAGGTTCTTTAATATCATACCACGACTTGATTAATTTACCAACAAGACCTATATCCGCAACTTGCCCCTGATCGTTTTTCACAGGAAAACTATTCCAGGCGATCATAATTTCATGACCATGATTTGTTAAAACAGGAAGTCTAAATTCATCAATTAATTTATTCTTCCTAGAGGAATCTATTACATGTTTCCATTTTTCAAGATAACGATCTGGTACTAATCGCTCGTATAAATTTTTATGTAAAATTTGATTTTTATTATAACCAGATAACTTTTCACATTCTCTATTGAATTTAACTATTGTACTATTTTTATCGATAGTTAAAACTAAATCTCTTTCAATGGAATCTGCATCTTTCCCCTTTTTTAATACTATATCCGATTTTCCCATCGTTTCCCTTTAAAAACCACCATTTGTAACCATAATTGTTGTTCTGTTTTCTTACTTTATTATTTAGCCGCTTTAATACTTTTTGATTTACAAGAGAATCTTTTAAATGTTTTTTAATAGTAATGTTTATTTACCAAGATTATAAATAATATTAGTCTATTCGATATTAAGAGAAACAACAGGCCAGTCCTTTAAATAAAAGTATAAATACATGTTTATAGTTATAAATTACAATCTGTTACACATTTAACTGGATGCAGGAGGGGTGTGAAATAAAGTTAAAGATGGGAAAAGGTGAGGATGAGTCAGTAGATCAATCAGATGATGATCCCAATGCAAAACCAGCGGAGACACCTGAGGAACCTCAAACCGAACCTGACACGGAAGGGAAGGAATCAAAATCTAAAAAAGATGCTGATGACCTTAGAAAAGTTATAAAGGTTGATGAGAGCAAAGAAGAGGAAAAAACAGCTAATGAAGAGAAACCGCCTGTAGAAGAGGAACCCTCCAAGGAAAAAAAACCAGAACCTGGAAAAACAAACCCAAAAACGGATGATGATGGAGAACCATCCACCAGAGAAAATTTGGAACAAAAACGTGCAATACTTCAAAGTATTAAGGATTTTGATTTTCAAATTAAGAAAAACCAGGAGGAGATAACAACTCTCAATAAAAAAATTGAATCTGTTACCAAGGATCTCGATGATCTAGTAAGTCTTTATGAAATTGTATCTGAACAAATGAATCCTTTCGTCGGTCTTTCAAAGGTTACCAAAAAAAGAATTGATGCTCTTGAAAATTTCACAAAAGAAATCGAGGAGTTAAATAACAGAATAGGTGATCTGGAATCATTTGCGGAGCAGGCAGGTGCGAATATACAAAGTATAAAAGAACTTAAAACAGAAGGCTCAAATGGTGAAAAGAGAGCCACCGGTAGGGGTGGAGATATATCAAATGATGATTTAGATGAAATAATTGAAAGATCATTTAAAGCATTATCGTTAGATGAAAAAATTGATAATGCAATTGATGAATTTTTAGAAAGTTTAAAAGAGGAGAATGGAAATTAGGTGGGTGATATGGGAGATAGCGAACCTAATAATGAAATGAAAAATAAAAGTAAAATATCTGAAGATTTTGATATTGGGAGCGAACTATCTGCCCTTGTTGCAAATAATGCAATATCCTCAAGAATAGCAAATAGATTAGAACAAAAACTTAAAGAGAAAAATATTAAACTTACAAAAGAACAATTAAACGCTCTCGTTGATAAAGTCCAAAATCTAATTAGAACTTATAAATTTGAACCTCAAGATAGAAAAACAAAAACTAATGAAGCAGCAGCTCGTCAGATAACTCAACAAAATGATAATTCGAAACAACTTCTTGACACCATTAATAAACTTCAAGGTAAGATATCTGATTTAGAGAGTGGTACAAAAGAATCTTCAAAGGAGAGTACGCTTACACCTAAAGATGATAACATTCAAAAAAAGGAAGAAGAAAACCCCGATACTACTTCTCCAAAAATTGTTACCACCGATGATATAAAAGTACCTGAAAAAATAAAGGTCCACATTACAAAAAATTGGGAATTTAATCCTTTAAACGATCTTCCCAACGATCCTGAAAATATAATAGTTCTAATGAAATGGCTTCAATATTTAATTGATAAATGTGGACGTGATAATCTTTCGAATATACTAGACTACTATGTAGATATAGGATGGATTTCCACAGATGCGAAAATTAATTTAATCGACTATTCACATGGTATAAAAGAAGAAAACAAAAAAGGAGATAATATCCCCGGGGAAAATATTACTAATTTGCCGTCTAAAGATCATATTCAATCATATATCTTCATTCAGAAGCTTAAAGGAAAACAGTTTGATAAGCACTTTATAGATAGAATTGATAATGAGATAAATAGACTTACAAGGAAAATTGATGATCGTAATATTAAATAAAAATATTTATTTACCTGTCTTTTGTTATATATGCTGAATAAGATTGAGGGGATACTTTACTAATCTAACTCACTAGTCGGAGGTGGTTTACAGATGGGGTTCTCATTATCAGCTGCAGCTGCAATTATTGGTGTTTCTATACTTTTAGCTATAGAAATGATAGTAAGTACTACCGTTCCAACTTTTACAGAGGTTCATGATTCTTATGACAAACTAAGAGATAGATCAATAGAACAAATTCAAACGGATATTAATATAACAAATGTGGAAACATATGTTAATGGGTCGAACTATGATCATAACATAACTGTAGAGAACACCGGCAGTGTATCTCTTGTAACTGGGAAATTTGATATTTTAATCAATGGAACAAGTTATAACTTCGAATGTTCAAAAGCTTATCTATATCCTGAGAGCGAGGCATATTTCAATGTAACAAATCTAGCAGGAAGTGAAAGTAAAAAACTCAAGATTGTAACAAATAATGGTATCTCAGATTATTATGAATATACGATACCATAAAAGATAATGAATGAGGTGAAAAATGGGATTTAGTTTAACTGGGACACATATAATATACTTCATTGCATCTGTGATTATAGCAGGTGCTGTCTCGGGAGTATTTTATGCTGTAGTGGGCAATGTTACAAATAGTTTTTCAGAAAGAGGTGATAGGGTACAGGACCAACTTGATATAGAATTTAAAATAATAAATGATCCAGGTAACATACCCACCAAGGGTAATGATTACCTGTTTTATCTTAAAAACATTGGTAGAGTCGAAATTCCAACATCAAATGAGACATTTTATATATTTATAGATGGAGAAATAGTTGTAACTGCTAATTACAATTTTTCAGATAGTTCAATACAACCTGAGGAGCTGACAACATTATATGTTGATAACAGTGAAATCTCAACTGGTAATCTCATACTTCGTGTTGTGGGACCTTATGATATTGAGGATGAATTTGTATTTACAATACCTTAAAAACAGTGGATGGGATAAAAAAGAATGCCTGCAAAATCTATAATATTGGAAAGAAAAGGTGAAAAAGATGGTTTTGCCCAGAGATTCGGGAAAGAGATACCGGATGGATCTTTAGTTTTTATGGAAGGAAAATCTGGAACGGGTAAGAGTATTTTTTGTCAGCGTTTTTGTTTTAGTTTTTTAAAAAATGGATCTACTTGTTCATATGTTTCTACTCAATATACGATTAAAAGTTTTTTAAGACAGACCGCTTCAGTTGGGTATGATGTTAGGAAATATATAATGGGAGGTAAACTATTTTTTATTTCCACAGAGGTAATGCTCGCGGAGACGTTACCTAAAACCACGTTTTTAGAGGGTTTGACTACTTGTAAAAAGCTTTTTGATCCAGATATCATTTTTATCGATTCACTTTCAACACTTCTTATTGAGAGTCTAAATGAAAATAATTTAGTAGATCTTACTAATTTTTTTAACAGGTTAAAGGGTTCGGGTAAAATCATAGTTGCAACAGGCAATCCAGACGAGTGGTCTGAATATATTCATAATGCGTTTAAAATGATCTGTGACGTTAATTTTAAAATCACACGTGAATCAATGCCTGGAGTGGGCATTGTTCATAACATCTACCTAGAAAAATTCAATGGAGCCCGGAATAAATTTGAGCCTCTTACAACTTTTTCAGTAAGACCCGGTGTTGGTTTGACCATTGAAACAAGCGGTGTAGCATTCTAAAGGATAAAATGGATTAAAATGACTGAAATAGAAAAATCAGAGGTAGATAAACTTCTGAAGGAAAACCCTCATCTTCGAAAATATGTAGCAGAAATTGAGAAAAAAATTGGTAAACCGGCATTTTATAGTAAAGTGCCACGTGATGTAAAGGAACAAGAATATCCTAATTTAATCTATACTACCAAGGGATCTGTTTTTATTCATGTTTATAAGACCAAGGATATGCAGAAACCGGAATATCATGCTATTGCGCCGATATTGAATGAAGCTGAAAAAGAGAAACGTCAAAATATCCTGGAGACAATGTATGAAAGAGCACATCAGTACAAAGGCGGTTTTATTAAAACACCGGATCATCTTCGTAAGGCAATACGTGAAGTAATTGATGAAATAACTGTGATAGACGAAAAATCCGATGGAAAAGTCGGGAAAAAATCGAAAGGCGGAAAGATAAAGGTTTCTTCTGTTGAAAAAATGAATATCGAATATGATATTGCTAAGGATATAGTGGGTGGAGGTCCTCTTGAGCCTTTTATGAGAGATCCATATATCGAGGATATTCATATTATCACTGGTGAAAATGTTCATCTTATCCATAAAGTCTTTGATATGGTTAAAACCAATATTCATATTGATAAATCTTGGGCTAATCGTTTTTCACAAGAGTTTGCTGAGAAAATTGGAAGTCCTGTGAGTGAAGGTCAACCTATTGCAGATGGGACACTCCCCGATGGAAGTAGGGTTAATATTATCCATAGTAAGGATGTAAGTCTTAAAGGACCAAGTATGACTGTTCGAAAATTTAGTGAAACACCTATAAGCATTACTCAGCTAATAAACTGGGGAACTTTTGACACAGGAGTTGCTGCTTATCTCTGGCTTTGTCTGCAATATGGGCGTAGTATATTTGTCTGCGGTGAAACGGCATCAGGAAAGACTACTACAGCCAACGCTATGTTTCCATTTATTCCACCTGATAAAAAAATTTATTCCGTGGAAAACACACCAGAGGTACAAGTCCCTCATGCTGTCTGGCAACAACTTCTAACAAGATCAACAGGGCCAAAAGAGGGACATATTGATGAAGGAGATCTACTAAAAGCAGGTCTCAGATCCCGTCCTGATTATATCATACCAGGTGAGACCCGAGGGGTTGAAGGAAGAGTTGTTTTTCAGGCCATGCAAACAGGTCATCCTGTAGTAACAACATTTCATGCTGGAAGTGTCACAAAGGTCATTCAGCGTTTCACAGGTCACCCAATAAATATTCCAAAGACGTTCATGGATAACCTTGATGTTGTCTTAATTCAGATGGCAGTAGAACGTAAAGGAAAAAGAATACGAAGAGTTCTTTCAGTAGACGAAATAGAGGGTTACAATAAAGAAGTAGACGGAATAATGTCAAGAAAAGCATTTGAATGGAATGCTGTAGATGATACTCATATTTTCAAATCAAATAGAAATAGTTACATCCTTGAACAAAGAATAGCTCCAATGGCTGGATTCCAGGAGGCCATGCAGATTTATGATGAATATGATCGGCGTAAATACATTCTTCAAAGAATGGTAGAAGAAAAAATATTTGATTATTATGAGGTAGTGCAATTCATTTGGACATTTTACAGAGAAGGAGAACAAGGTCTTCCAATCACATTATAAAAAATTAAAATAGTTTACTCTAGCAGAGGGGGTTAATGGGCGCAGAAAAATGACAAAAATGAATGAAAAAGAAAAAAATGAGGTGCTAAAAAAACATCCTCATCTTAAACAATATATAGAGAAAATCGTAAAAAAAATGAGTGAACCAAAGTTTTATTCAGTTTTACCATATGAAGCAAGAGATGAACAGCATCCTAACCTGATTTATTCTGGTCAAGGTTCTATTTTTATTCATGTTTATAAAACACGAGACATGGATGAACTAGAATATCATGCTATAGAACCCCTTTTAGATAAAAACGAACAAATAAAACATGGCATTATACTAAAGATGATTGTTAAAGCAGCTCCGAAAAAAAATAGTGTCATCACCGATGAAGAATTAAAAAAAGTCCTAAAAGAGTTAATTGAAGAGATAATAATAATTGATGAAAAAGCTGTAAAAGCTGATGAGGGAAAAAAAGGTCGTTTTTCAAAAAAAACAGGTAAAAAAAATAAATTAAGAGCCACATCTCAGCAGAAAAATAATATCGAATATCATATAATCAAAGACATCGTTGGTGGTGGACCTCTTGAATGTTTCATGAGAGATCCATATCTTGAAGATATACATATTGTAACTGGTCAAAAAATCCATTTAATACACAAAGTTTTTGGGATGATTAAAACCAATATCGAAATTGATAAAGAAACTGGGCCTATTTTTACTCGGAAACTCAGTGAAAAAATGGGGGCACCTGTAAGTGAAGGTCAACCTATTGTTGATGGCGTTTTACCTGACGGAAGTCGAGGTAACATCATCTATAGCTCTGCTATTAGTATAAAAGGTCCTAGTATGACTATACGTCGTTTTACAGAAACCCCGATTAGTGCTACTCAGCTTATTAAATGGGGCACCATGAGTTCTGGTGTTGCTGCTTATCTCTGGCTTTGTTTACAATATGGGCGTAGTTTTTTCTTATGCGGGGGAACAGCATGTGGAAAAACTACCACTATGAATGCTATAATTCCTTTTATCCCACCTGAAAAAAAGATATATACTGCTGAGGGTACACCTGAGATGCAGGTGCCTCATACTGTTTGGCAACAGCTTTTAACAAAAACATCTGGTCCTGAAGAAGGACAGGTTGATCTTTTTGATCTCCTAAGAGCAGCTCTTAGATCCCGTCCCGATTATATTATACCAGGTGAAGTAAGAGGTGCAGAAGGAAACATTGTCTTCCAGGCTATGCAAACAGGTCATCCGTGTATGACTACTTTTCATGCTGGGAGTGTTACAAAGGTCATACAACGTTTCACAGGTGATCCAATAAATGTTCCTAAGACGTTCATGGATAACCTTGATTTTGTGGTAATACAACTTGCAATAGATCGCGGTGGTAAATTTATCAGGAGGGTAACCTCAATTGATGAAATAGAGGGTTACAATAGAGCAGTAGATGGAATAATGTCGAGGAACGCTTTTCAATGGGACCCCGTGGAAGACATACATCGTTTCAGAGCAAACAGAAACAGTTTCACCCTTGAAGAAAAAATAGCAAAAAACGCAGGATATAATGATACCGCTGAGATTTATCTTGAATATGATAAAAGAAAGCATATCCTTGATCGCATGGTAGAAGAAAATATAATGGATTATTATGAGGTAACCCAGTTCATTTGGAGTTACTATCGAGAAGGAGACAAAGGCATCCCAATATCGTTATAATAAGGAATCATATATGGCTGATAAAAAAAAGAAGAAAACAAAAAAAGAAAAAAAACAGGAAAAGAAAGAAAAATCAGAGAAAAAACAAGATTTTGTTAAACAGTTAAAAATTGCTTACAGAGCACTTGAGGATCCTAAAAAATTTTATAGAAAGGTTCTTTTCCCAATGATTTTTTTAGGTTTAATAATTTTTATGATGCCTGTTATCCTTGGTTTTATTGTTCCTTTTCCTCTTGATTTCAACCCAATAACATTCATAGTTGGCGGTATTGTACCCATAATCATCGGGGTTTTATACCCATACATCAGCTGGAAAAACAAAGAAAATGACATTAATGGAAAAATGCATTTTTTTATTACACATCTCCGTGTTCTTGCAATCTCTGATTTATCATTAAAAGATATAATTGATATTCTTGGTGGTAAAAAAGCATATGGGGCCCTTGGGACAGAGATTAAAAAAATTAGTGTATTATCTACACAGTGGAAATTACCATTGGCTAAAACATTTCGTTTTATTTCAGCAAGAACACCTAGTAAACTTTTAAAGGATTTTTTAGACAGGTTTTCCCAGAGTCTCGACAGTGGAGTTGAGCATAGAGAATTCATAGAAACAGAACAAGGTGCAGTTATTCAAGAATATAAGACCATGTATGAAACGAGCAACGAAAATGTAGTTATTTTAAACGAAGTCTATGTATCGATGTTAATAGCCATTATATTTGTAATGTCCCTTGGAATAGTTTTACCAATAGTAATGGGAACAGAAGATATGAACACGTTCATCTATCTGTCCTCTTTTCTCTTAATTATTAGTGAAGGTATGCTAATGTATCTCCTAAAATCTATGGTTCCACCTGATGAAATATGGCATCTTACAGGAGAAAAAGGAGAAGTAGAGGAAAAAATTAAAAAAATATTCAACACCTCACTTGCGCTTGTTTTTTTCCTTATAGTTTTTTTATTTTTTTCTAAATTTTCTTTAGAGTTACCAATAATTAAGGATATTTCTCTTGAAATTCTAACAGCATTAGCTTTAACCCCATTGCTACTTGCAGGAGTCACAGTTTTTGTTGAGGAGCAAAATATTACTAGAAAGGAAAGGAATTTTCTAAGCTTTCTACCTGCACTTGGTTCAATATCAACTATGAGAGGGGGAAAAATAAACGATTCAGTTTATTATCTTAGTGAGAAGGATTATGGTGTGTTGACAACACATATACGGAATCTTTATAGAAGGCTCCGTACCAGGATTGATGATAATCTAGCATGGGAATGGTTTGGAATAGATACTGGTAGTAATTATATTCAAAGATCAAGTGAAATGTTCCGAGAGGCCACATATGCTGCAGCTAACCCTAGAAATGTATCTAGGATGATATCAGAAAATATTAGGAAAATTAGGGATTTACGTTTGAAAAAACTTACAATAATTAATACATCAATAGCATTATTTGCTGGTATAACCTTTGGTATTTCTTTTGCGATTTATGTTTCTCTAATAATCGGTAGGCATCTGAATACAATCATGGGTGAAGTAGGTAATCCTCTTTCTGGAACTGAGGTTAATATTGGTCAAGTACTGCATCATATCCAACCTGAGATCTACAATCAGAATTTTATTTTAATCTTCGTTGTTCTTGTTATTCACTGTTTTATGCTTGCTTATACATTAAGAGTGCTACGTGGCAGTCATTTCATGGTGACCTTTGTTTATTTCGCACCCTTCGTTTGGATTGTAGCTATAACGAGTTATGTCGTTGAATCCGTGTTTGGTGGTATGCTGTCAGCCTAAAAATAGATCGGATTGATAAATTAATAAAAAATATTATAAGAGCATTTGGAATAATTGATATGGAGAGATAAAACTAGAATAAGTATTACGGATGGTGAATTATAATGAAAAAAATAGGTGTATTAACCGGAGGGGGAGACTGTCCAGGTTTAAACGCTGTGATTAGAGCAGTTGTAAGAAAATCAAAACATTATAACTGGGATATTATTGGTATAAAAAATGGTTGGAACGGTTTAATCAATGGTGAAATGGAACTCCTATCCGATTACTCTGTCTCAGGTATTCTTCCAAAAGGCGGCACAATAATTGGCACTTCACGTACCAATCCATTTAACAATGAAACAGATGTTCAAAAAGTTCTTGAAAACATAAAAAAATTCAGTTTAGATGCAATTATAGCAATTGGCGGAGATGACACATTAGGGGTTGCTCAGAAACTAAACGAAATGAACATACCTGTTGTTGGCATACCAAAAACGATAGATAACGATCTCTCAGGGACAGATTACACTTTTGGTTTTGACACAGCTGTTTCTATAGCAACCGAAGCAATAGACCGGTTACACACAACCGCAGAGTCGCATCATAGAGTAATCGTAGTAGAAGTCATGGGTAGACATGCGGGATGGATCGCGACAATGTCAGGCATAGCAGGCGGGGCAGATGAAATATTAATCCCAGAGGTGCCATTTGATATAGATGAAGTATGCCGAAATCTTAAAGCCAGATACAATCGTGGAAAAAAATTCAGTATCATTGCAATAGCTGAAGGAGCACATCCAATAATTAACGAACCAACAGAAACACACAACACAGAAGGAAAAAACATATCAGACAAAAATATATTAATCACTCAGACAGATGAAAAAGACGCATTTGGACATGTACAACTTGGTGGAATAGGTAACTACCTTGCTAAAGAAATTAAGAAAAAAATGGAGGTAGACACACGTGTAACCGTTCTAGGGCACGTACAACGAGGAGGAACACCAACAGCACATGACCGGATACTAGCAACCAGATTTGGAGTAGGAGCTGTAGAACTAATAAAAAACGAAGACTATGGCAAAATGGTAGCTTTAAAGGGTGACAAAATCGTACCAATCCCACTCATTGAAGGAGTTGCCAAATCTAAAACCGTAGACATGAAACTATATGAAATAGCAAAAATATTTTTCGGTTAAAAAAAAACAACTAAGTTTGCAACTCAATTATTGTTTTAATATAAGAGCTAGGAGTAGTAAAACTAATAACACCATTAATACCCTGCTCAGGTACAACCCTTCCGAGAACCTCAGTTCGAGTACTAATCCCTGAGAAACATTGAGTAGTATTAACCAATAACACAATAAGATCGTCATTATTTATTGTTGGAGAATCAGAAGTAATTGAAGAATCGATATCTCTGATAACCATAATTCCATAAGTACTAGCAGTAAGATGGGTGTCATCCAAGGTGCCAAACAATCCACCAGAAACACTCAAACTAAACACACTAGTTGTATAATTTAAAACAACCTCATTAGAAGAATCAGAAATAGAAACATAAGCGTATGTCATATCTATATCATCAGAACCAGCTGTTGTACTAACATAAATAGCAATTTGAGAAACCGTTGTCCCATTATAATAACCACTAACATGGGACACTTTTAGACCACTAGAAATATCCTTAAGGGTTTCCCTACCTGTAGTTAAAGCTTGTTCTTCAAGACTGTCCATTGTCTGAATTATCACAGAGGCTGCAATACCCGCTACCATTATCATGGCAATAAATATGATTAATGAGCCAATGCCAATGGCGGCTTCATCATCAAATATTCGCACCCTCTGAGCTAAAGGTATTTTAACTCTTCTCACCTCCCAGCGAATAAGGGTTTAAGGCACCCAAAAAGAGAGCCCATCCATCAATAATAAATGCAAACCTAGAATAAAAAACTATGGTTTTTATAACAAGCTAAAAAAGAAGAGTTATAAAAAAAATAAAAAGAGAGCGTGTGGTAAACCCCACACAGATATGTTTTATTTGTTTTGTGTTTATTGTAGATCAAAGACGTTTGCACCACTGTATGATGCTGGCGTTCTAAAGGATATTATACCCGGTGATCCTAGTTCTGGTACTACCATGCCCCAGAGATCTGTCCTCTCTGCGATATCATTGAAACAACCTGTAGCATTTATACAGAGATATGCTTTGTCTCCTCTGTTCATTACAACTACAGTTGACCCAGTGAAAGATGAGTCCGCATCTTCTAAGACCAGTATTCCAAACCTTGATGCATCTGTGTTGAAATGACTGCCAAATGACCATGAATCATCCGGAAAGACTGAAGCACTAAAGATGTCATCTTGCCCTGCTGCAGGATTTGAGTAGAATTCTGTTGTATAGTTTAATACTACCTTTCTACTAGTATCAGAGAGTTCAATATATGTCTCTGCTAGATCTATTTCATCTGATCCTGCTCGAGGTCTTACACCAATTGCTAGTTTGTCTATATCTGAACCAGTTGTTGCATTTCCAAGTATACCAAATACAGCTATTCCTGATGATACCTCTTCTGTGGTTTCATGACCGGTAGCCATCGCCTGTGTCTCAAGTCTTGTACTTGTTTGAATCAAAACAGAAGCAGCTATACCAGCAACAAGAACCATGGCGATAAACACTATCATCGCGCCAATTCCAATTGATCCCACTTCTTTGTTTTTTAATGTTTTAAGTAATTTCATTTCATATCACCTCACTGCAACTTATACACATAGTCACTGTATGACGAGGGCGTTCTAAACGATATCACACCTGGCGATCCATGTTCTGGGTATATGTACCCAGTGACATCTTTTCTTTCACCAATGCCTGTACCACCGAAACAAGCTATTGTGTCAATAAATAGCATTACTTTGTCTCCAGTGTTTAAAACCGGGGAGAACCTGGTACATGATGAATCAGCGTCTTCAAGACGCATGACACCAAATAGGTCGTTCTCCAAGTCAGAGTATGAGAATCCAAAGACCTTCCCATCAGATGTGTTTACTGTTGAGTTGAAATGAGTTGAGTTTTCGTAATCATATCTTAATATTACCTTTGATGTTCCCTCAGTGAGCATAATAACCGTGTGGTTCAGATCGATATCTGGAGATCCTGCACGTGCTCTTACTGTTATGGCAAGACCATCTATATCTGTCGCAACATGTCCTTCTAAGTCGTAAACCGCGATTCCGCCAGCAACTTCATGTGTTGTTTCTGAACCGGTAGCCATCGCCTGTGATTCAAGTGTTGTACTTGTTTGAATCAAAACAGAAGCAGCTATACCAGCAACAAGAACCATGGCGATAAACACTATCATCGCGCCAATTCCAATGCTTCCAACATCATTTTTCTTTATTGTGTTAAATAATTTTCTCATTTTTTATCACCTCACTGTAACTCCATTATAGTATTTGTAAATGAAGCCGGACATCGGAAGTTAATGACACCTGGTGATCCTTCTTCAGGCAATATCGTTCCCCAGATATCCTCTCGAGTTGCTAGGCCACTGAAACATTGAGTAGTGCTCACACCAAGGACTACTAAATCCCCAGAGTTAATAACAGCACTTGCTGAACTACTACACGAGCTATCAGCATCTTCCAATACTATAATTGTAAATGATGTCGCATCGCCTGGGTAATCATTTGAGTCGAAAAGATTACCTAAAATGCCTTCTTCTTGTACACATGTTGAACCATCATATGTTAAAAAGTTCTTAGTCGCAGAATCTGAGATTTCAATAATACACTGAGCAAGATCAATATCAGAAGATCCTGCACGAGGTCTCACAGCTATAGCCAGAAGATCAAGTGTGCTCCCTGATTTATGACCCTCGATATTTACTACACAGATACCACTTGAAACCTCTGCCGTGGTTTCTTGACCAGTTGCCATCGCCTGTGATTCAAGACTTGTACTTGTTTGAATCAAAACAGAAGCAGCTATACCAGCAACAAGAACCATGGCGATAAACACTATCATCGCGCCAATTCCAATGCTTCCAACATCTTTTTCCTTTAATATACTACATATGTTTTTTCCCATCTTTTTCACATCCCTCCTATAAGTTGCCTAATAACAACCTTTTAGAGTGCTAACCACACTAATATCTGGAATACTTATATACTTTATTTGCAGGTGGATAATCAGATACATATGCAGGTATGTATGCAGTTATTGGGCTATGTAAAAAAGTGCATACACAATTACATAGGTCATGATATTAAAAAATAAAAAATGCAACATCAAACAAACGAGTTTTATAATTTTTTAGACATTTCATTTACTTCATATTCTAACTGCATGAGACCAAGATCTAAACCCATCTCTTCCATAACCGAATAATAGTCCTCATCAATATTACTCCTTAACTCTTTAATAAAAAAATGACCAGCGTCTTTGCCTAGGGAATCATTCATCATTTTAATAATATCATATAGAGCATTTCTAATATCATTACTTTTAACATCATCAATTTTAGTCATAATAGATATCGGATCCCCGAATTCAACAAAACGAGTATCAGTTACTTGAACGTTTTTTAAAAAATCATGTTTATTTTTAAGTTTATTAATTAAATCTTGTACAGTAAAAACTGCATGGCCTAAAGAGGTTTTTCTACTTGATATATCTATTAATTTCCCTAAAATATGTTTAACTACATCAGAGTTTTGAAATTCAGGCAAAACTCACCACCATCCAGTATATATACTCATTATATAATTATATGTATAATTAGTTTTTGTAGTACTACATTTTTCTAAAACTTTTAACCGTACTAAAAATATAAATAAGGATTTGTGATTTAGCTTATTAGTAGGAGGGATAATTGGATGATAAAAGAATTTTGGCCTATAGGTGTTGCTGTAGTATTAATTGTCTGTTTGTTTAGTGGATGTCAGGAACAAGAGGCGACTTCAACAAATGGTTTTGAAAACGTTGAATTTGAATCTGATGTGTTTGAGCTTATTAATGGTTCTTTGGATTTTGTTGAACTCAATAATGTTATTATCAGAGCTGATGCGAAATATATGTTTAGAAACATTGCAGGCCGGGATGTGAAAGATGTTGATGTATTTGCTGAGTTTTATGATAAAGATGGTAATCTCATATATACTGGTGGACCTAAAAATTTTAGTCTACTCAAAGATTATACAGAGACCGGTTTTTCACCTGCGAATGTGATCTCATATAATGGTAACAGAGCTAACGAAGTTGATTATGTTAGAATCCTAGCTTTTGAAGAAAATAAAGGATGATGGAAGAAAATTTATTTTCTATCTTTTTTATATTTTGATAATGTAACTAAGGCTAGTAAAGCTATAATTATAATGCATAGCTCGAAACCTGGTGTTTTTTGAGTAGTGCCACTATCTGGAATTACAATGTTTAAAATTGTTGAACCTGTGTTGTATTGATCCCTATCTGCATTTAGGTCTGACGGGAAAAAATTTATTTGGACATTTTGGTCTCTGACAAGAGATGTTGACCAGTTAAAAGTAACTGTTTCTGTTTCCCCTGGTTCAAGGGTTATACTGCTTGGGTAAATTAATGAATATCCCTCTTCGTCTGATAGATTGACTGACATAGCTTGGGATGCTACAGTTCCTGTATTTTTGATGCTGACAGTTATCTTATAGGAGTATCCTCTTATTGTGTCTCCAACTGTGATAGTTCTTGTATGTGTATATGTTGGTGTTCCATCAAATGTTATTATAGCCGGGTCTTCAGCTAAGCTGGTCTCACATGTTATAAACCATAAAAGTGTTAGTAACAGTATCCCTATAATTATTCTAGTTTTTGATTTAATACCCATCACCTCCAATTGTTGGATGTATTAACATTTATGTATTTAAATCCCGCTGTTTGTTATATGAAAATTTTATATGCTCGTGATATATTTATATTGTTTGCTGGATGGGTTTAATAATGTTAAGGGATAGAGGTATACGGAGAGGCATTGAGGTTTTTGTCCGTGATCCGGTTAATCCAGATTTGCCGGATAAGAGGGCTCGTGTTGTTAATGTTTATCCTCATCCTAGTAGTTGGGTAGTTGTGCGTTATGAAGATGGTAATACTGTTCAGGTTGAGGAAAAACAGGTTACTACCATGTATGAGTTTAATAGAAGAAAAATTGATTTATAAAAATTTGGATAGTTTACCTTTTTAATGATTCTAGTATTTCTTTTCCAAAATCTGTTATTTTATAGATTTTTATATCTTTTCCACCGTTTATTTGTTCAACTATGTTTAGGTTAATAAGTGATTCTTCCTTGCGGTATCTTTCACCCATCCCACGTATGGCTCCAAGGACATTTGTGGGCGTGGTTTTCACATTATATGCTATTTCTGATGTGTAACTTCCACTTGGTCTTATTTCAAAAAGGTATTCCGCAATTTTTTTCCGTATGTTGCTTCTTCGTAGAGATCTAACTACCAGTGGTCTCATATGATCTTTTGAAGAAACTTTGTTATTCTCATTCTGCATCCCATCCGCTCACTTTTCGTAGAATTCGAATGCTATTTCACGTTTATAATATAATCGGTTCTTTCAAACATTTGTCTTTTTGTTTTTTTTTATCTGCTTCGGTTTACTCCTATTTTTTTGCAGTATTTTTTTATTGGGCATTTACTGCAAAAAGGTGAAACAGGGGTACAGATTTTTTGTCCGAATCTTACAAAAAGATGGTTGAAATCATCCCAATATTTTTGGGGTAATATTTTTTTTAATTCTTGTTCTGTTTCATCCGAGTTTTTTGTTTTTATCCAGCCTAGCCGGTTTGGTATACGATGACAATGCGTGTCCACGGGTATGAAACCTGGTTTGTTGAAACCGTAGACCATGACTATGTTTGCTGTTTTTCTTCCTACGCCGTTGAGTTTTAATAGTTCGTTGAAATCCTCTGGTACCTGGCTTTTGTATTTTTCTATTAGTGTTTTCGATATTTCTTTTATTCTTTTGGATTTGGTTTTGTAAAATCCTACAGGATATATCATTTTCTGAATTTGTTCTTTAGATAGTTTTATTATTTTTTCTGGTGTGTTATGGTTTTGTAGTAGTCTTATTGAGGCTTGGTCTGTTACTTCGTCTTTGGTTCTTAGGCTTAGAATGCATGATATTAGTGTTGTGAATGGTGTGTTTATTATTTCTTCCCATTTTGATTTTGAAACAAAAGGTCGTTCGTGTTTTTTCATTTCTTTTTTTAAAAGTGTGAATATTTCATTGATATGTTTTATTTGTTTCAATCTAGATAACCCTCATTGTTTACTTGTTAAAAGTGTTTGTTGATTTAAAGGTTTATAAAATAAAAAAGAGGGAGGTTGTTTTTTATTGTTTTTTCCTCATTAATAGATATATATTAATTATAATCAAAAGTATTATAATGATTACTAGAGTTAGTATTGTTGGATCTATGTCTATTTTTATTCCTTCGTCTTTTTCTACGTAGCTTCCATCGTTTTCAAGTAGAAGGGTTACTATCTCACTTAGTCCTTTTTCGTTTAAGTCTTGGGCCCTTGCAGGTGTGAATTTTAATACTATATTTTCTACGTCAAAATTATGATCCGCGGTGACTGATAAATATACTGTTGTATTATCTCCAAATGGTTCGAGATTAATCTTTTCTGCAATGGAGACATTAAAACTATCAGATGAATTTACAACATCTATAAAAACTGTTGTCAGCCCGTTACCATAATTTGTAATATTTATTGGTATCTTTGTTTCATTATATGGTGATATTTGCAGTGACTGAGGACCTTGAACGTCTACATCAATTATTGGTAGATAACCTGGTGTGACAATTATGTGATATTGTTTCTTAAAACCATTTACTACTGTTAATAGACCTAGAGGTCCTTTGATTGGTTCAACAGATGCATTTATGGTTATCGTTCCTTGTTGATATGCTGGAGCGTTTTCATCTGCAATAATTGTCATAGTAACTGATGTTGTTTGTTTTTCATCATTTACGTTGAATGGAATTTCATTAGTAACAAGTGAAACTTCACACCAGTCTGGTTTATCAAAGATTTCTAATTTTACATTAACTGTTTTCCCGCTTTGTAATAATAATGCTATTTTTGGCATAAGGCCTATTATTCCACCCTGTGATATGCTGTATGATATGTTTAGAGCAATATCTATTGGTTCACCTCTTGGCATAATTGGTTCTTTTAACGCTTCCATGTCACAATTTATTTCGACATCTTGAGCTAATTGAAAGTTTGAAAATGAGTTACCATCTTGGTCTGTGGTTTTTTCTGCTGATACTGTTGATGGTAATAATACTATAATTATTATTGCTGTTACTATTGATAGTGTTATGATTTTTTTATTCATTGTTTTGCCCAACCTAATTAATTATAAAGTTATTTAGTATATAAGTTTTATTATACATATATGGCTATTTTGTTTAAAAGATTTATCCTTAAAAAAAGAACGCTGGGGAGGGGATTTGAACCCATGTGGTACAAAGTACCAGTGGTTTTCGAGACCACCGCCTTAGTCCGAGCTTGGCTACCCCAGCATCACAAACAGTGTTCAAAAGTTTAATCAAAGACTTTTTTATATGGGTATCGATTCCTGTGAAGATAAAAGTAACACTCATAAGAACAAATAAAACACTAACCTTAAATTTAAGTAAAGGATCAAAAGGAGAACATATTTTAAAACAAATTAATCTTAAACCCGATACAGTTATAATCATGAGTAATAATAGACCTGTCCCAATAGATGAAAAAATTAAGGATAAACAGGATTACTCCATCCTACAGGTGTCCTCAGGGGGATAACTAAGTCGTTTTGCTCCCGTAGTGTAGTGGCCAATCATCAAGCCCTCTCGAGGCTTAGACTCGGGTTCAAATCCCGACGGGAGCATTTTTCAACATTATCAAAACAGAATTAGTTTTTGAAAAAATTAAAATGTAAAGTATCACATATCAATTTTAATATTTGTGATGATTATGAAGACTAGAATTGATAAAGGTAAAGCAAAAAAGATCATGGGAGAAACTGCAACTAAAACTGTAAAGTTAACTATGACCGTAGTTAAGATAATATTCGTTTTAATAATTTTTTATACAGTTGCAGTTTCGATATGGATTTTCTTAACAACAGATGCTGAAGTTTTTTTAACTAATATTGCGACTATTAGTGTTGGTGGTTTCTGGGCGTTTTTTCTTGGTTATTTTGGTTGGAGAATGGGGCAAACATTGGAGTTATATTTTATCCATATGAAAAAAAGAAAATAATGTTATAGTTTAATGATTTTTTTAAATAAGTATATCTTATTAGTGGAAAGATGGCTGGATAGACTAGAAGGGAATGGGACACACTCCAAAATTCTACCAGCACTTATCTTTCCAAACATAAATATAAAACCTAATATATATTTTTTATGAATTAATGATGTCTTTATAGCAGATATCAACTAGTTCATCAATAGATTTGGTCGCATCAACCTTTAAAAATTGTTCACCAACACACAGTTTGAGATAATTTTTATGAACTTTTTCAAGAAACTCTTGTTTTTCAAAGGGAATAAGATTATCCCGATGCTGTATACGGGCTAAAGAATCTATTGGGTCAATAACAAAAACATATGTCCTATCAGGAACCAGTATACAATCCTTTGACAGCTCCTTCAACCATTTAATAGGGTTCTTAATCTCCGCTTGAAGCTGAGCTCCTTGATAAGCATAAGTTGATTCAGCATAACGATCACAAATAACAACCCCGTCTTCATCAAGCCATTTTTTTATTTGCCTGCAGTGATCTATACGGTCAGCGATAAAAGTAAAACTTGTGATAAAAGGATCGGATCTGGTTTCAATGCATTTCTGAACTATTTTACCAATCCAACTACCAGTCGGCTCAAAGGTTAAAACCACATTGTAACCATCATTTCTGAGTTTTTTATAAACCAGTTTTGAAATAGTGGATTTACCAGAGCCATCAATCCCTTCAAAGGTTACAAAATGTTTCATTTTTTTATTTCTTCTCCTGTCTCCATTTAGCCCTGTAATAACTAAGCGGATGTCTTTTTTTCTTACAGAGATCATCCATTTCCTCTACAGGACATATACCATAGGTCCGCATTTTTTCACAACCCGGTGGACGATACGTAGTTGATGATATCGTACCCGTGATATGCTCAACCTGATACCTGGTTCGTTCCTCCTCATAATCAGGTGCCGTGCTAAAAAGTTTTAGAATATCATTCGTGTTAAGTTTTAAACTATTCAAAAACGATACAAGTGCGAATCTTCCCATATGTGACACGTTTTCCCCTGCTTGAATTTGGGACAATATCCTTTTTAAACATGGTGGAAGCTTGTTTATATCAAGTTTACCAATAGGCATAGCCTGTATTTTCTCACGATGTTTCATAACCTGGTTTTTTATCCTTCCTATATCAGATGGAAACGTTTTCATAATTTTACCACTGCAGTTTCTGCTGTCAAGTTCGTTGTTTATTCTGTTTCGCAGGGATTCTTGGATGATTCTTGCTAGTTCTTTATGAGAAACCCGTATGTATCCATTTTTCATTTCACGGTTTATCATCTTCCATTCCTTATATCGCGTGGGAGCATTTTGTAGATAATCTATGAAAAAAATCTTTATCTGTCTTGTATCTAAATCATATTGGATGCTCAAATTGAATTCTTTAGCTATATCCAATAAAAATGTTGTGTTTTCATTTATCAGGTTTTTATATACATGTACTGCTTCGCCAAGTGCGTATCTTCTTTTAAAATAAACATCATCAATGCATACTGCTATCATACGTGCGATGGGGTATGATAGTAGTTCCATTATGCAATCTGTATCGGTTACAATGCTTCGGTTTCCTACATCTTTATTTTTAAATGTGTTGTCAAGTCGTTCTACGCCTATTATTCTTGCTCTTTCATATAATGGGTCATCTAATAGTTCTTCTATTGATAGGTTGTTTTCTTTTACGTATTGTTTTGAAGCATTCAGAAATGGGTATTTTGATAATGTTTTTAATTCTACCATGTTGGTTATACTCTTTAACTATTGTTTATTAATGAATCTTACCCTATATTTTCATATTGACATTTTATCACAAAACCTATAAATACTATTGGTGACAAATGTTATCATGGAGCCATATGTTGGTGGTGTGAAATGAGAAGGGATGGAAAAAAATTTTCATTAATAGAAAATGAAATGGAAAAACCAGAGGAAGATTTAAAGTTTCTCCTTTGGAAAGCAGAACTTAACAAAGAATTGCTTTCATTTTGGAAATCGATGGGGATGGATAAATAAAAAAAATATTCATCGATTATTCGGTATGCGGTTATTTATCTGAAAAATTACTCTAAATTTTAAGTATTAGAAATTGCATTATGCCCCCTGAAATAATTTCAGGGGCTCGTAGCTTAGTCTGGTGGAGCGTCTGGCTCATAACCAGATGGTCGCAGGTTCAAATCCTGCCGGGCCCA
>Ga0272442_10002765_pt1 | contig 25103 bp, 20 predicted proteins | sample SSMForm2O_FD_200262 | JGI IMG/M metagenome (GOLD analysis project Ga0272442, IMG submission 200262) | Marine sediment archaeal communities from Little Sippewissett salt marsh, Falmouth, MA, United States - SSM-Form-2O | ecosystem: Environmental > Aquatic > Marine > Wetlands > Sediment ... | reverse complement strand
AGGGATAGTCCTCTCCGTCCGCTTTGTAGGTGTAGAGATAGACCCCGGCGGCGTAGCCCCAGATGGCGGCGTAGCTCATGTGGCCGGCGGTGCAGAGGACCGAGCGCTGCAGCATCGTCTCCATTCCATACGTCGAGTAGATGATGTTTTCCACCACCGCGAAGGCCAGCCCCACCGATGCGGCGTGGAGGACCCCGTCCTTCGGTTCCTGGATCGAGGCCTTTCGGGCTGCCACCAGGTAGAAGATGAAGAATTTGGCCCCCTCCTCGACGGGTCCCACCAGGAGGATCTCTTCCAGGATGATGGAGTGCCGGATGATGGGGAACATCAGGGAACCGACGATACGGTACAAAATCAGTACCAGGGGGATGCTCAGCAGTCCGTACAGGAAAAATCCGCGCACTGCGGTACGCCTCGATTTGAGACGGCGGGCGTTGTCGAAGCGGTTGAGTATCCGGGTCCATATGACGATCGTGAGAATTGTTACTATCAGGACCATGACGTTTCTCCTCCTACTATATCATGGATCGGGACGGCTTTGGGTGCCTGGCGCGGGATCGGGCATGGATGCCTGCGAGCCCGGACCGGAGCGGCCTTCCCGCCGGCCAGTCCTGCCCCGGCCGGCCCGGCTTTGTCGGGTACCTGCGGCCGGCACTTTTTTACATGAACTTTTTTTCATAAACGTGATGACATAAAAAATTTTGTAATAGCGCAAAATAATTTGCGCCGTAGATTTTTCAAGGCAGATCATCCAGCAGCAGATCGACGGTCTCATCGGCGAGAGAGACGATGATGAAGGGAATGGGCTCCACGGGGAAGGAAACCGAGGCGAGATTGAGCTCTCGGGTGGTCACGGACTGATTGGCGGGATCCCAGCGGGCGACGGCGAAGTCGAATCGGAGGTCCTCCCCGCTGTCCCGGGAGAGGTAGAAAAGCATATCCAGCAATGCTTTAATATTGGTGGCCGGATGTACTCCCCAGAGCCTGAGCGGCGTTTCGGGCGTCAGGGCGATGAGAAGCCGTTCGGACAGGAAGACCGGAGTGCTGAAGCCGCTTGTGTGTGCTATCATGCTGACCTCCTGCAGCCCCTCACAGGTTCTCATTGTAGTTATGTTCATCATATTCATACAGATAACCTCCGTTACGGCGTGGACGGCCGGTTATTGAAGACGACCTCGGCCGCAGGCGCAGATACATATATGCAAACGGCGTGCCAAATCGGCGGATGGTGCCGGATTCCGGCGGCAGCTGGTTCCGGGGCGGCGGCTGCGGCGAAAAATTGTGGCGGGCGCTGGCAATTGACACAATCCTGACAGGTCGATAGCCGGGCGGCGGCTGACCGCCGGCACCCAAGCGTTTGGTATGCTTTTTGCATATCAGTCTGTATGGAAGATTTTTTTTCCGATGAAGAGCAGACACGCATGGACCTCGAAGCACTGCAGGACGGACTCAAGCCGGTGCAGATCGTCTACACCAACCGGGATGGCAGGACCACTGAGCGATCGATTGTGCCTTTCGAGTTCTACGAAAGCTGCGGCCATCAGTATGTCCGGGCCTACTGTTACCTGCGGCACGAGCACAGGACATTTGCGCTGCGGCGGCTGGTGATTTGCGGCGGCGGGGAGGATTCTGACGGGGCGGACACCTTCGCTCTACGGCGACTGGTACTCTGTGATGGGGAAAAAATGCCTGTCCGGGAAGCGGCCATCTTCGCCCTGCGGCAGCCTGTAATCGATCATGGTGCCGAGGATACCGAAGAGGAGGACAGCTTGGTACCGCGCTGCCCGGCGCCGGATCCCGACAGCCCGCAATCGACTTCAGGGAGCGGCGGGAAAAGTGTCGGCTGGGCGGGAAGCGCTGAAGGTAACAGCGGCGGGGCTTCGGATTTTTTCAGCGCATGCTTCGGGTTCCTGTTCCAGTGTATATTCTACGGAGCGGCGATCCTGCTGTTCCTGGCTTCGCCCTTCGGCGAATTGTTCGTAGATTTCGATTACGGGAGCTTCGACGATACGCCGTCGGCTAATTGGGTCTTCGATTTTGATTCAGGGAAGGCCGGCAGCTCCGGCGCCGGCTCCAACTCGAGCGGCGCCGGGAGCGGCGAATCAAACGGCGCCCCCCGGAACTGGACCTACCGGGGCTTCGAACTGCGGCGCGGCAGCGACGGTCATGTGTATGCGCCGTCCCTCGGCTGGTCTTTTTCCAGTGGCAGAGACGCGCATTTCACCATCAACGCACAGGCCTTCCAGAGCGAGACCGGCCTCTACGACCGGACCCTGATGCAGATATACATGAACGCCGACTCCGACCGGAACGGACATCTGAGCTGGAGAGAGGTGGCGGAGTTCCAGCGGAAAACCTACCGCAGCTTCGAGTACCGGTACAACAGCACGGCCCTGGATCCAGCCGAATTCCTGAGACAGGGCGGCGGCGACTGCGAGGACTTCGCCCTGTTCACCTGCGGGATGCTCCGCTTCTGGGGCTGGAACTGCAAAGTGGCCGGTTTTTACCCGCCCGGAGGTGGATGCGGGCACGCCATCGCAATGGTCTGGTCGGCGGCGCCGATCAACGGCTACGGTTACATCCGGATTCCAGAAGGCTGCATGGTGGGGAGTACCTACATGCAGGCGGGCTGCTGGATCCCGATCGACTACGATTCCATCGGTGATTTCTCCAGCGCCATGGGGGACGACTGGGAACTCTGGGATCTGGATGATCCCGAAGACCTGTACGGGGCATACCTGTAGGCGTGCCTTCTGCGGGGAAGGTCATGATAAGTATAAAAAATCTTGTGCTGAGACAAAATTTATTGTACTATTCGGGTATGAAAAAAAACAGACTCTGCGCCTGGCTCGGCCGCACCGACATCCAGGCCTCCGCGGGAGTTGATACTGCGGGAATCGGGCCGATCGCCCAGGCCCTCGCCGATGGTGAGTACGGCTGCCTCACCTTACTGTCAAATTATCCGGAGGAAGAGACCGAAGATTATCGGAAATGGCTGATCCGGATGTATCCGGACCTGCCGGTCGACCTCCACATGATCGATCTGTCATCTCCGACCGAGTATTCGGAGATCTACGAGCACGCCGTCCGGGTACTCAGGGGGCTCAAAACCGAATCCGGGCAGGAGGCCCTCACCTTCCATCTGAGTCCCGGTACGCCTGCCATGGCGGCTACCTGGATCATCATAGCGAGCAGTGTTTTTCCCGCCCGGCTCATCGAGACCAGCCGGGAAAAGGGTGTGCGGACGGTGGACCTTCCCTTCGATATCCTCGCCGAATACCGGCCGCAGGGACGGAAAAAAATCGACCAGCATCTCATCGGTATGTCCGACGAGATGCTGCCGGACACCCCCGCCTTCGACGAGATCATCCACACCACGGAGATCATGCAGCGGACGGTGAATCTGGCCCGGCGGATCGCCCTCTTCGATGTGCCGGTGCTGCTGCTCGGCGCCTCCGGAACGGGGAAGGAACTCTTCGCCAAGGCGATCCACAACGCCTCCGGCCGGGCCAACGGTCCCTTCATTTCAGTCAACTGCGGCGCTTTGCCCCAGGGCCTGGTGGAATCCGAACTCTTCGGCTACGCGAAGGGGGCTTTCACCGGGGCGGAGAAGGAGAAGGAAGGCTACATCGAAGCCGCCGACGGGGGCACGCTTTTCCTGGATGAAATCGGAGAACTTCCCCTGAACGTACAGGTCCTGCTGCTGCGGGTCCTGCATGACCACTGCTTCCAGCGGGTCGGCAGCACCCGGCAGCGGAGCTCCAACTTCAGGCTCATCAGCGCCACCAACCGCGATCTCACGGTAAGCGCGGCGGACGGCAGCTTCAGGAACGATCTCTTCCATCGGATAGCTGTCGGGATTCTCAAGCTCCCGTCCCTCAGCAGCCGCGGAAGCGACATAGACGCGCTCGCCGATTATTTTTTAAAAGAGCTGAATACCAGATTCTCCGGCATCGAAGGCTGGCAGGACAAGACCCTCGCCGTCGGCGCCCGCAAGCTCCTTCACGAATATGATTGGCCCGGCAACATCCGCGAATTGATCAACACCCTGACCCGGGCCTGTCTCTGGAGCTCCGAATCGGCAATCAGCCGCACCCTCCTCGAGGACTCTCTGGTGAGGGTGGCGCCGGAATCATTGGAAGCAGAGGAAGTGCCTGAAACCTCGGAATCATCAGCGGGGGCGTCTCAGCGTAAAAAAAACAAGCTTCTCGGCCGCCCGATAGGAGACGGCTTCAGCATCGAAGCGGTGAACGGAGAGCTGATACGGCACTACCTCCGGCGCGCCATGGAAGAGGCCGCCGGCAACAAAACAAGGGCCGCGGAACTGCTCGGCCTGCCGAACTACCAGACCCTCACCAACTGGCTGAAGCGGTACGGGGTGGAGGGGTGAAGCTATTTGAGAATTCGGAGCAGGGTAGTCGCGGTAATGCGGGACTCTAGATATTCTATGATGCTTTGATCTGAGATATTTTTTCCAATTCGTCGGCTATTTTCTTTTTGCCTTTTCTCAGATCATATTCATCCTGAATTCCAAGCCAGAAATCCGCTGAATTTCCAAAATATTTAGAAAATCTCAATGCCGTATCTGCGGTTATTTTCCGATTCCCTTTCAGTATTTGAGATACTCTTGTTGCTGGGATATTCGTATCTTTCGCCAGCCTATAAGCCGATATGTTCATTGGTTTGAGAAACTCTTCTAATAGAATCTCTCCTGGTGTAATTGATGGTATTCTTTCCATTTAACTATCCTCTATCAATGATAATCTGTAATCGCTACACCGCTTGCAGCGCCATTCTTCCAATAAAAGCAGATTCTCCATTGATCATTTATTCTGATGCTATACTGCCCCTTTCTAATTCCTGATAGTTGCTCCAATCTATTACCAGGTGGAATCCTCAGATCATTAATATCTTTTGCTCTGTGAATTAAAATCAACTTTCTTAAACCGATTCGCTGAATCTCGCGGGGAAAACGCTTTGAGTATATTTCTTCCCATATTTTCTCCGTTTCTTTATCGCCGAATGATTCTATCACACTGAATAATAACTTTAAACGTTATTAACGTCAAGCGATAATAGGATTCACCACTTTGACTCCGGGGAATCGCAGGAAATCGGTGTTGTTGCTGTAGATGGTGCCGCCGGTCTCAAGCGCCAGCGCCGTTATATGAGCGTCGGTGGTCAGATTGCCGGCGCTTCCGAGGATGGAGAGCAAATGATTCAGGACCGCCAGATGTCCCTGCCCCGGATTGAGAATGCTCACCTGAGGCAGCCTGGTCCAGGCCGATACATCCTGAAGTGCAGCTTCGGGCGATAGAGGATGAGGGAATACCTTTGGATGGGTCATGAGTCTGATGTACCCGAGAACAACAGCCCAGGGAATACCTATGGGAGTATCGATGGTGTTGAGACAGGCTTCCCACCACTGTTTGGCAGCTTCATGCCGCGGCAGATCACGGTTGTAGCTGTAGATGAGCAGATTCACATCAGGAATGATCATGTTCGGCGGCCTCCAGTTCATCGGAGAGCTGATTCAGCTTCCCGTAGTCGATTCCTTCCCTGCGGCCGCAGGCGTGGGCCTGGACTGAGAAATTACCTGACTGTGAAGGCGCATCGCTGATAAGCAAGCCGCGTGAAAGGGTTTCGTTCACCACCTGCTTGAAGCTTTTCTTTTCCCGGTGGGCCTTCTCGTTCAGTTTTTCGAAGATAAAATCCTCGATTGTCAAAGTGGTTCTCATGGATACATCATGATGAATATTTTTTTTAAAATCAAGATGTTTTGATGCTTGACTGCGGCTGAAAGAGGCTTTCTGTATTGTGATCAGGAACCGCCTAACGGCCGGCTATCTCTCCTTCCCTCGCTGTGACCTTGTCCTGGTACACCTCATGAATGAAGCGCCGGTCGAAGTCATACTCCTCTTCCAGCATGGCCTGCTGCTCCTCTTCGTTGAAGTAGTCCATGACGGGGATGAAGAAGTGTTTGTCCTCCTTCTCGATGTGGGGAGGGTACATGGCGGCCAGGGCTTCGAGCTCGGCGAGGAGTTCCTTCACCACAGAGTCGTCGCCGTCGAGATAGCGGTTGTTGAGGGAGACGATCTTCTTCGTACGGCCACGGGCGATCCGGTGTTCTTCGGTCAGTTCGTCCATGATGCGGCGGTGATCGGGGCTGATCTTTTTTTTCTCGAGGTCCCGAAAGAGGATATCTTCCTCCTTTCCGTGATGGCAACGGTCGGCATACACGCGGATGAAGTCGACGGCTTCTTCTATGAAGCGGGTATCGATCCGTCCTCCGTTCTTCATGAGTTCGGTCTTCTTTTTGATCACCGCGATCATCCGCTCGATGAGCCGGTGTTCGATCATCAATGGTCCTACTGGCATCATTATTGGTTCCTCCTTTGGGTACTTTAAGTATGGTCTCCCGGCGTTGGTTCGATCAAGGACGCCTGTACTGATTAAAGCGACGGGACTCAGGACTTAGCCGCGGCTGCCGTCCCAGCTGTCGCTCCGGCGAAGTCGGCGCCGAATTTCTTCGCTTCTTCGAGAATCTGATCGTCCGGTTCCCACAGTGTCTTGAGGCCTTCATTTACCAGTTCGAATCCCGAGTCTTTCAGGGCCTGGTTGAGTATGGGGACCGATTCTCCGCTCCAGCCGTAGGGACCGAAGGCGGCGGCCTTTTTCCCGCGAAAGCGGAGACCCTTTACCTCTTCGATGAGGGCGGCCATGGAGGTGAGGATGCCTTTATTGATGGTGGGTGAACCGAGCAGGACGGCCTTGGAACGGAAGATCTCGGTGATGACGTCGTTCTTGTCCCGGTGAGCGTTGTTGAACAGGCGCACGTCGACGTCCGGATCGGCTTCCTGTATCCCCTTCGATATCGCTTCGGCGAGCCGGCGGGTACCGCCCCACATGGTGTCATAGACGATGGCGATCCGGTTCTCCTGATAGGAATCGGCCCATTCGAGGTACTTCTCGACGATCTGTACGGGATTGTCCCGCCAGATGACGCCGTGACTGGTTGCGATCATGTCGACGGGAACTTCGAGGGCAAGCACTTCCTTGATTTTTTTCGTCACCAGGGGACTGAAGGGGGTGAGGATGTTGGCGTAGTACTTGATCGCTTCGGAGTAGAGCTCATCCTGGTCCACTAGGTCGTTGTACAGGTACTCGGATGCGTAGTGCTGACCGAAGGCGTCGTTGCTGAAGAGTATGCTGTCTCCGGTCAGGTAGGTGAACATGCTGTCCGGCCAGTGGAGCATCGGCGCTTCGATGAAGACGAGCTGTTTGCCGTTCCCTATGTCGAGGGTGTCGCCGGTCTTTACGGTCCTGAAATTCCAGTCCTGATGGTAGTGGCCGGTGAGCGACTTTACGCCGTTGGCGGTGCAGTAAATGGGGGTATTGGGGATGTGCCGCATCAGTTCGGGCAGGGCCCCGCTGTGGTCGATCTCGGCGTGGTTGGCAATGATATAGTCGATCTTCGCGAGGTCGATCTCCTGAGACAGATTTTCCACGAATTCCTTCGAAAAAGGCGCCCAGACCGTATCTATCAGGACGGTCTTTTTTTCCTGTATCAGATAGGAATTGTACGAGCTTCCCCGGTGGGTGGAATACTCGTCGCCGTGGAACTTCGTCAGCTCCCAGTCTATTTTTCCAACCCAGTGAACATTAGATTTTATATGGCGTTTCATGGCATCCTCCTCGATCAACGTATTTCTGATTCTAAAATACGCCGATTTTTCCTAAAAAGATGTAACATGAGTTACACCAGGCGGATAAATCCCTATCTTTTTTATAAAAATTAGTTACCGCAGTCCCGTCGGCTTCCGATGTCTTTGTCAGTTTCGATCCGGCGGATGCAGCAGGCTACCAGTTGAAAAGCGGCAGCATGTTCTTCTTCCGGATGTAGTCATAAAGGTGTCTGGACGAATGAAGGTGCCTGGGTGACGATATATTAGCCGAATTTACCGCCGCCATAGTAAGCTGCCGAAAAGTACATCTCCAGATCATTGACGGCTGTAAACATGAGTTTTACAATATGAATTATCCGTGGGATGGCCATACATTCCCACACGTATCACTTCTCTTCTGACCATCTACTGTCACTTCCTGCGGCACAACCCTTACGCGGTGTATTTCACTTTGAAGGGAGGCAGGGTATGAAACGACTCATTGTTATCCTCTGTATTATCTCACTGGCTGTTGTTCTATTTGCCTTACTCGTTATTGAAGAGAAGGTGCGCATTCCGATTGTGGCAACCCCGGAGGGATTCGCCCCTCTGGAAACGGAGCAACAATACGCGGCGATGAGTCCTGAGGGTATGGTGTACCGGGTGCGGGTAATGGAGAACTCACCGAAACAGACACTTGAGTTCTGGACGGAAGCGCTGCGGACCCACCTTGTAGATGAGGGGTACAATCCCATAGGCGGGGACACAGGCTTCAAGGCCGGCGAGATAGATGGGTCCATTCTGGAGTGGACGCTCCCTCACAGGGGAGAGACCTACAAGTATTTCACCGCTGTAATGGTTCAGGATGAAAAAATCGCATTAGCGGAGGCTACCGCTATCCACGATGTGTACGATCTGCACCAAGAAGCAATCCGGGACAGTATTGAAACAATCGATATTGCTGTGGTAGTCCCGATCGATTTCAAAGAGCTGGGTGGTCCTTCGGGTATGCCGAATGTCGATGTATCTTACAGAGCTGAATCAGGACGGGTCTCTTCGGTAGATCGGGGGGAATCGGGATGTTTTCTGGCCGGGACTCCGGTAGTAGCCGCCGGCGCTTTCATTCCGGTCGAATCGCTCTGGCCGGGTACCGAGCTTGAGGTCTATGAACCGGAAACGGATTCCTGGACAACCTCAATGGTGGAACGGTTCATTGAGCTGCCCTATAGCGGGGACATCGTTACGCTCAAGGCCGGTGAGGAGGTGATGAAAGTCACCGCCGGTCATCCCTTCTTTGTGATCAGCGGGCATGATCTGGCCGGGCGAATGGTTCCCGCAGGTTTTTCTGTCGGAGAGGCGGCATTCACCGGGAACGGACGGTGGGTTGAGGCGGAAAGCCTTCAGCCGGGAGACCTTCTCCTGGGGGCTGATGGTTCAGAAATCGAGGTCAAGTCAACTGCTATTGAGTACAGACAAGTTCAGGTTTACCACGTTGAGATGACCGGACCCCACACCTACATGGTCACGGAGAGGGGTATCGTTGTCCATAATGGAGGGCAGCAGGAGGGGTCTCACTATAAAGCGCCTGTCGAATCGCGAAAAGTTACGAGGGAAAAACGGATTATCGCCGGAGCAGCTATATCGGCGGCGCTGCCATCAGATGCGCGGAATGAGAGAATCCGTGTCTATTCGGGAGCCTGCACCCTCCTTGTGGACCGGGTAAAGAATACGAAGCGTTCAATAAGCCTGGCGGCGGAGGAGGTTGACGGGTATGTAGAGGAGTCATCGGATAACCGCATTGTTATCCGGATACCGGCTGATAATTTTCGGCAGGTTTTCGACAGTATCCTGGAGATGGGCGAGACTCTTTACAAAGCGATCGAAACATATGATGTGACCGATCAATTCTCCGATCCATCCGGCCGGCTGGCAGTAGCTGTCCGAGCACGTGACAGGCTGTACACTCTGCTGAACCGGGTTGAAGATCCAGAGGAGCGGCTGCAGATACTCAAAAGCATAAAAAACTACACTGAGACAATCGAGCGGCTCGAACTGTCTCTCAAGGTACTGGAGGAGCGCATCGCCATGTCGCGTATTACTATTGGGCTGCATTCGCGTCTTGATATGACCGATGCAGCCGAACGAGCCATTCCTTTTCCATGGATCGAAGATCTTCACCCCATCTATGAGTCGACTGGAGCCCTCGATGGTGCCGTCAGGATCAAATTACCCGATGACATCGCGGTGTTTGAGGATGACCAGGTGCTTCATGCGGAAGCGGCTGACGGGACCCGTATTCGGGCTGGTACCACTGAGAATAAGCCCCTTGGCGATTCGCTCTTCTGGCAGCGCGCACTCATCTACAATCTGGAGCAGAAGTACCGTGAAGCCGAGGCTGTCGGTCTAGATGAGATAGATGTTGTTCTGTTTACAAGCAAGGACAAGGACCCCTTTTATTATCTGGTAGGCGCGATTCCGTTACAGGAAGAGCAGCGGATAGTTGTATTCGAAGTCTATTTTCCCCATGATCAGGCTCTCGAACGGCACTACGATGAGATCATCGCGGCAATTAATGAGGTGACTTTATTATGAAAAAGATGTTTACCTGCTGTGTAATGGTATTTTTACTGATAGCTGCTCCTTCCGAATCGTCCGATACAGGCCGGCGGCAAACCCTTGACGCAGTAATACTCGTCACAGACCAGTTCAAGACTGCTGATGCCATTGAAGAATGGGTGGATCTGAACAAAGGCTACCTCGTGTCACGTCTGGAAGACGAGCTCATTCTGCGTATACCCAGCGAAGTACTCGAAGAGTTCGTCGCGTTCCTGGAAGAGACAGCTGATGATGTCGTTGAGATCAAGCAGCAAACCGAAAATATCGGTCAGGATATCCTGGAAGCTGAGGCGGGCATTAAAAGCAAGACGGAGCTCTTCGAACGAGCTCTGAAGCTTATTGATCAGACTGATCTGGCCACGACCCTCAAAATGGAACAGGAAGTCCTCTCTATCCTCAGAGAGATAGAAGAACTGAAGGGGACATATAGGAAACTTACCGGAGAGATGAAGCTGGCCAGGGTTAGCGTTGCATTCACCATGGAGGATGAGCAGCTGCCGGAGAACCTGCCCTCCGCATTCATCTGGATAAATTGGGTTGATTTCTATCTTCTGATGAATGAGTTCGGACGGTAGAACGGGAAAGACAAAACGGCAAGATCAGACACATGCCGTTGGCTTCAGTACTCCTGCTCCGTCGGACGGACGACGATGTCGTGGACCTGGACGTGCGGGGGCGTCGAGAGGAGGTAGACGATAGCATCGGCGATGTCTCCGGGCTGCAGGTTGCGGATACGGCTGTAGAATTCCCGGGCCGCCTTCTCGTCGCCGAGATGGTGTGCGGCGAATTCCGTTTCGGTGTTCCCCGGGCTGATTGAGGATATCCGCACTCCGGGGGCAGAGGAGTACAGCTCCTGACGCAGAGATTCCGTCAGTGCCCGGACTGCCCATTTGGTGGCGATGTAGATTCCGTATCCGATGGTCCCGGGCTTGTGACGATGGGCAAAGAGGGATGAGATGAGTATGATGTAGCCGCCGGCGTCCCGCTTCCGCATGTCGGCGGCAGCTTCGTACACGCAGGAGCAGAGGCCGAGGACATTTACGTCCACCATTTTTTTCCATTTTTCATAATCCCCTTCGAGGATCGGAGCGGCATGGCTGAGTCCCGCGTTGTTGATCAGCACGTCGACGCTTCCCCATTTTTCCCGGATCGAATGAAAAAGGGCATGGACCTCCTCCGGGGAACCCACGTCGGTCCGTACAGGGAGAAAGGCTTCCGGGCCCGCATTCAGTTCTTCGCCGAGCTGCTGCAGCCGTTCCAGACGCCGCGCGCAGACGGCGACTTTCATGCCGGCTTCATAGAGCTGCTTCGCGGTCTGATAACCGATGCCGCTCGAGGCGCCGGTAATGAGGGCGACCCGCCCCTGCCATTGTTCCATGGAATTCATTATCTCTCCTTACCAGATTCCGGGCAGCAGACGGCTGCGAACTCTGCCTGCATAGTCCCTGTATCCCTCCAGCTGCTCCTGCAGGAGCTTATCTTCAAGCCGGGTGCGGACCACCAGAATGATCACGAGCAGCACAACCGGAACGAAGGCCCACAGGCTGTCCAGAAAAATGGGGACAGCCAGATAAGTAATAAGTCCGCCGGAATACCCCGGATGCCGGACCAAGCGGTACGGTCCGGTGGAAATCACCTGATGGCCGCGGTCGGACTGTATACGGACGACTCCCGAGAAGTAGCGGTTCTCCATCAGCGCCCAGGTTCCCAGTATCCATCCGGCAAGCATGAGAGTCAGCGCGGCTGCCTTGACCGGCGGGGAAAAAATCAGCGTCCTTCCTCCCAGGGCATCTACGCCTGCAACGAGAGGCACAGTGAAGCCGCCTATACCTAGAAGCGGAGCGAGCATCCTGTCCCAGGCAGCTGTGTTCTCGTGGTCCATGAACCGGCCGCGTTCGGCTATCAAATCGGGATGACGCCGGCCGGCGAGTACCCGGCTCAACACGAAACCGACGACGTTGATTCCGCCGTAGACCCAGGCTTCCCACCACTTCCAGTCCCCTGTGATGAGCAGGGGCAAGAAGGGTATGACGATTACAATAATGATGAGTTTGAGAACCAGGGCTGGTTTCCATATATTATTGTGCTTAGCCATGAGTGAATCCTCCTCTTCTTCAGTGGGCGGGGCGTAATGGCGGCACCCCCCGGTACCATGGCAGCATCATGGCAGCACCATGGCAGCACCAGAACAGGTCAAGAACGGCACGCTTCCTATTTCTGATCCAATGAGCCCCTGCGCAATTCCGCGTAGCTCCCGGTCTCCGTATTCAGGTCGTATATACTGAAGTTGGTGCTGATGTCGAAGCCCTCGTACCGCGTGGCCAGGTTGAGCGAGGCGGAGCCGTTGCGGCCGCTGCGGATCCTGTGGAAGACTCCATGGGGCCAGACCAGGATCGCCGGTTCCGAAAAAACCAGCCGGTCTCCAAGGTATATTTCATCCGGGGTGACCCGGAATGTGAGCAGGGTTTTGCTCGGCTGATGAAATATATCGACGGTCCGTTCGCCGGCGAGAACGATCAGGTTGTCGTCCTGGTGGGTGTGCATGTACCAGGGTCTCGAAACGAGGCCTACCTGCCCCGGGGATACTGCGTCAGTTTCATGGATTACCCGGTCCACGCCGTCGACCCGGGGAATGCTCTCTTTTGTCAGTATGTGGAACTCCACGCCGGGGGTTCTTCTGAACTCCTTCATCGGTATAATCCTGTAGAACCCGGCAACTTCGAAGTCGAAATCTCCCATCACATCTCCTCCTTCATGCCTGAATCATAGTACAGGTCCGGGCTGCGGCGCAATCTCAGATCGCCTCACCAATACGGCGAATGATCCGAAGGAAACCGGCGGGATCCGGAGAATGAAAAAAACTACCCCGCCGGCGGTTTTTCTGGTATCATCGTGCGATGACGCGTACTATAGAACGAAAACAGCGCCGCGGCGGTACCGCGTTTCCAGAGTGCCCGGAGGTAGTCATGAGTAAATATGCAGTAGAAATCAGGCCGGTCGCGGGGGCCGGCGATCATAAAGCCTTTATCGAGTTTCCGAAGCGGCTCTATCGCGGCTGCGAACAGTTCGTGCCGCTCTTCGACATGGACATGCGGATTCTGCTCAGGAAGCGGCACCCCTTCTTCCTGCACAGTGACGGGGATTTCCTGCTCGTGCGGCGGGGCGATGAGGTGATCGGGCGTTGTCTGATAACGGAGAACAAACGCTACAACAATTTCCATGGCACTAAATTCGTCTTCTTTGATTTTTTCGATATGACCGACGACCGGGAAGCGGCTGAAGCGCTGTTCAGATATGCGGATAAGTGGGCCAGGGACCGCGGAGCAGAAGCAATCGTCGGACCAATGCTCTCCGGGGGAGTAAGCGGAGCGGGGATCCTGGTGGAGGGCTTCGAGCACCAGCCCGCCATGACGATGATGCGCTACAATTACCCCTACTACCGGGAGCTGCTGGAAGGGGAGGGGTTCACCAAGTACGTGGACCTGCGTTCTTTTTCCATACCCCCCGAGGGCTTCACACTGCCGGAGCGGATCGCCCGGCTGGCTGAAAGAGTACTTGCGCGGGGACGCTTCAAGGTAATCCGATTCAAATCCAAGGGGGAGATCAGGAAGCTGGCGGAGCAGATCAAGGGATTGTATGCCGCTACCCTGAGCCATCACCTGGAGGACTACCCGCTCAGCCCGGAGGAGCTCGATCAGGTAAAAAAAGACCTCCTCACTGTGGCCGACCCGGACCTCATCTCGCTGCTCAGCTACGACGGCAGGATCATCGGGTACGCCTTCGGCTTCGCCGATATCACTCCGGTCCTGCAGCGCAACGGCGGCCGGCTCGGTCCTGTTGAGATCCTCCGACTCCTGTCCACCATGAAGAAGACCGACAAGATCCTCTTCAACGGTATCGGCATTCTGCCCGAATATCAGCGCCTCGGAGGCAACGCCCTCCTGTACAGCGAGCTTGCCCGCATGGTCCACGACCGCGGTTTCAGCCGGGCCGAAATGGTGCAGATCTCGGAGAAGACCGACCTCATGATCAGCGATGCCGGGTCCTTAGGGGCCAGGCCGTATAAAGTGCACCGGATGTTCCGGAAAAATCTGAGCTGATGAGCGGTGTGCCGCTTACCGGCCGCTTGGGCAGTCACTCCTCTTCGATCGGAAATGAGATCATGTAAACGGGATGCGGGCGCTTCTTCAATTCAAGGGTACCGTCCAGCTGCTGTACGAGAGTGGATACGATCTGCAGGCCGAGAGTTTCGGGGGCACCCGGATCGATATCCTCGGGAAACGGATTGCCCGTGTTGGATACGGTGAGAACATAGTTTTTCGATAGAGGGTCCTTCTTCATTTCTACCGTGAAGCCGGACTCCTCCTTCTCGTTGAAGCCGTGTTTGATGGCATTGGTCGCCATCTCGTTGATGATAAGACCGAGCGAGAGGGCTGACTTCGAGTTGAGAAATATCTTTTCTATCCGGCAATCGAGATCTATCGGCCGGGCGGTGAAGGAATCGAATACCGACTTGATGAGGTCCTCGATGTATTCCCGGACCGAAATGCGGGCAACCTCCTCCTTCTGATACAGTTTCTCGTGAATGAGCCGGATGGCTTCTATCTGATGGTTGATGTCGGAGAGATCGGCCGTGTCTCCGAGTTCTGAATCCTTGAGCCGGATAAGTGAGCTCACCATGGCGAGGTTGTTCTTTACCCTGTGGTTGAGCTCCTGCATGAGTTCTTCCTTCTCTTTGATCGCATTTTTCAGCATGGTGATGTCGCTGATCGCAACGAGCATGGACGCCCGCTGATCATCGTGGTACTGAAAATTGATTCGGACCATGAGGGCTATCAGCTGTCCATCGAGGGTCTTTGCCAGGATCTCTCCTTCGATGAAGGCTTCCTTCCGGGCGATCGCGGCGAGTTCCTTTTTCAGGAGCTGAAGGGTTATTTCTGCGGGATAGAGAGTTTTGTCAAGCTGTCCGAGCAGTTCCTGCTTCGACTTCGCTTTATGCATACTGACGGCGGCATCGTTCACGTCGATGATTACAATTTTACCAATAAGGTCGTTCATCACCTCCGGGTTCTCGGTGAAATATGTGTAAAAATCGGAGATCCCTTTGCGTTTAAGGGATTCGAGCTCGAATTGCACGGCGGTGATATCCTCTTCCCAGAGGGCGATTGCCGAATTGTTGAAAAGGTTCCGATATCTGTTTTCACTTTCCCTGAGGGCATTCTCATTGGATTTACGGGAGGTGATATCCCGGGAGCTGAAGAGGATCTCCTTAGCCTCGCCACGCTCATCGGTTATAATATTCCCCACCGTTTCGAGCCAGATATAGCCGCCGTCGGCGCAGAGGTAACGGTATTGAACAGTGCGGTTGCTTTCACGCCGGGCGATGGCTTCCTGAAAAGCAGCCTGTATGTTCGGCAGGTCGTCAGGGTGTACGAATTCGAGAACATTTTTACCGATCAGGAAATCGAGCTTATAGCCGAGGATCTCATGAGACTTTCCTAAGAATATGAAATTCCCGCTTATATCCGTCAGGGCGACCAGATCGAGCATGTTGTCAGTGACATTCTGGAAAAGTATATTCTTCTCGAGCAGCTCTCTTTCGAATTGTTTACTTGTGCTTATATCTTCCATCAGTCCGATACCGAAATTGATGTGCCCCGCCTCATTGCGGATTGCTTTGAAAAATACCCTCACCGGTGTGGTTTTTCCGCTGGTCACTGATGTGTAGTTCCCTTCATAATATCCACTTCCCTCCTGAAGCGAGCTCTGCACCTGATCATGAAAAGCTTCGTCCTTCAAATCCTGAAGCAGATTGAAGCCGATAATTTTTCCCCGGGAAGACCCGATGATTTCAACGAATCTGTCATTGCACTCTGTGATAACAGATTCCTTATTATACTCGAATGTGCCGAGAGGATTTTCATAGAAGAGGCTGCGGTATCGCTCTTCGCTCTCTCGTAAATCCAGCTCCATTTTTTTCCGGTCTGTAATGTCCCTGGCGGCGGAGTAAATTGTTGTCCCCATCGGCCTGGATCGCCACTCGATAACGCGGTAGGATCCGTCCCTGCACCGGTAGCGGTTCTCGAAGCTGAGCACTTCCTCCTGCCGCTCGAGTTTTTTCAATGCCTGAAGTGTGGTTCCGACATCATCAGGGTGGACCAGGTCCAGAAAAGAGCGTCCTTCGAGCTCTGAAATAGGGTACCCGAGCACATCTTCCCATTCGGGGTTCAAACGGATAAAAAAGCCGCGGGTATCGGCGATACAAAGCATGTCGAGACTGGAGGTAAAGTAGCGGTCCAGCTCTTCGGTCTTCTTCAGCAGCAGCTCTTCAGCCTGTTCCTGCTGCATCAGAGCTGTCCTCAGATTTTCTCTTTGTGCCTTCAGAGCCATGTGCGCTTCATACAGACGGAAGGCCATCTTGATCGAAGCGATCAGTACCGTTTCGCCGGAGTTCTTGACGATGTAGCCGTAGGAGGTTATACCCTCCGTTTTTTCCACGATCGCAGGCTCGGTGTGGGATGAGAGGAAGGCTATCGGAAGATCGTGTTTCTCGAGAATGTGCTGTGCCGCCTCGGTCCCGTCCATACCTCTTCCGAGGTCGATGTCCATGAGGATGAGGGATATCCCGGGATCGGATTCCACCATCCTGATTGCGTCCTGTCCTTTGTACGCGGTGACTACCTCGTACCCGTATTTCTGTATCGTGCGTGCTTCGGAGAGCGCAAGTATCGCCTCGTCTTCCACAAGTAAGATCCTGTGCGGCATATGTATCCCTCTGCTATGATGATAGTATCGAGAGTTTTTGCGGAGAAGTCAAAGATATTACGCGCAGCGTAATTGAAGATGCTTCTTTGGTGAAAAAAGGACTTGCAGAAGGCGGTGCTCTCCACGTAGGATTGTATCGGTATGAGCAGGTGGCAAAGGTTATTTACAGCAGCGTGTATAGCGATGGTCCTGTCGGCGGCGGTTCTGTTCGTCCCGGCATGCAATGAGGCGGATGCGGACAATCCGGGTGCAGACAATCCGGGTGCAGACGATCCGGAGGCGGGGCAGGGCCGGGAGGAGATCGGACCGTATACGACTCATCTCGATGAAAAAATTCCCGGCCTGATGAAAAAGTACGGGATTCCGGGTGTTTGCGCGGCACTGATCCGGGACGGCGAGCCGGTCTGGTCACGAGCGTACGGGTACGCGGATGCGGCCGCCGGGCGGCTGATGAACACCGATACCCGCTGCCGGGTGGAATCGATCTCCAAGTCCGTCACTGCCTGGGGAGTGATGAAGCTGGCGGATGAAGGCAGGATCGATCTGGATACACCGGTCGTCCGCTACCTGAAGAGCTGGGAATTCCCTGCGTCCGATTTTTCCCATGAGAAAATCACTGTGCGGCAGCTGCTGAGCGGCAGCGCAGGAATGCCTCTGGGGACGATCGGCGTGCACTACGCTCCGGGGGAAGCCAAGCCTTCGCTGGAGGATATCCTCTCGCAGGATGCGGTGCTGCAGCGGGAGCCGGGGGAGATGTTTTTTTATTCGAATACCGGATTCAATATTCTCGAACTCCTGATCGAAGAGGTCACGGGCCGGGACTTCGCGGAATATATGGAAAAAGAGGTCCTGAAGCCTCTCGGAATGAATGATGCAAGCTTCAACTGGAGCTCGGAGTGGGTGCCGGCTGTGCCGAACGGCTACGATCTGGGAGGCAGGCCGATACCGGTCTACGTCTATCCTGACAAGGCGGCCGGAGGATTGTTCGCCACCGTTGAGGACATCGCGGCTTTTGCCGCGGCGGGATTGAGAAATTCATTCTCGGCGGGAGTCAGGGGTTCGTCCGGCAACGGGATGAAGGATGCCGTCGCCGGAACAGGTGCGGCCGGGATAAAGGAACAGGCTGGACCGCCGGTGCTGAGCGCCGCAGCCCTCGAAGCGATGTACACGCCGGCAATACCCATGTCCGGATACTACAGCCTGGTCTTTGATTCGTACGGCTTCGGTCACTTCATCGAGGAGCTGCCCAACGGAATGAAGGCGGTCTCCCACGGCGGGCAGGGTTCGGGCTGGATGACCCACTTTTACATCGTACCGGAGTCCGGAGACGGAATCGTATTGCTGACGAACAGCCAGAGATCATGGCCATTCATTGCGGAGGTCCTGAATGACTGGGCGGAGTGGACCGGATTCGGCGGCATCGGGATGGGCCTGATCGTTCGGGCGCTGATGGTCCTGCGGATGGGTATGGCCCTGGCGGCGGTCCTTCTGGCGTGGCAGGCCGTCCGGCTGATCCGGGGAATAATAAGGGGGCGTCGCCGCTTCGAACCGCTCGCTGAAGAATCCCGGCTGCCGCGGGCGCTGCAGGGCTTGATCGGCGTCACGGTGCTGGGCGTTCTGCGGTGGGCCCTCGGTCAGGAATACTTTTTTCTCAATTCCGTCTTTCCGACCGCATCGGTATGGCTGGGATGGACGCTGCTGGGAACGGCGGTGGTCCTGCTGGCTTCGGCTGTGCTGCCTTTGCGCGGCGAAGTTGCGTAATACGCCTCGACGTCTTATTATTTTTCATGGATATGCCGATATATTAATGAATTTCACGAATTTTAATCGTTTTTCACGAGGTTTCTGATGGATTATTCATTTTCAGGACCGGTAAAGAATTTTCACGGAAGAGTGCTCCCGCACAGGGCACGGCCGGCAGGATATGCCGCATTGATCGATGCCTTCGATCTCGGCGTACCAGTACCCTACCGCTTGTGTGCCATCGGTGAACGGCACAAAGTTGTTGAAGAGGGGGGATGGAAAATTTTCACCCCGCGATACGATCCGGAAGCAAGTCCGGCGGGACATCTCACCTTCGCGTTGAAGTATGAGGGAGTCGACCTCAATGTTTTGAACAGGCTCTTTGAGCGGATACCTCCCGCATATATCGAGGAAACTGTGCGCAGTGCTCCTACCGGAAGTTATGCGAGGAGAGTTTGGTTCCTCTACGAGTGGCTTACGGGAAAGAGACTGGAACTTCCGGATGCCGATAGGGGGGGCTACATTCCGGTACTTGATACATTGCAGCAGTACGGAATAGAAGGCAGACGTATCCCCCGTCAGCGGGTTGTAAACAATCTGCCGGGTACGACGGGATTTTGCCCTCTGGTGTACAGGACGCCTGTTCTCGAGTCCTTCATTGGAATGGATTTAAAATCGAAGGCGGCAGAGGTCATGGGACGTGTGTCCCGGGATGTGATAGCACGAACGGCGTCTTTTCTCCTGCTCAAGGATTCGAAGGCAAGCTTTCTCATCGAAGGGGAGTCGCCGCCTCAGAGCCGTATCCAGCGATGGGGAAGAGCTATAGGAGAGGCTGGACATCACGATCTCTCAACCGAAGAACTGATCAGACTGCAGAAGCTCATAATCGGTGATCTTCGTTTTGTGTCCCCCGGATTACGTAGTGAGGGGGGCTTCGTCGGAGAGCATGACCGTGATACGGGAGTGCCATTGCCGGAACACATCAGCGCGGCATATAGAGACCTGCCTGATCTCATGAATGGCTTGATTGAATTCAATAATCGCTGCACCGGAGGTCTCGATCCGGTGATTGCGGCGGCCTGTATGGCCTTCGGCTTTGTATTTATTCATCCCTTCCAGGATGGAAACGGCAGAATTCATCGGTATCTGATACATCATGTGCTGGCCCGTTCCGGGTACAGCCCGTCCGGAGTAATCTTTCCGGTCTCGGCGGTCATTCTGAAGAGAATCGATGAATACAGGTCGGTATTACAGAGGCATTCCGGCAGACTGCTTCCCCTGATCAACTGGCGTCCAACACAGGATAACAACGTCGAAGTACTGAATGAGACCGCCGACTATTACCGCTTCTTCGATGCGACACCGCATGCCGAGTTCCTGTTTTCATGTGTCCGGGATACCATAGAGCGGGAACTGCCGGCCGAGACGCAGCTTCTGCAGGCATACGATCGCTTCAAACAGGGTGTCGGGTCGATTGTTGATATGCCTTCGAAAGATATAGATCTCCTGTTCCGGTTCCTCCGACAGGGAAAAGGTACACTGTCAAATCGTGCCCGTACACGGGAGTTCCTCGAGCTTCGTGAGAAAGAAGTCGAACGGATTGAAGAAATTTTTAATGAAGCGGCGGATATGTATCCTGACTAGAATAGGCTGCCAGTTCAGCTGCTCTCGGGCTCTTAATAAAACCGGCCCACCTTTATGAACACGAATAAACCGGAGAATTTTATACTTGCAATGTTAATTGTCAATAAAAATCCCCTCTTTGGAGATTACCAGACTATATAAAGAGTCGGGATACAACTCTCCCCGGAGAACTCTCGATGGCCTCAGCCGATAGTTAATGTTGAAATCTATCTCCCAACCTGATTCGGGGAAGATCCAGGTGAATCCGGCCATCCCCCCGTATCCCAGCTGGTCTGATTCCTGGAGATGAGCAAGGGATCCCTCCAATCCGGCCCGCAGGGAAAATCGCCTGCTCAGGTAGTGTTCGGCTACCGGCATCAGCCGCAGGTAATAATCACTCTCCTCGATATAAAAATCGGACACCTGGTTCATCACGAGAAAGGTACGCCCTGGATTAAGGGCCCAGACCAGGGCGCTCTGCCAGAAAAGAGGCGTTTCCCTGCCGAACTCTGTGTCCAGAGTATCCGGATTGATGGAATCATAAGTCGCCGAACTCCAGCCGACCTGGCTGCTTATGGTGAATGAATCAGCAGGATAGAATAAACCCGCGCTGAGAGCATAGGCCGCCCTGTCTATCTGCTCCTCCGGCACGTCGCCTTCCCAATCGCTGTTGTCTTCATGAAATAATGAAGCAGAAAGCCCAAGTGAGAGAAGATCGAATTTTTTACCAATGCCAAGAGCTCCGCCCCTATAGTATCTTCCTTCGGTTACATTGTTATTCTCAAAATCGGTAGTATCCGAATACTTGTCGCTGAAGTGGCTGTATATGAATTCAACTCCCACTCCCCAGCCTTTGGATCCCACGGGAAAATGGTATCCTACACGCCCAGGTCCATTCCCCTCACCAACATAGTTGCTGTTGCCCAGATCAAGATAGTGCGAATCACCGGAAATCATGTAATAGAATGTTCCTGTCCACAAGGTTGCGCCGGAGAAAAAACTGTCTCTTTTCATCCCCCCGAGCATGGCCGGGTTCTGGTAGAAGTAGTATGCGTCGGGAAGGAACCTGAATTTGGCAGTGTTGGAGACGAGTTTCTCCAGGTAGACCTGGGCCGCCTCGTATTCCGGGTCCAACTTCTTTGCCTCTACCAGTTCCTTCTTTGCCTCTTCCTCTTCATTCCGGTCATAGGCCTCGATGGCCCGTGAGAAGGCCACTACCGCTTCTTCCTTTTTCTCCTGCTTCTCATCTGTCTTCTTCTCGGTGCTCCTGGCCACCCTCACGTCGAAGTGGTCGAGTATTGCTGAGGTAAAGTAGCCGGTTATGTACTCATAGCTTCCCGGCCGCTCGGCAAGTTTCTCACGAAAAACCACCTCTCCAGACTCCACTTCAGTCATCCGAATACTGATCAACAGCTGCGGCGTCATGTCCACGATCTCACCGAAGACGAGGTAATCGGCTGCGAGCATGTTCCCCACCTCGATCTGCTTCTGCTTGTCCTCCGCGAGTCCCGAGAGAGCGAATTTTATCTCATTCATCAACTCGACACGTTCTTCCCGTTCCACCAGGCTGATGCCGGGCGACTTGGCGAGCTCAACGGCAATCATCTCGGAGATCCCCTTCCCGAGAAACTCGTAGTCGGGATTCCGGCTGTGGACGACGAAGTCGACCAGGGCAATCCGTTTTTCTTCGGCGAAGGTTCCGAAAACCACGATTAGGAGCAGACAGAGCAGGATTATTTTTTTTGACATGAAGTTTTTCTCCCAAGCCATATAAGTGGTACATTGGACAAAGGCTGCAGAGCCAAGATGTTTAGAGTTCAGCGCAGGCTTCTTAATTTTTATCTATAAATATCATATCATCTGAGGTGTGCATTGCAAGGATTTTTTCGAAGCGGCCGTGGGGGACAGTGCCCGCCTGCCCGGATCCGGATCTTTCAACTGGAGGGCTGCATATCATTCGCCACGATGTAGCGGTTGCGGCCTTCTCTCTTCGCGCGGTAGAGGGCGCGGTCCGATTGCTTTACCAGTTCAATTTCGGTGCTTACCTCTTCCGGATCGTTTATGGCAATACCGATACTTGCAGTGAGAAGGCCTGTGGAGCTGTCTGCGTGCTCAATGTGTGCTCCCTTGAGGTTCCTGAAGACCTTCCCGGCGATTTCCTCCGCGGTCCGCCGGTTGGTCCTGGTCAGGATGATGATGAACTCTTCGCCTCCATAGCGGAATACAAAGTCAGTCTCCCTGCGGATTGATGCTGTCAGGATGCTGCTGAACTGCTTCAGGACATCATCTCCCGCAAGATGTCCGTAGCGGTCATTGTATTTCTTGAAAAAGTCAATATCTATCATGAGCGCGGCGCATACATCCCCGAGACGGCTTGAACGTTTTGATACCAGGAAAAAGATCTCATTGAAGTACCGCCGGTTGTATAAACCGGTAAGTTCATCCTTGATCGACATTTCCCGCAGCTCATTCCTCGCTGCTTCGAGATCTTCGATCAGGGTCTGCTGCTCGCGGTTCGCCCTGGCCAGTCGGTGCTGTATAAGCGATCGTGTTCTCTCCATGAAAAAAGCGAGCAGGTAGGTCGAGATATATGACGGAACAAATCGCAGGATAAGGTCGAGTTTGTACACGGGGAACCAGGGCACACGATCCCCGACGGCGAACACAACGAGTACCGGCAACAGCAGGCCGAAGGCAGCTGCTGAACCCCACATGTTCCCGAGGAGAAAGATCGACACAATGGGATAGGTATAGTGCCACACGAAGGCCGTCTGATTCGCGCCGCCGTAGAAGAACAGAAAGAAGTAGAAGATCCCGATACTTATTACCCCGATTTTACTTGCCAGGGAGATGTTCTTTGAATTATGCAGGTACCAGAAAAGAAGAATGAGAAAGATCAGCATGCCCGCATCCATGCCTCCCAGAATTATATTCCTCTGAATGAAGGCAAGGATGCCGAGAAGCATGAGAAAAATCCAGGCGGTGATGAGAAGAACATTCAGAAGAATAATTCTCCGGTATAATTCCAGATCGGGATCATCAGATAGTCCGCTGGAGATAATGTTCTTTATTCGGTTTTTCAGGCGGCCGGTATTTTCCATCAATGATTCCGTGAGTCTGCTTGATCCTTCCCGGTACTATATCCGAATATCTTCCGTTCGTTAAGAGTATCAGTCCTTTCGCGATCTAATTCTCATCCAGCCGTCGCTGAAGCTCCTCCTTATAGGATCCGAAGTCGATGCCCTGTTCGATGAAGAAGTCACGCACCGCCTGGTTGGCAGGACCCATGGGCATGCCGATCACCTCTTCGATCTCCTCCTCACTGAGGCCCCAGTCCATCAGATCGCGGAAGGTGGTCTTGCCCTTGATAGCGGTATCTTCGTCGGCTTCATCGTGGGTATCGGTGCCGGCGGGTTCGTCGACGGCTCCGGCTGTCTCCCCGGTTGTCTCCATCGCGCCAGGCCCCATCATGTCAAGGCCCAGTTCGACCCCGTGTTTTTGCCGGATCTCATCGGCGGTCGCGCCGTCAATGCGCCCTTCCCGGGTCAGCACTTCAACGGCACGGAAGGGCAGGGCGGTGCTCTCCTCGGCGGTGTAGGGCAGTCCCGCATAGAGGGCCACAAAGAGCCTCACGCTGTCGGTGCCGATCTCTTTCCCGTCGATCTCTCCGAAGATCTCTTCAAAGATCTTGGCCTGCGTGGATCCCGGATTGTCCTGAGCTTCGAAACCGAATGCTGCTGCGAGGGCCTCAACCGGGACGTTGAAGGCTTTCTCAATATCCTCGAAGGTGTAGGAGCCGCGGATGTCGGCGGGGTTGTACTCTCCGGCAAACTCACCTTCGGTGTAGGCGGCGGGGACTTTGGAACTCTCGGTCCGCCAGACGCCAAGTATCATGCTGATAAAAATACCCCCGAACACGAAGACTACGGTTATTACTGCGATGTGTGCTGATCTCAACTTCATGATGTCACCTCCCGGGAACCGGCCGAGGCAAGGCCCGAAACTGCGAAGCGTCCAGTCATGAGTTCCACCGTGTCCGGCACCGGGCAGGCCTGTTCGCTGGTGCATTTGAGACAGCTGATGCACTGGTGGTCCCTGACTCTGTCGGCGGTTGAGACGGTGATATTCATAGGGCAGGCGCGGTCGCAGGCCTTGCAGTCGATGCAGGTGACAGAATTACGCCGGATGCCGAAGATTCGGAATAGATTGAAAATCCCGAGGACCGCGCCGTACGGACAGGCGTACTTGCAGAAGGGGCGTTCTATGAAGAGCGAGAGCAGAAGGACCGCCGCCAGTGCGATGAAGGCGGTGACCGCCACTTCACCGGTCCAGAAGTTGAACAGTGCGAAGTATGGATCGTAATCCGCAAAGATGAGCTGCGCACTACGGGCCGTAACGTACAGAACCCAGGCGGCTACAGCGTAGCGCAGATACCGCAGTACTTTATCGACCCGGGGCGGCACGAAGGTATTGTACCGTTTGCCTGAGATCTTTCGTCCAAGCTTCGCGATCCACTCCTGTACTGTGCCGAAGGGGCAGATCCAGCCGCAGAATACAGGTCCGGCGGCTATGGCAAGCGCAAAAACAATGAGCATCAGGATAAAGCTCGACTCGTGGGTCTTCTTGACGAAGTCGCCTACCGTGGCGAACTGATAGATCGACACGACGCCTCCGAATGGACACACCGCGTGA
>Ga0272442_10002764_pt1 | contig 25104 bp, 17 predicted proteins | sample SSMForm2O_FD_200262 | JGI IMG/M metagenome (GOLD analysis project Ga0272442, IMG submission 200262) | Marine sediment archaeal communities from Little Sippewissett salt marsh, Falmouth, MA, United States - SSM-Form-2O | ecosystem: Environmental > Aquatic > Marine > Wetlands > Sediment ... | reverse complement strand
TGTTGCTTCCTCTCGGCGGGCTCATACGGATGGTGGTTTCGTCTGGACCAGCCTCAGACTTTACCGTGATGGCCTTGCCTCGGAATGTGATCGGCTCGGTGATGACATACTCCCCAGGCGCCACCAGTACCGTATCTGCGTCGTTAGCTGTATCTATTGCCGCCTGTATGGTACCAAAATCACAGGCAGCCCCGGGCCCCACGGTAATTGTAGCCGCCTGCGTCAAACCTGCCATGACCAGCAAAAGCACAGATACGCCCAGCCTGATTCTTTGATTTACTTGATGAGTCATTTTTCACCTCCTGTTCCTCGCTTGCCACTTCGACCAAACCGATGCTCTTGGTTCTTAAGAGCACCGAATCAGCTATTTGTAAAATTCATTATACTTTTAGAGCAAGAATTATTCAAGGAATTCTCAAATACCAAGTATTGGCAAGCGGACGCATTTTATGTTGGCAAGGCTATAGGTTTAACGTAAAATCTGAGTTTCATTTGATTACCTTAAACAGAAAGGGCTAACGATGTATAAATACACGTTTACCATTATGATGCTTGTTGTTTCGCTTGCCGAGATCGGCCGGTCCGGGGATACGAATATTCGCGTGGTGGATCGACCGAACACGGAATTGGTTAATAACTATTATGTTGGCAATCGTCCGCCCCTCATACCGAGTCCTTTTATGAAGCTGCCGGTCGGGGCGATTGAGCCGGAGGGGTGGGTCCGTCGCCAGCTCGAATTGCAGGCGGAAGGATTCCACGGGCATCTGACCGAGATCAGCCAGTTCCTCAAAAAGGAAGGTAACGCATGGCTCAGTCCTACGGGCGAGGGCGATCACGGCTGGGAAGAGCCCGCCTATTGGCTCAAGGGTTTCAGCAATTGCGGATACATCCTCGGCAACAAGCGAATGATCGCCGAATCCAAAATATGGATCGAGGCCGCGCTGGCAAGTCAACAAGAAGACGGCTGGTTCGGGCCGGACAAGGGGAGAAAAGGTGCGGCCACAAGGCTCCAGGGCCGCGAAGACCTGTGGCCGAATATGATTATGCTCTTCTGCCTGCAAGACTACTACGAGTTCACTGGCGACCAGCGCGTGATCGAGCTAATGACCCACTATATGAAATACCTGACGACCGTGCCGGAAGACAGGTTCTTAGTCGGCTATTGGCCCAGGATGCGGGGCGGCGATTTGCTCTATAGCGTCTATTGGCTCTACAACCGGACTGGTGACGCCTTTTTGCTCGACCTAGCCAGGAAGGTGCACCGGCGCACGGCCGAATGGGAAAAGGACGTCATCAACTGGCACAACGTCAATATGTCGCAGGGCTTCGGCCAGCCGGCCACGTTTTATATGCAATCGAAGAATCCCGCGCATCTAAAAGCAGCCGAACGCAACTGGAGAAAGATTCGCAGTCTGTACGGTCAGGTGCCCGGCGGCATGTTCGGCGGCGACGAGAACTGCCGCGAGGGCTTCACCGGCCCGCGCCAGGCCGTCGAGACGTGCGGCATGGTCGAGATGATGCTCTCACACGAGATTCTGCTGACGATCTCCGGCGATCCGAAATGGGCCGATCGATGCGAGGACGTGACCTTCAATTCGCTTCCGGCGGCGTTCACCCCTGATCTCAAGGCGCTGCACTATCTGACGGCCCCGAACATGATCCTCTGCGATAGGCACAACAAATCGCCCGGCTTGCAAAACCGCGGGCCGATGCTGCTGTTCGACCCGCATCGCCATCGATGCTGTCAGCACAACACAGGCCATGGGTGGCCCTACTACGCCGAGCATTTGTGGCTGGCGACGCCGGGCAACGGCCTGGCGGCGGTCCTGTACGCACCGTGCAAGGTGACGGCGAAAGTCGGCGATGGAACGCAAGTCACCATCATCGAAGAGACGCGCTATCCGTTCAGCGACCAGATCGAGTTCACGGTTAAGACGAACAAGCCCGTCGAGTTCCCGTTGTATCTGCGGATACCCGGCTGGTGTAAGAAACCTGAAGTAACGATGAACAAAAAGATGCTCGAGTTGTACGGCTCCGGCTCCTACATCGAGATCAGCCGGCGATGGACGGACGGCGACAGACTTTACCTCAAGTTCCCAATCGAAATCACGCTGCGAAAATGGACTAAAAATAAAGACAGCGTCTCGGTGGATCGCGGGCCACTGACCTACTCATTGAAGATCGGCGAGAAGTACGTCCGCGAAGGCGGCACCGACGAATGGCCCGCCTGGGAAATCCATCCGACCACCGGCTGGAACTACGGCCTCGTGCTAAATGAAGACGACCCCGCATCCTCCTTTGAGGTTGTGCACAAGAGCTGGCCTGATGACGACCAGCCCTTCGAAGCGACGGCCGCACCGATTGAGCTGCGCGCCAAAGCGAAGAAGATTCCGACATGGCAAAAAGATCATCTGGGACTGGTGGGCCGGCTCCAGCCCAGCCCGGTCAAATCCAATGAACCAACCGAAACCGTCACGCTGATTCCCATGGGCTGCGCCCGGCTGCGGATTTCCTCATTCCCCACCATCGGCTCCGGCCCGGAGGCCCACGAATGGAAAACCCCGCCGAAGTCCCGGCCCGCCACCGCCTCGCATTGCTGGGACGGCGATACCGTCACGGCGCTCGGCGACGGATTACTTCCGCGTCATTCAAACGACCATAGCATCCCCCGCTTCACATGGTGGGACCACAAGGGCACAACCGAGTGGGTGCAGTATGACTTCGACAAACCAATAAAAGTCTCACGTTCGGCCGTTTACTTCTTCGACGATACGGGTCAGGGCGGCTGCCGCCTGCCAACATCCTGGCGGCTGCTCTACAAAGCCGGCGACCGCTGGAAGGAAGTTTCCATCACCGGTAACTACGACATAGAAAAAGACAAATTCAATGAAGTACAATTCGATCCGGTGCAAACCAACTCACTGCGCCTGGAAGCGCAATTGCAGCCGAATTTCTCCGCCGGCATTCTCGAATGGCGCATCGGCTCCATCGAAAGAAAATAGTATTGTTATTGTGAATTACTTACACCGTCAACTCATTATTCTTGCCCGGTTCTGCCTGGTTTTGATATTGGCACAATCCACATCTCGGGCTGCAATCTATTACGTTGACACCAACCATCACGTTGCCCGTGACACGAATCCCGGAACCGAAGCCCAACCCTTTAAGGCGATTAGTAAAGCCACGCCACTGTTACAACCCGGTGATACGGTATATATCAAAGCCGGGGTCTACAGAGAAACCATCCTCTTGACGAAAAGCGGCACGCCGTCCAACCCGATAACGATTGCGGCTTTTCCCGGACATGAGGGCAAGGTGATTATCAACGCGGCCGAATCCGTCAGGCAATGGCGCGAGTGCACGGGCCCCGATGAATGTGACGGGAATCCATTTTGGGAGCACATCTACGTTGCAGACGTGGCGGCCCAGGTGCAATCCCACCCCGACAGTGCATTCGCCGTCAGACAGGTCTTTCAGAACGGCCGGCGACTCAATCGCTCTCGATATCCGAACGCCGGATGGAGCTATCCAACAACGATTTCGGACCCCAAGAAAACGTTTTCCGACAGATCGTTGTCCAAACCGGAAGGATACTTTACCGGTTCGGTTTGCCATATAAAGACCGCCGTATGGCATCTCGACCAGATCCCCATTAAGGATTTTTCACAAGGCACAGTGACCCTGGCAAGAAGCCCCCGGTTTGACATTTCGACGCAATTCGGATACTACATGACCAGTATCATCGGCGAGATTAACGAAGAAGGCGAATGGGCCTACGATCCGGCTCAGAAGAAGCTCTTCCTCTGGCCCAAAGGCGACGTGGCACAGGGTGTCGAGTTCACGTATCGGGAGTACGGCCTACGCACGCACGCAAACACTTCGTGGAATACCGTGCGCGGATTAGACATGCATAAAGCCTATAGGTACGGCATCTGGTTGTACCATGCAAATGATATGACCATTGAGAACAACACCATTGAGCATACCTTCACGTTTGGCATCTATCTACAAACCAGCGGCGGGACCTGCAACAATAATCAGATCCTCAACAATACGGTCAAACACTCCTGTTTTCGCGGCATCAGCGTCGGGGGCGACGCTTCCCATTGCCGCGTTGAGGGCAACACCGTCTATGCCACGGGAGTAGAGCATTACGGCGAGGATCTGATGCACGGTCCGAGTCACGGCATATACATCGCCGGTCCGTTCGCACGGGTATACAACAACAGGATCGACCGCACCGGCTACACGGGCCTGTACATCGAATGCCGAGGGCTCGGCCGGGAAGTGTGCTACAACTACATCACGAATGTCGGTCTGGCATTATCCGATGCAGGCGGTATCTACACAGCAAGTTTCCATGATGGATCTGAAGAAGACCACATCCATCACAACATTATCAAGGACGCAATCGGATGCCTGTCGATGATTCGGCGCCGCGACAAAGGATTGCCCGTGACCATCGAGAAATACTCCGGCGACACGCCCGGCATCTATGTGGATGAAGAAGGTAACAACCGGATCATTGAGCATAATACCGTCATCAACTCGCATATGGCGGGTATCTTATTCCATTGGGCGCCGTCAAATGTCGTAAGGAAGAACACCTCGTATGGCAATAAAACGAGCCAAATCTATTTAAGCGGTAAGAACGAAGCCAGAAAAATCCTCGAAAACGATAAGCTTTCCCAAAACATCCTGTTCGCAACCGATGCAGAGCAGAAGACACTTCTCATCGCGATCAATTACAATAACGTGCATTTCGGCCAATCAAATGATAATTATTTTTATCATCCCTATGCTCCGAGACATATATTTGTAAGTCGCTACGTCGGAAGAAGAGTTCTCCGAGAGGATTTAACCCTAAGCCAATGGCGCGTACTATCAGATTATGATGGAGACTCGAAGGAATTCTCCTATTTAGATCAATTCGACACTACAACGATAGATCGCCAGAAAAAGGCGCGGATTATTTATAATCCGTCGCTGGATGTTGTCAGCATTGACCTGGAATCGGAAAAATATTGCGATGTGGAAGGAAAAAAAATATACGGAAGCATTACATTACAGCCCTTCGAATCCAAAGTTCTTATATGCTCTGATTATTAAAGCCATAGAATGGTGATCGCCCCACCATGCCGATTTATTTTTTTCTTGCAGTCCGGCAATTGGGAAGTACAATTGATTGTATTGAGACGTGAGACCCGGGAAAAATTGTTTGTTGATATGGAAAAATACTTCAGGCGAGACAGAAACTCCCGAAAAAACATGAGATTTCTGGATATCCTTACAATTGTGGTGTCATGCCGTAGGGACGGCTCCCCGTGGCCGTCCATTTCCTGGAATTGTGAATGGCCAGAATCCCGGTATAGAAAACGGACGGTATCCCGGTACAGAGAACGGACAGGCACAGGGACCTGTCCCTACGGGGATTTTTATCATTGTCTGATGTTATCGAAAGATTCAAATCATTAATAACCAAACGATCCAATGCAACCAAACCGGAAATCACAACGTAAGAAGGATTACGATTATTCTCAAGCTGGTTATTATTCGGTGACGATTTGTACGCAGCTTCGATCCTGTCTTTTTGGCACCATCCAAAATGGTGAAATGTTGGCAAACGATGCCGGTCAAATGGTTCAGGATACATGGTATGAAATGTCAACATATTATCCCGGTATTGAATTGGATGTAATGCAGATCATGCCCAATCATCTGCATGGAATCATCATTATTTGCGCGGGATTGTTGTCGTTGTCTGACGTCATAGAAAGATTCAAATCATTAACAACGAAACGATATATTGATGGCGTTAACAACAATGGTTGGCATGTGTTTCCTGGTAAATTGTGGCAACGCAGTTTCCATGACCGGATCATACGAAACGAAATGGAATTGAATAAAATCAGACAATACATCTGTAATAATCCCATCGAATGGGATATGGATGAGAATAATATTGAATTGAAATAAAAAACAGAACAAAACAATCGATGCCGGCCTGATGGTCCGGGATACATGGTATGAAATTCCAACATATTATCCCGGTATTGAACTGGATGTCATGCAGATCATGCCCAATCATCTGCATGGAATTATCATTATTCGCGCCGTAGGGACGGCTCCCCGTGGCCGTCCTTATCCTGGTATAGAAAATGGTCCGTATCCCGGTATAGGGAACGGACGGTATCCTGGCATTGGGAACGGACAGGCACGGGGACCTGTCCCTACGGGGGATTTTATCCCTGTCTGACGTTACAACGGATTGACATTTTTTGTTTTGGCAATTTCCTGTTTTTTACATACAATCCGATCTTCGTTTCATAGTGAAATCCAATCATGGACAGTGAAGACTCAATAAAAGGGAACTCATGGCAAGGAATAAGATCACTATCGTCGGCGCCGGCAACGTCGGCGCGTCCACCGCATACATGGCCGCCACGCGTCAGCTCGGCGATATCGTGTTGATCGACATCGTCGAAGGGCTTGGCGAGGGCAAGGCGCTGGATATCGCCGAGGCCGCCCCGGTTCAGCTTTATGATTCGCATATCGTCGGTACGTGCGACTGGAAAGAGACGGCCGACAGCGACATCGCGATCATCACGAGCGGGCTGCCGCGTAAACCTGGTATGAGCCGGGATGACCTGCTTGCAAAGAATACCCAAATCGTCAAAGACGTCAGCGGGAAAGTTGCTCGATACTCCCCTAACAGTATTATTATCGTCGTTTGTAATCCGCTCGATGCGATGGTTTATGTCGCCGCCAAGATCACGGATTTTGCGAAAAATAAAGTGATGGGTATGGCCGGAGCGCTGGATTCGGCGCGTTTTTGCTGCTTTCTCGCGTTGGAGCTGGGCGTCAGCGTCGAGGAAATCAAGTGCGTTCTGATGGGCGGCCACGGCGACGACATGGTTCCTCTACCCAGATTCACATCCGTCGGCGGCATTCCGATTACGCATCTTCTCGACGCCGATACCATCAATAGGCTCATCGAACGCACCCGCAAAGGCGGCATCGAAGTCGTCAATCTGCTCGGCTACAGCGCGTATTACGCCCCCGCGGCAGGTGCGGTCAAGATGGCCGAAGCGATCCTTAAAGACAAAAAAACCGTCTTGTCGTGCTGCGCGTATTGCCAGAGCGAATACGACGCCGGGGGCTATTTCGTGGGTGTGCCCGCCGTTCTCGGCGGTCGCGGGGTCGAAAAGGTCATCGAACTGGATCTGAACGACGCGGAACAAGTCCAGTTCCAACAATCCCTTACGCACGTCAAAGAGCTTGTGGCCAAGGTGGACGGACTTCTATAACCGAAGGAACCGGTAAATTTTCTTCCGGTTATCTATTGCCATCCATTCGGCAATCGTGTATATTCTCTATTCTTTTTGGGACATGGGGTTTTAAACCATAAAGGCATCAATGGTTTTTTTAAAAACCTGATAACGAAACCGGAATAAATATCGAGAATAAGAATATATTGAGCCTTTGCCGCAAAAGATACGATTGAGGAAATGAGGATATGCCTACAAACATAGAATCGTTCGTTAAAACACTGGAATCGGAAGGGGTGGACGCGGGCAAAAAAGCCGCTCAGAAGATCGAAGCCGAGGCGAAAAAAAAGGCCGAGCAGATCATTACAGAGGCCAAAGAAACGTCCAATCAAATTATTGCCGACGCACAGGCGGAAGCCGAAAAAGTGCAAGCCCGAATGAAATCAAGCCTCGAACTGGCCACCCGCGACGGGATTTTACTGCTTCGTGAAAAACTCAGCCAACAGCTCCAGATCATCCTGAAAGTGAACGTTGAAAAAGCCCTTAACGACGAAGAAACCCTCGTACACGTTTTGCGCGAAGTGATCCCCGCGTCTGCGAAGGCCCATACGAAAACAGAGATGAATCTTTCAAACGCCTTAAAAAGCCGACTGCTGGAAACGACGCTTCGAGAGCTGGCCGGTTCACTCAAGAACGAGGACGTCCAGATGGACGTTAGCCATCGTCTGGCGAAAAGCGGCTTCGAATATAAAATCGAAGGATCAACGGTCGAAGTCAGCACCGATTCGGTGACCTCTTTGCTGGCCGAGATGATCGATCCCGAGCTCCAGCAATTCCTCTCGAAAACAGAAAATTCCGAGGATTAAGAGGACACCGTGTCTCGCGCAACTTTTACACGAGCATGCAAATAAAAACTCATGATTCAACTTCGCCGACATGAATATTTATTAAGTTTCTTACCTTCGCTGGAACCCATCGGCAGTATTCCCCCGATGAGCAAGTCCGATCTGCTCGCATACGTTGCGGACTCGAAAGGTCCCGTCCGTACGGTTGAGATGCTTCTTCTGAGCGACGATCTCATGCAATATCAAGCGCTGCTGGCGGAAGAGGCGGATAAGGATCGGATCGATCTGGCCGTGCTCTCGCTCGACAAGGCCGAAGACGAAGAGGTTTTGCCGGATTATCTTTTGCCGGAAAAGGCGGCGGAAGGCATAGAGGAGGAAAAGGAAAACGAGCGTTTGTCATTTGATAGAATCTGGACAAGATACTTCCATCATGCCGCTTCCGTTGCAAAACGCTCAGGAAGCCGCTTTCTGAAAGCCTGGGTTCGATTCGAGGTCGGCCTTCGTAATGCTTTGGTCACGGCTCGCTCTCGCACGCTCGAGCTGGATCCCGCCGATTATCTGGTCGCGCCGGAACTGGCCGATAAAGGAGCGGACTACAGTCAGATCATCTCGGCGTGGTCCGCGGCATCCGATCCGCTCAAAGCCACGGACGTGCTGGATAAAGCGCGATGGGACTGGCTTGAGGAGCATGGGGGATGGTACAGCTTTGCCGACTGTGAAATCGAGGTCTATGCCGCCAAACTAATGCTTCTGCACCGATGGCGGCGTATCTTATCTGAAAAACAACAGCGCAATAATAAGACGAGTTGAAGATAACCTAATAAAAACGATGTAATACCGCTTAATAGTGAGGACATATCGTGAAAGGACGAATTAAGGCCGTCTTTGGCAATATGGTCGTGGCACAGACCGAGGATACGGTGATTAAGAACGCCGTCGGTTATTGTGTGCGCCACGATGGAACCAAATTGCTGTGCGAAGTAATTCGCGTTCGCGGCGATTCCGTCGATCTCCAGATATTCGAGGAGACGCGCGGGCTCCGAATCGGAGACGAGGTGGAATTTCAGGAAGACATGCTCTCGGTGGTGTTGGGGCCGGGCCTGCTGGGTCAGATCTATGACGGCCTCCAGAATCCGCTGCCGAAGCTGGCCGAACAGGTCGGCTTTTTCCTCGAGCCGGGCAATTATATTCACGCCCTGGATACCGAGCGCCCGTGGGATTGGACCCCCAAAGTCGAGGCTGGCGCGATAGTGGAGGCGGGAGACACCCTCGGCAGCGTTCCGGAGAGTATCTTCGAGCACCATATTATGGTCCCTTTCGGTCTGGAAGGCCAGTACACCATCCAGTCCGTGGCCGAATCCGGCGCCTATCCGATCAGACACCAAATTGCGACTTTGACCGATCCTTCAGGCGGCGAGCACAAGGTGACAATGGAACAGGTCTGGCCGGTCAAACGGCCCCTGTGCGTCGCGAAAAGGCGATTGTTGCCGAAAGAACCGCTGGTGACAAGCGTTCGTATCATCGACTCGATGTTCCCGATCGTTCAGGGCGGCACGTATTGTATTCCGGGACCTTTCGGCGCCGGCAAAACCGTATTACAACAGATTACCTCACGCCACGCCCACGTCGATATCGTGATCATCACTGCCTGCGGCGAACGGGCGGGTGAGGTGGTCGATACGATTCGGGAATTCCCCAAACTGCAGGACCCGCGGACGGGCAAGAGTCTGATGGAACGAACGATCATCATCTGCAATACGTCGGCCATGCCCGTGGCCGCACGCGACGCCTCCGTTTATACCGGGATGACGCTGGCGGAATACTATCGCCAGATCGGCTTGAACGTTCTGCTCCTGGCCGACTCGACCAGCCGCTGGGCCCAGGCGATGCGCGAGATCTCGGGGCGTCTGGAAGAGATCCCCGGCGAGGAGGCGTTTCCCGCTTACCTCGAAAGCCGGATCGCGAACTTCTACGAGCGGGCGGGCGCGATCGAGCTTCGCGACAACCGCCTCGCCTCGGTGACCATCGGGGGGACGGTCAGTCCCGCCGGCGGCAACTTCGACGAGCCCGTTACCCAGGCCACGCTCAAAGTCGTGGGCGCCTTCCACGGCCTGAGCCGGTCCCGAAGCGACGCCCGGCGCTATCCCGCCATCGATCCGCTGGATAGCTGGAGCAAATACATCGGTATCATTGACCCGAAAAAAGTTCAAAAAGTCAATAATATACTCAGACGCGGCGATGAAATACGCCAGATGATGACAGTCGTCGGTGAAGAAGGAACACCGATCGAGGATTTCACCGTGATGCTCAAAGCGGAATTTTTCGATTCCGCCTATTTGCAGCAAAACGCGTTCGATGACGTGGATGCCGCCACCTCGATAGATCGGCAGCGTTTTGTCTTTGATAAAATCCTCGAAGTCCTCGAAGCGGATTTCGCCTTCAAGGACAAAGACGAGGCGCGTCATACCCTCAAAAAAATTAGCAGTATGTTCATTAACTGGAATTATGCCCCCTGGGATGAAAGTATGGTCCCCGAATCGGAGGAACAGGAAAAATCCAAACCCGAAGAGAAAGACGTTTCCAAATCGGAAGGACAGGAGAAACCCAAATCAGAAGAGAAGGATGTCTTCGAATCGGATGAAAAGGATAAGCCCGTTAATAAATCCCCAGCCCAAGATGGTCAGGGAGCCGAACGAGGTGACTTTAAAGATGTCCTCGGTCAGATTGATCAGTATATTCAATCCCTTTTAAAGAATACAGACAAATCCGAAGCGGAGGATGCTCCCGAATCAGAGGGACAGGAGAAATCCAAACCCGAAGAAAAGGATGTTTCCAAATCGGATGAACAGAAGGAATCCGAATCAGAAAAGAAGGGTGAAGTTGAGCCATTGACAGTTTCACGCCATACACAAGAAAGCTCCAAGAATCGAAAAGAAAACAGTACTAAAGGATCGCAATAGCGTGATAACACAGAGATCAACAATCTAAGGCGGTTGATAATGAGAACATACTACGATGAGATTTCACAAATAGCCGGCAACGTCGTGACGGTCAAAGCCCAGGGCATCGGGTACGACGAGCTCGCGATCATTACCACGAATCATGGCCCTTCACTGGCGCAGGTGATTCGTCTCGAGGACGACCAGGTCAGCCTCCAGATCTTTGCCGGCACCGAAGGCGTCTCGACCGGGGACAAGATTCGCTTCCTCGGCCACTCTTTTCAAGTGCCGTTCGGCGATGATTTACTCGGACGGGTCTTCGACGGATCGGGACGCCCGAGAGACGGCCGGCCCGAGGTGAAAGCCGAGACCGTGGAAACCGGCTCGCCCGCGGTCAATCCGGTCAAACGAAGAATTCCGGGCAAAATGATCCACACGCGTATTCCCATGATCGATATTTTCAATACGTTAGTCGGCTCCCAGAAACTACCGATCTTTTCCGTCGCCGGCGAACCGTACAACGACGTGCTGGCCAGGGTCGGGATGCAGGCGGATGCGGAGGTTATCATTCTCGGCGGCATGGGATTGCGGCACGACGACTATCTGACGTTCCGCCAGCGTTTTGACGAGGCCGGCGTCCTGGGTCGAACGATTATGTTCATTCATACGGCCGCCGATCCCGTCGTGGAATGTCTGCTAATCCCGGATCTGGCCCTGGCCGTCGGGGAACAATACGCTCTGCAGGACAAAAACGTTCTCGTTCTCTTAACGGATATGACCGCTTTTTCCGACGCCCTCAAAGAGATCGCCATCACGATGGAACAGGTGCCTTCCAATCGCGGGTATCCGGGCGATTTGTACACCCAATTGGCCAGACGCTACGAGAAAGCCGTGGACTTCGACGGCGCCGGCTCGATGACCGTTCTGGCATGCGTCACCATGCCGGGCGACGACGTCACCCATCCGGTCCCCGACAACACGGGCTACATTACCGAGGGCCAGCTCTACTTGCGCAACGGGCGGATCGAGCCGTTCGGCTCGCTGTCTCGTTTGAAACAGTTGGTCAACGGCAAAACACGGGACGACCATCGGGCGATTATGAACGCCTGTATTCAACTTTACGCCCAATGCGAGGAAAGCCGGGAAAAGCGCGAAATGGGTTTCGAGCTCTCCGAATGGGACGACCGGCTGCTCAAGTACGGCAATCTGTTCGAGGATCAGATCATGAACCTGAATCTGAACATCGAGCTGTTCGACGCCCTGGACAAATGCTGGGAAATCTTAGCCGAATGTTTCGAGCCGGAGGAAACGGGCATTCGCGATGCCATTATCGCAAAGCACTGGCCCGACAAGAATCGTCAGACCGAACCGAAGCCGCAAGTTGAAGCGGTTGCATCATAACAGCGACATAAAATCAGATGGCTAAACGAAAGATAAAATATACGCGAACCGAGTTGAAGCAGCAGCGGGATGCGCTGGCGCGTTTCAATCGGTATTTGCCGACGCTCAAGCTCAAGCAGCAACAGGTCCAGTCGTCCATCGTACAGACGCGCCAGTTGTATCGCCAAAAGGAGAGCGCCGTTCAGTCAACGGAAAGTACGATTTCTACCTATGACGGCTTGTTCAACGACGTCGCGGGTGTGAATTTTGAACAATTGTCGACGCCCGATTCCGTCAACACGTCCACCCACAGCATCGCGGGCGTCTATGTCCCCCGGTTTGAAAATATCGCTTTTCCGAAGGCTGATTTTAGCCTGTTTGCTACGGCACCGTGGGTGGACCGGGCGCTGGCCGACTTGAAAGAGCTCAATCAGCAAAAAGCGGAATTAAATATTTTACAGGAATGTCTCGATCTGCTGCAGGCCGAATTGAAAAAAGTCATGCAGCGCGTCAATCTTTTTGAAAAGGTGATGATCCCGAATACCCAGGACAATATTCGACGGATTCGCATCGCCCTGGGCGATCAAATGACCGCCGGCGTGGCGCGGGCCAAAATCGCCAAGGCGAAATTAGAGCAAAAAGAACATGAGAGTCTCATGGAGGCTGCCGCTCTATGATCGTACCGATGTCCAAAGTGTACATCGTCACCCAGCGCCATAACCGCGACCGGCTCCTGGACGCACTGGGGCAACTGGGCGTCGTGCACGTCGAACCGGTCGATCCCGATAAGGCTATCGCCAAAGAGCGCACGGTCCGCGCGATTTCCACCCTGAGTCACGGTCTGCAAATATTACAGCAGATTGAGCCTTCGGGCGATACACCCGACCTGCCGACGCTGGACGCCGCGAAGGAAGCGCTTTCGATTCAAAAAGCCCTCGCGGACGAGGAAGATCACCTCAATACGTTGTATCGAAAAGCCGATCAGCTCGCGCTCTGGGGCAACGTCGAGCTCAAGCAGCTCGAAAAGCTCCGTGCGGCCGGCATTGAAATCAAATTCTTCTCGGTCGCCCAAAAAGACCTGCCCGGACTCGAAGCCGAGTGCATCGAAACTCTCGCCGAGCGGCCCGGGCGGGAGCAAATCGTCGCCGTCATTGACCGAACCGGGCAATTTCAAGCTCCCGAAGGGGCTAAAGAAATCCCCTGGCCCACGACGGACCTGCCGACGATCAAAAAAGAAGCCGCCGAGGTGGACGCCTCCCTCAAACGACATCGTGAGCGTCTGGCGGAACTGGCCCATCTTCTCGAAGCGATCCGGCAACAGCTCAAGAAACATCAAGTCGAGGCGGACGTCTGCGTCGTGCAAAACAGCGGTCTTTCCAGTGACGCTTTGTTTGCTTTGCAAGGCTGGGTGCCATCGAGCAAGGCCGATTCCCTGTCGGACCGTCTAGCCGAGCGGGATATTACAGCCGCCGTGGAGGTGATGCCCGTCGAGGAGGAAGAACAACCGCCGACCCTGATCGAATACCCTCGCTGGGCCCGGCCCATCAAGGCGCTCTTCGATATGCTCGGCACGCTGCCCGGCTACAAGGAATACGATATCTCGCCCTTCTTCATGGTGGCGTTGCCGCTCTTCGCCGCGATGCTCATCGGCGACGCCGGCTACGGCGCGATCCTGGCCGGGGCCGGATTGGCGTTCTACTCGAAAATCGTAAAAGCCGCCGGCAAGCCGTCCGCCCACCTGCTCATCATCTTCGGCCTGGCGACGATGCTCTGGGGCATCCTGACGGCCAACTATTTCGGCGTCACGCCTCAATCTTTCATTAATATCGGCCGTGAGGGAATGGCTAACGCGATGATAGCTATCGCCCCGTTTTGGCGCTCGGACGGGGAAGAGGCCCGCGCCCTTATCATGAAAGTATCGCTGATCATCGGCTGCGTCCATCTGGTCACGGCGCATCTGCATACTGCCGTCAAGCTGTTCCCCGACACCAGGGCCTACGCGGAAATCGCCTGGATGGTCATCCTGGTCGATATGCTCGTTCTCATTTGGCATCTGATGTTCATCGGCGTGGATCAAATGCCGGCATGGATCGGCTATGTCTTATTGATCGGATTTCTTGCAGCGAGTTGGTTTACGGCGCCTGCAAAGAATCCGCTCAAACGATTTCTGATCGGCCTGGCCTCATCGATCTTGCCTCTGCTGAGCACATTCAGTGACATTATGAGCTACATCCGGCTGTTCGCCGTGGGATTGGCCAGCTACTACATCGCCGCGGCGTTCAACGACCTGGGCGCAAAGGTCGCCGGCTCAGCCACCTGGATCGGCGGCGCCCCCATCGTCCTTTTCGGCCACGCTCTTAATATCGGCTTGGCCGCCATCGCTATCTTCGCACACGGCGTGCGATTAAATATGCTTGAATTTTCCAATAACGTTGGAGTTAAATGGGCCGGCTACGCGTATCGGCCTTTCACTAAAGACAAAGAAATTTCTATCGGAGAAAATGAATCATGACAGGTATGGAATTCGCGGGACAAATGTCAATGGGGCTTGTTTTGATCGGCGCAACGATGGGCAGCGCGCTCGGCATCGGCGCTGCGGCCAAAGCCGCCGCGGGCGCGTGGGCCAAAGAAGCCAAAGCCGGAAAACCTCAGAATTTCGCCTATATCATTCTCACCGGCATGCCCTTGTCGCAAACCATCTACGGATTTATCCTTATGCTGGTCGGTCTGTCGCCTCTGGTGATCGGTGATACTCCGCTCACAAGCACGCATCCGGGCACCTTATTAGGCATCGGCATTGCCGGCGGCATCGCGGAACTGACGAGCGCGTGGATTCAGGGCCTGATCGGGGCGGCCGGCTGTCGCTCGATTTCCGAAGGCGAGGGCAAAGGCTTGGTCTTTATCATCATCACCATGGGCATCGTCGAGACCGTCGGTCTCTTCGGCTTCGTCTTCCTCCTCCTCGTCCTGCCAGGATAAATTTTTAAAAGAACACCGGAGTCTGCTGTGTACGCCAACGGTGGATACACAGCAGCTTCCGGAAAAAATCCCACAGATCCAATCCCTCTTTACGACACTCGCTTTTCCCTTTTCGACATAGAACATTTATCTTTACCTTCTCATCTTAGGTGACACGTTTGAATCTGCAAGAAGAACTGTGTCATACTGTCCCGACCAAAAGAGCTACGGATAGGCGTCCTTTTGAGTAGCGAACAAAAGCAACAAGGGCCGGCGATATAACGGTCGTCGGCCCTTGTTCGCGATTTTTAAAAAAGCTGATACGGGCTAAGGTTGCCGCACTCGGTCGTAGAGGTGAACGTCATCGATGAGACCAGACCAGAAACGACCCCCTTCGAGGTTCTTGTCGGCTCCCATGTACAGGCCACCGCCCGAACTCAGGAGCACGCCCGGCTCATCCATGGCTACCTGGACGCCATCCGCATACAACATCCGATTGATGCCGTCCCACACGAGGACTATTTGGTGCCAAACGCCATCCGTGATCAAGGTATCAGACCGCAGCGTCCGACCCAATTCACTCGCCAGCGTGCCCGTTGATGAATCCGCCAGAAGCCAGTTGGCGCCGCCCTGTTGAGATATGACGACTTGGCCCTCTGCCCCGCCTTTGATCCACATGATGATCGTAAACGGACCGATGGACGGATCCAGCACGAAGGGCGTGCTGATATAATCGTCCATGCCGTCCATCTGGATGGCGCCATTGACCTGACCGGCTGCCGATTGCCAGAGGGGATTACCGTGGAGGATGCCGTCGTAGCCCGCGACGCTATCATGGGCGACAAGCCCTTCCGCTTCGTCCAGAGTCCAATAAGCCAATAACGACGGATCCCAGAGGTTGGTGAACGGCTCACCATCGATACTCACGTTAAATTGTGCGTTCGCTTCGTATTCCTCGTATGTGAGGAGCATCTCCGTTGTGTATATGCCATCGACGTTATCCGTGAGGGATATCCGGCGTCCTCCGCCGGGATAAATCACCTCCACCGTGACGTCGTGCCCGGGCCCGATGTAATTGCCAAAGCGATCTCCAGGAACAACCTCGACAGCGTATTTGATCCCGTCGACGGTGACTCCCGTTTGTTGAATGCTGAGGCCGGAGTAGTCTGGATCGACACGGACCTCGGTATAGAAAGACTTTGTCCATTCACGAGTGGTCGTCAGATCCTCAGCAACGGGAATCTCCGAAGCGACAAACCGAAAGGTGTAGCTGCCCTGCGTCTTGGTCTCGGTGAAACTGTTGCCGTAGAGACCGTCGTTCGGTGCCCCATCGCCATGAAGCCCGTCATCATAGAGCTGGAACGGCGCTGCCCGGCCCCGTTCGAGAACACCGCCTCCGGCTTGCTCATTCAGGATTTGCAGCTTACGGTCCACCATATTGATCGGATCGCCGTTGACCTCCTGGACCTGCTTCAACACATTCGGATCGACATAATTGTCGTGCAGCAGATTGCCCACTCCAATGAGGGGGATATCGCCAAAGACATCGATTTGTGGGCCGACCAACAGTTCGCCCTCGCGAACCAGTTGTGCTTGCATCTGGATGACATCCCCTGTCAGGTGTAACTGCCGGTCGAACGTCACGATAAACTTGACACCCCCTTTCACGAGGGCCGATACGCCGTAACGAATAGTCTCCGGCGCGCCGGCGGGAGCTGGGACCGGTCGTTTCATGACGGCTTGCCATTGGCCCTCCCACTCGGTCGCGAGCTCATCGGCCAGAGGAAATTGAAGCTCATAGAAGACGTAATACGGATCTTCCACATAGCGAATCCGTTCATTGGTTGTTGACGGCGTGATGGGTTGTCCCGAAGGCGTGATAAGGTCCAGATCGATCGCATCAGGAAAAGCCTCCCAGTAAGCCGTAATGATCGCCCTGGATTCAACCGGTGCAATCGACACGGTCACTGTGTTGCTGTCACCAAGTTTCAGTTCTTTGATGGGATCATTGGGCTGAGACTCATCGAAGGCATTGCCGTAAGCCTTAATAAAGAGTTCGCGAAATTCCTCGCTGTTAGCTGTGTTCATATACAACCCGCACGTCGCTTGGGCCAGGCCACTGAGCTTGGGTCCATTGAGACCGGCCTCGTATCCAAGGCCGAGACAGTACACAGTCGCATTGTGCCCAACGAGACCCGGTTGTACGTCTGAAATCCATTGGGGCTGGTTCTCTTTGCCGTCGGAAACCAGCAGGATACGTCGGTCGTGCGGCCCATCCGCCGGATGCGTTGCAAGCTGGTCGAGCGCTCTACGCAATCCATCACCTATCGAAGTCGAGCCACCGTGGTCAATCGCATCCACCGTGTTGAGTTTCTTCTCTTGACTCTCGCCGGTTCCACTCTTTAGCTCCGTCAGGGCGGGATCCAACTGGGGATCTTCCGGAAAGTCAACAACATCCCGATTAAACTGAACAATACCCAACCGATGCCCCACATCCGCTTCCATCATTTCAATGAACTGCTTCGCAGCGGTCCTGAGCACCTCAATCTTGGTCCTGCCCTGTGGGGAGTCCTCCGCGCGTCCCCCCATGCTCCCAGATCGATCAAGCACCATAACGATATCCACTGTTTCGGGTGTGGGAATGGCCAGCAGAAACGTCGAAAGACTTTCAGTCACACCGTAGATGGTGTTCGTGTTCGTGTCCAGGGAGGTCGTCACATCCACCCATACATCACCTTTGTGCTGGAGCAAACGCAGGTCGTTCTCTTCGCATATCGTATCATCATAAGTAACACAAACCTCAATATTCCCGCTGTATGTTGCCGTAGTAAAAACGTCATAATAGGTCGGGGGAAGACAGGCGGCTTGGTACTCCTCACACATGAAAGGCCCCGTGTCACTCATGGCGACGCTGGTGTTACCCGGACTGGTCACGCTGGTGAATGTAATACTGATATTCCCGCTGGTCACAGTGGGAGCACCCTCCAGGGTATTGGTCGGGATGGCGAGATAGATCTCGCCGCCCTCCGCCCAAGCTATCCAGCCGTTTCGGTTTATCACTGGCTCGTGCGACGCCGGTTGTGAGAGTACCGGATCATCCCGAACGAGGACGATATTCTGCGTCGAGAAGTCAAAGAAATAGATACCATCACCCACAATAGAGAAATCTACAAATCCATGTAGCGCCATATCCCCATTGTCATTTAATGGAGTTTGGTTTCGTGTGATATTGTAGTTCCTATCGGCAATGTCCGTCAGTTGAGTTGTGACTCCCGTCATCCGGTTATAAAACTGTACTGCCTCCTCCACCTGATCAGTAGAAAAATCAACGTCAAATGTGAACCATGCCACCCCACCGGTGTTGTTAATGGCTGGGGAGCAATCACCGATATCATTGTCCGTGATCTGGATGATCTGACCGGTTGAGGCTTCATAGAGATAGATTTCCTGGTCCGGACCAGTGAAACTAGCCCCAAGGCCCTCTGGGACGGCTCCTCCATGTTGCCATACAATGTCGCCACTATTGTTTATGCTGGGCAGAGCGTCCCAGACATTGTTATCCGAGATATTGATGTGCTGGCCGCTCGATACCTCGTACAAATAAACTTCATAGTCATTGGCGCTCTGTGCAGGTATAGAACCTTTACCCTGTCGAATATACACAATATCCCCTCTGTCGTTCATTCCACCGCCGCCACAGCCAACGTGGCTATCGGTGATATTGGTTGTGATACCTGTGGCGGAATCCGTTGTGAAAATATCCATTTGACAGGGCGCCTCACCGCAGTTATTACCGTTTCCATCATGTACACGCGTATAAGCAATTGTACCTCGGTTATTTAGAGAGGCGTTTGTATTGCTCCCCGCGGTTGTGACTTGCCTAATCACATCTCCAGAAAAATCATAGAAGTAGATATTCCATCCACTCTCTCCTTCAGGCACTCCTTCCCAGGCGATGTCCCCGTGGTCATTTAGACTCGGATTCAGATCCATTACAGTGTTTTCTGTTATCCTTTTGATTTCGTACGTCTGCCCATTTGTGACAAATGAATTAGAAAGCGTTACCTGTATAATCAAAAGGAATGTTGTAAGTAATGACCTTTTACACCTTAGCATGATAATCCTCCTTTACTTACAAAAAATGATCTCTTCAAATGCACATCCATCGATTAATCCTCTTGTATCACTGATAATGACCACCTCCTTTCTCTCGCGTTTTTCTAACGACTCTACTTGTGATGAGCCAAACGTATCCTTAGGAACATTGACAACTATGAGATATCATCGCTCTACGCCAGAAGTTCAATACAAGATGCCTCGCAGAATCATTTACTCACAATCTATGCGATTGGAGAAAGGTTTTCAAAAAAAAAACAATAAAAAATAAAGAATTTATCCCCTTGAAAGACAAAAGGTTGGGAAAAAATAAGGGGATTGGGGATCAGAATATTCAGTCAGCGTCTCAAGCGGGGTATGATGCTGCCGGTGCGGGTTTTGTAGTGGCGGTACTGGTCGCCGAATTGGTCGAGCATGAGTTGCTCTTCTTTCGGCATGCGGTATAAATATAAAGGAATGGAAGTCGCGAAGAAAATCCAGCCGGCAAGCCAGTTGGTCAGCAGCAGCCCTTGTGCAATCGCCCACAACAAGTGGGCGGCGTACATCGGGTGGCGGATGTAGCGGTAAACGCCGTTTGTGATGAGCGAGTGCTCCGGCCGGATTTGCAAGGTCGGCGACCAATTGCGGCCGAGATCGACGTGCGAACGCCATAAAAGCACGATGGCGCCGGCGAAGACCGCGGTTCCTATCCAGCCCAACCAGCCCGGCAGGTCATAGTCGGCAAAATCGAGCCACGGCGTAAACAGATAGACCAGCGGTAAAACCAATCCCGATCCAGCCAGGCCGAGCAGCACGGCATCCATAATGCTTTTGTGTTTCCTGACGGCCTTGCTATGGCGGCATGGAATCGTATAGATGCTGCGGATCACCGTACCAATAACAAAACCGATCAGAAAGATCGCCTCAAAGATGGTATCAATCCTGGACAATTTCAGCTCTCTTTCCAAATACTACAATTAGTCTGCTACACATGAACTTTTAGGCTGTCTATCCCTGACTGGGTGGCAGCCTCATCCCACAGGGATGGGGATGGTGGAGAAAAAGCCATCCCCAAGCGCCAAAGGCGTCCCCAAGGGACTGCCGCTTGAGGCTGCCACCCCTTCCCAAGCTATCCACACATTCACTTGTTATGCGGCCCTATCGCTACGCATTATGTCACCCGAAAAAGACGGCCAGCAACGCGCCGGCGACGGCGACGCCGATAGCCGGGGGCAGCAGCTTCAAGATAATTTTCAACAGAGACGTTTCAAAGTAGCTCGCCGACAAGGCAATGCACAGGTGAACGGGCGTCAGCCACAGACCGAAGAGCAAGCCGGAAAAGGCCAGAGTCTCCAAACCCATTTTCACCTCGGCGCCCGTCCCGATAAAGACGATCAGAAGTGGATAGGTAATGGCCACGGTGGCTACGGTGACCCCGGTTGAGAAGCCGACGAGCATCGGCAACAGGAACAGCAGCAGGTACGGCGGTACATGAATGCTGGTGAAAAATTGCACGATACTACTTACGGCACCGCCGGCTTCGAGGTTGAGCTTGAATAACAGCGCGCCGAAGACGAGCAAAACCATGTCCGGCTCGCGGGCGGCCTTAAAAACGCCGGGCCATCGCTTGAACGGCACGCGATGCAGCATCAGAAATCCGAGAATCGCCGCCAGGATGCCGAGCGCCGGGGGAACATCGAGGGCCACATACAATCCGGCGGTAAAACCAATCGGCCAGAAGGCATGGAGGAAGTCCAGCAGGTGGTGGCCGGCATGGCGCTCGGTCTGCGGTTGCTCGTTGCGCTTCGGGGGGATGCCGAACATCAGCAGGACGATAATACCGACCAAAGTACTTGTGATGGATAGTATGATATGATGGCAAAAGAGGGTCAAAGCGGAGATACCGAGCATGCTCTGAACGAGCGGAATCGACGGGAAGAGCGGCCAAAACGGCTCCCACTGATGCCGGAACAGGAAGTTGATCGCGGCCTGGCGGCTGCGTTCAACGCCCATCCGGTCGCCGGCCTCGCGCACCATCGGCGCCGAGAGCATAATACCGCCGGGCGTGGGCAGCATGCCCATCATCAGGGGGATTAGCGCCAGCGCGAACCGGCGGCTCTTGAACAATCCCTGCATAGCCGGGACGAGCCGGCGGGTCAGGCCAATTTCTTCCATCGCCGAACCGATGACGTTGACCAACAAGAGCAGGCAAGTGAGGGAGACGAAAAGATAGCCCGTCGTTCGCGTCAGCGGCTCGGCTTGCCATTCTTCTACCAACATCCGCCAGAGGTCCATCGGCCAGACCTGCAAAAGCACTTCCAGCAAGCCGGCCGAAATCAGCATCGCCAGGCCGATTCTGACTCGCAGCCGTAACAGCGTCACCAGAACCGCCAGCGCTATGAAGATGGATACGAGTGCATACATAGTTTTCAGCTTGTAGAAAGAGGGGGCCGCGGAAGGCCTTCTTTCATTCGTTACGAGTTACAGACTGATTGTGGATCTCGAAGCTGCTCCATTGCTCGCCTGAGAATGATGACATGACGTTTTTCTTCTTCGATAATATCATTGATTTTGTCTTTACTTGATGAGTCTCCCACAACGCCAATGAGTTCATAGTAGAAGCTGATGGCATTCCTTTCCCGGCTCATGGCCAGCTCAAGGATCTCTTCTTTGCTTTCGGCGCCGGTAAATTCCTGCTTTGATTTTGATTGGGCCGCCGACCACGCCATGCACTTCAAGGCCAGCGGACTGGTTGACACAAAGCTGGAAACATCGAATGTCATCTCTTTCTCACGAATCTGTGAAAGCTCTCTCTTCATCGCGGTAAATACACCTTCATGCTTTCGTTCCCAGTCGGCCAGCAAAAAAAGCATCTTTCGGAGCTCTTCATCGTTGAACAGCCTTGCCGCCTGACGATAGAAATCAATACTATCCCGCTCAATGGTTTGGGCAACCGCCACAATTTCAAACGCGCTGAGTTTTTTAGGCATTGAAATCCTTTCAGAAAGTATTTCTGCGATTTTCCCTATTGCCTATTTTTACGGCTCACTTGTATCTTTTTCGCAACGCATCCTACAAACAAAGAGGTTGAGATCGTATCGAAAACAACCGCTTTCGTCAAAACTATTTTGTGGCCTCCCCTCGAACGATTGCCGCTCTGTCGCATTGTGAAAAACCTATATTTGCTTGACGCACACGGTTATTGTCTGGTATACTGATAGTGTTTCAGGAGCGGTTCGTACGTATCCATAAAACAAAGGGGGGCATGTTGCGTTTCGCAGGGATAGACGTTATGAGGAAAAAAGTGCCGAAATACCGGATTTCTACAAATCGTTGTATTTTTTACCACAAAAACTCACTAACAATGTAAAGGAGAAAGATGATGGGTAAGAAAATGATCTGTTTGATTTCGCTCGCCTTGTCATTCGCTCTATTGAATAGTGCCTCGGCGGTCATCTTTTGGGATGATGGCGGGCCCGACCACCTGTGGAGCACGGCAACCAACTGGAGCCCGGATGGCATACCCACCAACCTGGATGCGGTATCCATCGACGATCCGGAGAACACGCATTGCGAGATCGAGGACGGTATTATTGCCGAATGCGAAACACTGCGGGTCGGCAATTCGAGCTTCACCGCAAACCTGGACATCCGCGGCGGCTCGCTCACCGCAACCGGCGCCTACGTTGGCGTGGATAATGCCATCGGCCACGGCATCCTGAATATGAGCGGCGGTGTGTTTGCTACCGGATCGCTTCAAATCGGATGGAGGGGCATCGGTACGCTCAACATGACGGGCGGCACCATCGAGTTGAATGACAATCTGGTCGTCCCCGGTCTGACCGGCTCCGGTGAAGTCGATCTCCGCGGCGGCACAATCAACGCCTCCGAACTGCGATTAACGTCCGATGCGGGTTCTATGAATATCAATGCCGGCACGCTGATCCTCGACGGCAACGATATCGAAACAATTCAGACCTTCATCGACGATGGCTGGCTGACCGCCTATGGCGGCCAGGGCACGATCAACCAGGATTACGATGTCACGAACGCAGGCAAAACGACGGTGACGGCGACCCCGCTGCTCAAACCCTATCCGGCCGACGGTGCGACCGTATCCGCCGGCGAGGTAGAGCTGAGCTGGACGATGCTCGAGCCGTTATTACCCGGTATGCCGGTGACCGTTGACGTTTACTTCACCGACGACTTAAAGTTGCTGGAAGAATTTACCGATCCGGCCGCCATCCAGATTGTGAGCAAACAGGATGTGACTTCCGTGGTGGTGCAGACGCAACCGAAGACGCGATACTACTGGGCGGTGGATACCTACATGGGCGACATCACTTTTCCATTCCTGGGTCCGATTTTCAGTTTCTATGCAGATAATCTGCCTCCCGAGGTGGACGCCGGCGTGGACATCGTAACCTGGCTTCAAGACGGTTCCCGCACCGGGACTCTGGATGCCACCGTCACGGATGAGGACGCTTATACCGTCCAGTGGACGGTCGTCAGCGAACCCAATGAAAGCGCCGCCGTCATCGACGCCCCCGATGCCGAAGATACGCGTATCACCCTGACCGCCGTGGGCGAGTATGTTCTGCAATTGGAGGCCTCCGACGGTGAATACACCGGCTCGGATACACTGACGATCAACGTGTATAACGACAGTTGTGAAGCCACCCAATCTTTACCGGGCTATGTTCCCCTCGTCGGGGATCTCAACGATGACTGCCGGGTCGATGAGATGGATATGGCCTTGTTAGAGGAGAATTGGCTGAAGGATATTGCAATAACCGACGAGTGGTTTCTGCTCGGCGGGCTGTGAAATTCGTTCTTTCGGATTTCACAAAACGTTTACCATATATTTATTAACGACGTGACATAACGTCGATACGTTCGTATGATAGTCTCACCGCATGGGCAGGTTTTCCTGCCCATGCGGCTTTTACTTACCTGCCCACTTTCTCTATCAAAACACATAAAACCATTCTCTCCTGCCAATTCTTTTCTTGCAATATGCACAGCGAATCTTGTATAATTATCATAGAATTTATGGTTTTAGTTTTCTCTAAAGAGAGGAGGTATATAGTCTAAGGCTCCGAGCGGTAATCGCAGCATTCTAACTGAGAATCACTTTTTTCATTTCAACTCACATAACCATTTTTATAAGGAAGGAACACGACTATGTTAAGAAAATTGATTTGTTTGGTTGCGTTTGCTCTGGTGTTGTCTCTGGTGGGTGAAGTTCAGGCTGCGGAGTGGACGGATGCCGGACCCGACCACCTCTGGAGCACCGCGGAAAACTGGGACACCGGTACAGTCCCTACCTCTGCCGACGAAGTCCTCATCGGCCTGCTCCCCGGCCCGACTGTCGCGAACCCAGGCGCCGTGGCTAAAAGCGTACGCGTTGCAGATGATGGTAACGGTGCCTTGACAGTGGACGGTGGAACTCTTACGGACGTGGGGTGGCTTCCAATAGGACGGGCTGCGGGTATTGAGGGGACACTTAATATGAAGAGTGGCACCATAACTAGCAGTTGGTTAGAAGTGGGGTACTTGGGTTCGGGCACCATCAATATGACCGGTGGCACTATTGTCACGCAAGACTTGGCGATTGGA
>Ga0272442_10002763_pt1 | contig 25111 bp, 24 predicted proteins | sample SSMForm2O_FD_200262 | JGI IMG/M metagenome (GOLD analysis project Ga0272442, IMG submission 200262) | Marine sediment archaeal communities from Little Sippewissett salt marsh, Falmouth, MA, United States - SSM-Form-2O | ecosystem: Environmental > Aquatic > Marine > Wetlands > Sediment ... | reverse complement strand
CGGCCAAAACAAGTGCACAAATGCGCCCCAGCCAAACCTTCAACGCCATCATTGACGCGATGTAGCTTGTGAACAAAAGCGCGGCGGCGCGAGCCACCCGATTGCGTGACCCCGTGGCATTGGAGTGCTGGAGTCTGACCGTGGAATAACCCCCTCCCCCCTTCCTACTTCGCTCTGGGAGCTTCGAAGGACAGGTCGGGGTACTCCCCCTTGGCAGGGGGAGAGCTTTATAGAAGAACGTAACGCCCCATGCAACCGTAGGTGTTTTTTGATTGAAACGGATGTGGGGATGATTTATAATTCCGGTATTCAAACGTCAAAAAGTCTATTAAACAGGAGTCTATTTATGATCGTGGTCAACACAGAAACCGTTCCCGGTTATGACCTTATCCAGATTAAGGGGCTTGTTCAGGGCAATACCGTCCGTGCCAAGCATGTCGGTCGTGACATCGCGGCCACATTGAAGAATCTGGTTGGCGGCGAATTGACCGGCTATACCGAACTGCTGGTCGAGTCCCGCCGGGAGGCCCTGGCCCGAATGCTGGCACAGGCCCAGCAATTGGGGGCCAACGCTGTGGTCAATGTGCGGTTTGCGACCAGTTCAATCACCTCTGGAGCCGCGGAATTGTACTGTTACGGTACCGCAGTTGTTGTCGGAACCGCCGCTCAATCAGAAGGAACGAATGCATGATCGCGTATCAGCTTTTCTTTCAGATTCTGATCCCGTTGTTTATGGTGCTGACGTGTATGCTCATCGGCAAGGGGATCGAACTGCACCATTTCAAAAAACTGGCTGAAAGGGAACAGCAGCTTTCGGGCATCATCGTAACCAATCTTAAAACGATTCCGCCGCAGTACGCCAATACCGAGCCGTTTTTGGTCATGGGTTCGGCGGTGATCGCGACCGACTATTTTAAGGTGTTCGCCGCGGGATTGCGGACGCTGTTTGGCGGCGAAATGAAATCATACGTTACGCTGATGGAACGCGCCCGCCGCGAAGCGGTCCTTCGAATGCTCGAGCAGGCCGCCCAGCAGGGGGCCTCGGCCGTGTGGAATATCCGTTATGAAACCAGTACCACCCAGGGCCAGCAGCGTAAAAAACCCGGCGGCGTTGAAATACTGGCCTATGGGACCGCCTTAAAATGACCGCTCCGGATAACTATTTTGACATCCATTCTGAGCCGTCCGGATTTGACGGCCGTTTCGACCCGGACCCGACAGAGCAGGAAGTGGGACCGATTGACGCACGCGAGGATGAGATTTCAACCATACGGGACTCGGTCCTGAACGAGCCGGCTTTTTCAGGGCAATTGCAGCAGTCCGAGTTGGGCCAGTGGATCGCACAAAAACGGGCCGCCTGCACGATGTCGGGCAATATAATGGTAACGCTTGCGGCTGCCCTGGTTGCCGGGCCGTTTGCCGTGGTGGGGGCGTTTATGGCGGGTCAGCAGACGATTTTCCGGATTTTGTATATCATTCTGTTTGCCCCGGTGATTGAGGAACTGCTCAAACAGTCCGGGATGATTTATCTGCTGGAGAAGAAACCGTACCGGATTTTTTCGACCGGCCAGTTTCTTATCGCGGCGGTGATTTCAGCGGGGGTTTTTGCCTCGATTGAAAATCTGCTGTATATCCATTTTTATAGCAATCCCCGGATGATGGAGAACTTTGAAAGCTACTGTTGTTTCCGCTGGACCGTTTGTACCGCGCTGCATGTGGTCTGCTCGGTTGTCGCTTCGCTCGGCCTGGTGCGGATCTGGAAAAAGCAAACCCTCGACGGCAGGGCGGCGGATCTGGCATTTGGGTTTTATTGGTTCGTCGCGGCGATGGTCATCCACGGTCTTTACAACCTGACCGTCACCATCATCAACCCGCACTTTTAGCAACAGCGTGGCGGCGCAAGCCGCCCGATTGCGTGACCGTGTGCGCAGCAGTAAACGCTATGTAAATACGTTACGCACGTGGTGTCGTTATCGGGAAGCTTGCGCTTCCGCGCTGTTGCTTAAGTCGGTTCCACAGACCAGTAGGCGTGATCCTGAAAATAGGGAATTTTTCAAATTTTACAATACTTTTACATCGTTGAGCCGGCTCAGAGTGCTATATTATATAGAAGATGAACTCTGGATATAACAGTTCGGCTATAAAACTTTCAAAGAAAGGAGTGCTTGGTATGTGGAGAATCACGCAGATTCGTTATTTTTTTATCTTGCTGTCTTTTTCTAATGTTATTCAACTAAAAGCATATGCCGCCGAAGGCATTTTGGCAGAGGCCATTGATCCCGTTGTTGTTCAGGAAAAGATTCAACTGCTGGGACTCCGTGATGACACGATTCGTTATTCAGACGAGCAACCGGAAAACTGGTTGAAAACGCGCCGCTTGAGTATTTTGCCGGAGTTGATTGCGGGTTTGGATAATCCTGAAAAACGCATCGCGGCAGGGTGTCTGAAGATAATGGTAGACGTTACGGATAGTGAGGAGCTTTATCAAGTCCTGGTCCGAATAGCGGCCGATAACAGCCATCCCATCAATCAAGAAGCAATTCTGGCCCTTTGTGGTTTTCCTCTGGATGAAAAAGCCCGGATAATTCTGCAGAAAGCCCTGCCGGACCTACAGCGTTTTGAAGACCCGCGAAACCGTGCAAAGATTGCTTTGGCTCTGGGGCTGAAATCACAAGCCGTCGAGTTGATTGTCGGATACATAAAATCTTGTGGGGACGTATATGATAAACAAGAGGCGGTCAAATGGCTTGGTGAAATTGGGGATCCTTCCGCGATTAGTCTTCTGGAACAAATTGCGGAATCTCCCGAATGGCAATTTGCGGTCGAGGCCTATCTGGCGATGGCGAAAATCGATCCGGCCAAACACGAACTGACCGAAGTGCAGCAAGCTTTTCTAATAGACTCACGAAGACAGGGTAAATGGACACAGGAGGCCCAGCTTGAATGGTGGAAAGAGCTTGCAAAATATGACAAAAATGAAGTTCGTCCATTTGTCATGCAAATGCTCCGCACCGACTTTGCGAAAACAGCGTTGGCTGTTTTACAAACATGGAAAGATAAAGAAGCATTACCGGAGATTAAGCGGATAATAGAGAGCAATATCCCCGTGCAGAAAAGGATGGTCCCTATGATGGGCGACATGTCTGTCAAGAATAAGCGTGATACATCTTTAAAACGGAGGGATTTTCCGTATTTCCTTATTGCCTATCTGGATATTGAAGATACCAGCCAATCTATTCAAGACGTGGCTTCAGTTTTGAAGGCTTCCTACGTAAGTCGTATGCCTCCGTTGGAGTTCAGGTTTTTCGTAAGAGAGATTGCAGAATCAGAGATGACAAGAGAGCGGAAAATCGAAGTATTGAGAGGCATAAGAAACGCAATCGGGCCTTTTAATCTTGCGCGAGGTACAGAGTATCTGGAAGTGAACGATGAATCGGCTTCAATTATTTTGACATTAATGCAGGCAGAAGATGATATTACCGCACTCGGAGGGTATACCAGGGCAGCAATCCACCAGAAACACAGTACGTTTGCACCCGAGATTACCCGGTCGCTGGACCTCCTTGTATCAAAAAATGTTTTGGGCAAAGAAGAAGATTTTGCTGCGCAATCCATTCTGGAGGCCTGCGTGGTGTATAATATCCAAAACGCCGGTATGCAGGTTAACCGGATACTTGAATCGAATTTGCCGCTGAGTGTGAAATTATCTGCGGCCTCTGTTTGTACGGAATTGGAAGGCAATCGAAACAAAGGTTTGTCAGTTCTTTATCACGCCCTGAAACATGAAAATATCGCATTTCGAAAGCAGGCGTCAGAGTATCTTATGGAAATTCCGTGCCGAGACGAGAAAGAAAGAGCTGAGCGGGAAGACGTCCTGCTTTCCTGTTTCGGTCAGCTCTGTGAGGATTATTCGCTCCGACTGCTCACGACATGTGCCGGACCGAAAAGCGCTGAGGTTCTTCAGAAACTCCTGGATGAAGAGAATGTTTCACGGGCCGTTTATGCCGCCTGGGTATTGGCACAAAATCCCGATGAGCAGGTTCGCCAGAAAGGACTTCGCCGGGTTGCGATTTACGCGATGTTTAACCATCAGATGTACCAGCAGGGCTCGGGCATTGATTTTCAGATTGCTCCAGATTTGTCTTTCCATCAGGTTACTGGACGGTTAAATCCGGGAACCTATAATGAAAGACCAGTTCCTGTGACAATACCGGACCATTTTCTGATTCCGTTCACGTGGGATGAAAAAGAACAGGCCTTTTCAATCCGTGCCTATCGTTCAATCCTATGGAAAAGGTATCATTCCAATCCGGTTGATTTTTTGGAAAGGTATGTCTGGCCGCAGAGCAACGTTGATTCTTTAGACAATTCTCTTTTGCCCTTGTTAAAGGTAATCGCACAGGAAGACCCTGTACTGAGCTTGTTATATATAAAGGGAATACAGGTCGCCTATTTCAGAAATCGTCATATGGCGGCGAAGGTAATTTCAAAAATTACCGGTGAAACAGCAACCTACCCGGGATTAGAAGGTGAGGCTATCGATAGTGCGCAAACACCTGAACAACCCTATGAAAATCAAAACCAGCAAGTCGCTGAGTTTGTATTGGGCCAAATTAAAGCCGCAAACATCGAAATAGAGCCAAAATCTGATGAAGATTGGAATCGGCGTGAACCACTGAGGTATTGGATCTATGATTTAATAGAAAAGGGCGGTCCGGAGCTTAAAGAAGCCCTTTTTGTGGAAGCCAAACAAAGAAATATGTCTGAAGACTTAGAAAAGACACGTTTCAGTATATGGGCACAGCGAAATTAAAAACCTACAGGGCTTATGTCAGTTCCACGGACCAGTAGGCGTGATCGAGAAACTGCTTCCAGCTTTGGTAGCGTTCGTGATTCAGATGGATGTGGATGACCGGGTTGTTTCTGGGTTTGGCGGGTTTTTGGATAAGCTTCATGTGTGCCTGTGCGGGTGTCCGGCCGCCTTTTTTGACGTTGCACTTCAGGCAGGCGCACACGATATTGTTCCATGTCGCGTCGCCGCCCAACCGGCGGGGAATGACATGGTCCAGCGATAATTCGGACGTGGGGAACTTTTTGCCGCAGTACTGGCAGTGGTTGCGGTCGCGGGCGAACAGGTTGCGGCGGTTGAATTTGACGGTTTTGTTCGGAACGCGGTCATACCACAGCAGGCGAATGACCCGCGGAACGGCAATATCAAAATTGACCGTGGAAATCCAGTCATGCTTATGGGCCTCAAAGTTGCGACGGGTCTCGCTGAGCTGCCGCCAGGAATTGAAGTCATAATTGGCGTAGGTGCCGTCATCACAGGAAATGACTTCCGCCAGTTGACGGCAGAGCAGGGAAAACGCGCGACGTGCACAAATAACACGGAAAGCCATGTAGTGCTTGTTCAGGACGAGCACCTGACAGTCAAGAGCGGGATGGGATGGTACTGTAAACATACTCTCCTCAAATCACTCCTGTAACTATACAGAAAAACCGACTGAAGAGCAAGCAAATAAATATTATTGTGGACGACGAAGGTTGAAAAAAGAAAAGAATTTCGGTGAGGGCTAAGCGTCAGCGGTCTGGGCCGTTTTTTTTTCTATTTTCAAGGCGACATTCTGTGCTCGAAGGCCTTTTTCGCCCTGAGCGATATCGAAGGTGACTTCTTCACCGTCGTTAAGAGACCGCAGGGAAGCATTGGAAAAATCTGTATAGTGAACAAAAACATCGCTGTTATCAGTGCTTAAAATGAAACCATACCCCTTTTTCTTATCGTACCACTTTACTGTGCCTTCGGCCATGTCAACACCTCCGCCGGTCTATTTTCTAAAAGTTTGGAACATGAATTTTACTGAGATACCTGTCTGCAACCAGTCAAGCTTTTTGGGGTTGTTCAACAGCAGGAACATCCCCTAACTTTTCTTTCAAGAGACGTCCCATCTTGAACTTGACGCTTCGTTTCGCAGGGACCTGGACGCGCTCCAGGGTTTTGGGGTTCTGTGCGACACGGGCCGTGCGGGTTCGTGTTTCGAATACCCCGAAATCTCTGAATTCCAGCCGATTGTCCGCTTCCAATTCAGTCACGATTTCATCCAGAAACTGCTGAACGATTCGTTTTACGACGACCCGCTTTGCCTGAGTGGCATCAGAAATTCTGTCAATGAGATCTTTCTTTGTGATTGTTGACATCTGCTACCCTCTAATCTTAAAGTTATATTTTTTCTCAAAAACACAGCATGAGATATTTCGAGCGTTCCTCAATCAATTACCACAACTTACTATACACAAAAGACTTCGATGCATCAAGGGTTTTTTCAAAGAATTTCAAAAAAGTTTGTTACATGCCATCGGCCCCGAAATCGCTGTTTTACAGGTTTTTTGGGGGCCCAAGCTAAATCTCTTCTTGACCGCAGGGCATATTTTGTCCATAATTATGATTTTATATTATTTTTGAGGATACCTTTTGTTTTCGACACCTAAAGAAAACCAGCTAAGCAGCGGCAACCCGACAATAGACAGTTTATATCATAATGTCGAATGGCTGATCACGGCTTTTGCCGGAACACTGGTCTTTATCATCTTTGTCATGCAGGTTTATCGCATCCCAACCGGCAGCATGGCCGAAACCTTACGCGGAGCGCATTTTCGTATTCGCTGCGGCCAGTGCGGCTACCAGTACGACCACGATTTTGTCGCCGGCAATTATGGAATGGCCAATACCGCCAATCCGTCCAAAAAAATGCCCATTATGCACCCCGATCCCTCCCAGCCGGGAACGTTTTCTTCGTCACGGTGTCCCAGTTGCGGCCACTTTGAGCCGCCCCTGTACCTGGATAACGCTAAGCGCCTTTATTCCGTTCAAAATAACCGGGCCCGACAGCCGTTCATGAGAACGGTTTTCAAGGGCGACCAGATTTTTGTTCTGAAAAGTGTGTATCAGTTTTTCCAGCCAAAACGCTGGGATGTGATTGTTTTCAAGAATCCCACAGAACCGAATATCAATTATATCAAACGATGCGTCGGTCTGCCAGGCGAAGAACTGGTGATTATGGACGGGGATATTTTTGTCAACGGCCAAATCCAGCGTAAGCCCGAAAAGGTTCAGGAAGAACTCTGGATGATCATCTATAACAACGATTATCAACCGGTTCAGCCGAATGAAAGAACCTTCAACGGCCATGCATGGAAACAGCCGTTTGAAAATATCGAGTCATCAGAATGGAATCTGTCTGAAGAACCGACCGTCTTTTCACTGAACGCCTCCGACGGGCGGCTGCACCGGATTCAGTACAATGACGATCAGGGTAATGATTTCAGGGCAACATACGGCTATGACAATCCCATGACATATCCCCAGATGCCGATTTGCAGCGATCTGATGGTTCAGTATTACGTGACGATGGAAGGCCCATCGACAGCGGGCGCCCAAATTCGCAAGTACGGCACGACTTACCAGGGACAGGTGTCCTCTGACGGTACCATGGAACTTTTCCGTTTGGCTTCCGATGGTCAGCCGGTTTCCTTGACTCAAAAGCAATGCGATTTCAAAGATGTAAATCGACTATCCCGTTTTCGTTTCGCCACGCTTGACCGCCAGCTTGTGCTGGAATACGGGGCAGCCAAACTGGTTTACGATTTGAACAGCGAGATCGACGCATCAGACGCTAATCGTCAAATTGTGCCGCAGGTTCAGATTCTCGGCGCCGGTCAGTTGAAATTGTCCCACGCGGCCCTTTACCGGGACATCCACTATCTTTCCGGCCAGGACACGGACGCGGTTCTGCGGGCTTCGCAGGACGCCCCGATGCATCTTGGAGAGAATGAATATTTTGCCTGCGGAGACAACAGCCCCTATAGTGCCGATTCAAGAATGTGGAATAAAGACGGTTTAGCCAATAACGGCAAAAGTTATCCGGCCGGCGTGGTCCCCAAAGACTACCTGGTTGGAAAAGCATTCGTTGTCCATTGGCCCGGCGGCTATCGTCTTAAACAAGAGCCGATCCGATGGATTCCGTTTCCGGACGGCATGAAAATTATCTACGGCGGCGGAAAATAGAACCACGAATGAACACGAATAAACACGAAAAAAATATATTAGTGAAAATTAGTGTTAATTCGTGGCTAAAATAATCTGTGTAATCTGTGGACGAATATAAAACTTACAGAATATGGAACAACCGCAATCTTACCCAAGTTTAGCGCGTCGGCATCAGCACTCTGTTGAAAGCGTGATTACACTGCTCGAATGGCTGCTGGTGGCGTTTATCCTGGCGCTGTTATTTATGACATTTGCCATGCAGGCATTCCAGATTCCCACCGGCAGCATGGCCGAAACCCTTCGCGGGGCGCATTATCAGGTCCGCTGCTGCCGCTGCGGCTACAATTTCGATATCGGTAATGACGCGGTCAGCTACGGTCGTCCCCACTGTCCCAACTGCGATTATGTCGAGCCGATGCATGCGGTTGGGCATGTGAAAAACGGCGACCGCATTTTTGTGCTGAAGTCGATCTATCAGTTTTTCGAGCCAAAGCGATGGGATGTCGTCGTGTTCAAGAATCCCACGAATCCGCTGGACAACTATATCAAACGGCTCATTGCGCTGCCCGGCGAGACCGTGGAACTGGTCAACGGCGATGTTTTTATCGACGGCAAAATCGCACGAAAACCCGCCAATGTCCAAAAGGAATTGTGGATGCCGATCTTCCTGCAGGACCATCAGCCCCTTGCTTGTGCCGGGCATTTTAACGAGCTTGTCGAGCAGGGGCAGGATCCCCAAAATCAAGCATGGGAACCCCTGTTTGAAAACGAGTTGAATTCGGCGTGGAACCTTCAGGACCAAACGGTTTTTACGCTGGAGGAAAACACCGGGACACAGCATACCCTGGTTTATGTGCCAAACAGCCCTGATGATTTCAAGGCGTTTTACGGATATAATGAAAGCTCAGGGTATTCCTTCAAGCCGGTCGTCAGCGACTTGATGGTGAGTTTTTACGCAAAATGTGACGACCCCGACGGAACTGTCGGCGCATCCCTTGAAAAATACGGTGTGCTTTATTCGGCGCAGGTTGAATTTAGCGGCAGAATCGTTTTTACAAAAACAGTCGACGGCCAAACCACTCAACTGCGGGCGCCGATTCTTTTTGGGGGCGCTGAATTGGGACGTTTTAAGAAGTTTGAATTTGCCAATGTCGATCAGCTTCTGGTGCTTCACTGGGGCGACCAGCGGTTTATATATGATTTGTCAACAGACGAAAACTTTAAGCCGCAGGATGCCGATTATGAAAAACCTCCAACGGTCAAGCTGTTTGCGGCGGGGCCGTCTCAGATCAGGCACATCGGTTTATATCGAGACATCTTCTATATGGGCGAAGAAGCCGGAGCGATAAGAGCAACACAGGAAAAACCGTTTACGTTGAACCCCGACGAATTTTTTGTTTGCGGCGATAACAGCAATAACAGCTTTGATGGACGTTTGTGGTTCGACGAAGGGGTCGGCAACAGCGGTCATTTTTATCGCAAGGGGGTTGTGCCGCGGGATTACATGATGGGAAAAGCGGTGATGGTTTATTGGTCGCAGGCGTTCCCGCCGGCCGAAAATCTGCCCCTGATGATCCCCAATCTGAGCAATATCAAGGTCATCTACGGCGGCGGCGAGAGGGCGTATTGACAGGGTGAAAGGATTGACGATTTTCGATTGACGAGGGACGAATGTATCCATTGTAGATTGTAGATTGGAAATTGAGGCGGAGTTTTTTTCTTTAATCCGATTGCTCACTTCGCCGGGAATGACAATGGGGAACTTGGGAGAGGTTAATTATGGAAGCGGAAGAGATTAACTGGGAAGACGATTCACTAAAAGACCTTGATCTTGAATTAGAAAATCAGGCATTAGAACTTGACCTTGAAATGAAAGGGGGCCTGACTTTCAAGAGCGGAGATATGCCGCCTGAGATACAGAACCGGTTTTTGCATAATGTGAAGGATTTTGAGGAACTGGCAGAAGCGTCTGAAGCCAATCGTCCTTTGTGTTCTCTTTTTCCTGTCGATGATACGTTCCCGTCCGCCGAACAATTAACCGACCAGGAAATTGCAGCGAAACTCAAGGAAATAAAAAAGGTTTTTTCTGACAACAATGTTGAACTGGGCTTAACAGAGAAGCTTCCGGAAAAGATAATCTATTCCTACCTTGTTGAAGAAGTTCTACCGGAAATGCCGTCTTTTCCATACGGACCTGATTGTCAATTTACCTATGTGATTGACGGCTGCGACGGGTATTGTCCGGAGTGTTTTCAGCGTGATTATTGCGAAAATTCGGCCGCTTGGGATGAGGAACCATAGCCGATGTTGATTGCCGCGGTGTGGGAAAATCATTCCCTCCGACATGCTTTTTACCCCGTTTTTTTTCAAACCTAAAAAAACCTTCAAAAAACCGTGTATTTGCCCTAAAAAAGCCCATTTTAAGCATCCAAAATACGAAGGTTTCGTTGACAAATTCCGGCTTGGAGGGTACACTATTGCTTTCTATAAGATCCGGGGTTTAGGGATAGACACCCCGGTTCATTTCAGACTCTAAAAGGACAGAAGTTTTATGGATGAAAACACAGAAAATAGCGTTGGCCCCGAACGGTTTGAAGACATGCAGATTCTTGACGAACTCAAGAATTCGTATCTGAATTATGCCATGAGCGTCATCGTGGCACGTGCCCTGCCGGATGTTCGCGACGGTCTCAAGCCCTCTCAGCGGCGCATCCTGGTGGCGATGAACGACCTGAACCTGGGGCCCCGATCCAAACATCGTAAATGTGCCAAGATCGTCGGTGACACCGGCGGTAACTACCATCCGCACGGCGATCAGGCTACCTATGGAACCTTGGTGCGGTTAGGGCAGGAATGGAACATGCGGGTTCAACTGGTCGATCCACAGGGCAACTTTGGCAGTATTGACGCCGACCCGCCCGCGGCCATGCGATACACCGAAGCCCGCATGACGCAGGCGGCAACCGACATGCTTGAAGATCTCAAACAGGATACGGTGGATTTTGTTCCGAACTATGACGAAACCCGGCAGGAGCCAACTGTTCTGCCGTCCAAGTTTCCGAACCTGCTGGTCAACGGGGGCAGCGGTATCGCCGTCGGGATGGCAACGAATATCCCGCCGCATAATGTCGGCGAAGTATGTGATGCACTGCTTTTGATGATTGAGGATCCCGAATGTGGTTTCAAGGATATTATTGAGCGCCTTCCGGCCCCGGATTTTCCGACCGGCGGCGTCATCTGCGGACGCAAGGGAATCATGGATGCATATGTCACGGGCAGGGGACACCTGCGCCTTCGGTGTAAATACCACATTGAAACCAGCAAACGCGGCAGAGACAGTATCGTCATCACCGAGATTCCGTATATGGTGGTCAAGACGACCATCGTGTCCAAGATTGCCGATTGCGTCCGGAACGGTCAAATCGATGACATTGCCGATATTCGCGATGAATCCGACCGTAAAGGAATGCGGATTGTTATCGATCTGAAGAAAGACGCCGACAGCAATGTCATCATCAATCAGCTTTACCGTTATACGTCTCTGCAAAATACCTTTGCCGTCAATAATGTCGCATTGGTCAACAACCGCCCGGAAACACTCAACATTAAGCAGATGCTGCGGCTGTATATCAATCATCGACTGACGGTGATTCGCCGACGGACGCGTTTCCTGCTTCGAAAATGCCGCGGTCGCGTACACATTCTGGAAGGACTGATTCTGGCCGTCGGGGATATCGATGAGATTATCGCCCTCATCAAGGCCTCTCCGGATGCTCCGACTGCCAAGATCAACCTGATGAAAAAACCGCTGCGGTTGGCGGAAGTGCAAACGTTAGGTAAACTGCTGCCGACCGAATTTATCGACCAGCACACTGCTGAAGATCATTTCCTCAGTGGTCCCCAGGCCGATGCGATTTTATCCATGCAACTGCAGCGCCTGACAGGTCTGGAAATCGAAAAACTCGCGAATGAATTTACGGACCTGGCTGAAAAAATAGCCGGCTACGAAGCGCTTTTGGCCAGCCGCGATCTTCAGTTGGATGTGATCCGAGAGGATCTGCACGAAATCAAAGAAAAATACAAAGGCCCCCGCCGAACACAGATTATTGTGGACGAAGCGGATACCTTTGAAATAGAAGACCTGATTGCCGAAGAGGAAATGCTTGTGACCGTGACCCATGGCGGCTATATCAAACGGATGCCGATAGACACCTATCGCACCCAGGGCCGCGGCGGCAAAGGCATCATTGGTTCAGACACCAAAGAAGGCGACTTCCTGGAGCATCTGTTTGTCGCGTCAACGCATGATTACCTGCTGTTCTTTACCAGCAAGGGGATCTGCCACTGGCTGAAGGTGTACCATGTTCCGGCGATGTCCCGTCATAGCAAGGGCCGCAACATCGTCAACCTGCTCCAGCTTGATAAGGACGAAAAAATCACGTCTATCATTAATGTTCGGGAATTTGATAATGAGCGCCAGCTTTTCATGGCGACCCAAAAGGGCGTTGTCAAGAAAACGGTGCTCAGCGCCTACGGTAATCCCCGAAGCAACGGCGTGATTGCACTCAAGCTGGACGAGGACGATGTCTTGATCGGCGTTGCGATTACCAGCGGAGAGGATGATGTGATTCTTGCGACGCGCGACGGCATGGCGATACGATTCCATGAATCCGATGTCCGCTCCATGGGGCGTGTCAGCCGCGGCGTGCGGGGTATTTCGCTGCGGAATGATGACGCGGTGGTCGGAATGGTCGTCGCTGAAGACGGGGCCTCGCTGCTGACGGTATGCCAGATGGGATACGGCAAGCGAACCGAACTGGCGGATTACCGCTCGCAAAGCCGCGGCGGCAAGGGCCTGATTAATATCAAAACCACGCCGCGTAATGGGAAAGTGGTAACGGTTAAAGCGGTCCACGACGATGACGAGTTGATGATGATTACCGCCAACGGCATGATCGTACGAACCGGCCTGGAAGAGGTGCGGGCGATTGGCCGCAATACCGCCGGCGTCCGGATGATCTCGCTGAAGAAAGGCGACCATCTCGTGGCCGCCGAACGCCTGATCGTTGAAGGTGATGAATCAGAAGCGGCGGAATAACGGATTTTTCAATGCCTCCTAAAAAGCAGCAGAACACGTTGGGGTTTTATGTCATTTACGGCGAGGATCCGTTCCTCGTCAGCAGCGAATGTGAAAAGTTGATCAATTCAATCCTCGGTTCCGAAGACCGGAGTATGGCATTATATGAACCAAGGGCGCAGGACGCTCAATTGTCCGATGTTTTGGATGAATTGAGAACGCTTCCCTTTCTGGCGCCCAAGCGCGTTGTGCTGATTAAGGATGCCGAACCGTTTGTCAGCGCCCATGCCGGTGCGCTGGAGGCCTATCTGGACAAGACCAGTCCTACGGGGGTGCTGATTCTCACGCAAACATCCTGGGACAAGCGAAAGCGGCTGCATAAGAAAATGCAGAAAATCGGCGGCCTGATCGAAGTCGGCAAACTGTACTCCAATCAATTGCCCGCGTATGTCACCTCGTATGCCCGGCAGAACCACGCGATTCGCTTGGACGGCCAAACCAGCCGCTTCCTTGTGGAGTTGGTGGGGGATGATCCGGGGCGCCTCTGTCGGGAGATGGACAAACTGGTGATGTATGTCGCGCCCCGAAAAACCGTTTCCGTCAACGATATCGAATCGCTGATCGGGCACAACCGGATGTTTAATGCCTTTGATGTGATTGATGCGATCATTTCCGGAAAAACAGGGGCCGCGATTTCTCGAATTCGAAATATGTTCCAGGCCGACAAGAACGCCGAATACACCGTCGTTGGAGCGTTCGGCTACCATTTCAGGCGGTTGTTTCGGGCCAAAGGCATGATCAGCAAAGGGCTGTCGCCCCAGCAGGCCGCAACGAAAATCGGGGTGCGATACAAACAAAACGAATTCCTGCAGCAGCTCAACCGCCTCTCACTGGATCAACTCGGATGGGTTTTATCCGAATTAGGACAAATCGATTTCGGCATGAAAACCGGCCAAACCTCCGCTCCTATCGCCATCGAAAGACTGGTCCTGAAACTTTTTGCCATGCAAAGGTAGTCAACAGCGCGGGAGCACAAGCTCCCCGATTGCGCCACCGTGTGCGTAATCGTATTTGCACACAGCTTTCCGGTATCACAGGGTTATGCAATCGGGCAACTCGCGCTGCCTCGCTGTTGCTGGAAGTGGGGTCAAAAATCTAATCCAATAATCATTATACAATATACATTAATCAATGATATTACTGACACGGCATAATCAGCCACTGGCCGGCAAACACGCTCAAATCGGCGGCGTCAATCACACCGAACGGCTCACTGATATCGCAGAGCGGATTGTACTCGGCTTCCTCACTCAACGCCTACCACGCCGCGTGGCTACAACATCCCGACCTCTGCAAGGCCTTATTTGTATGAACCATCTAAATCCCTGCTGTGGATATCAGCGTCGAAGCCAGTACCGCCTTCTTTTCCATCAGCTCCATAGCTGATGATATCGAAAGGTATGTTGGGATCCGCTGGCACGATGTAAACAAAATCAATTTTCCAAGCATCTTTGGGAACAGTTGTCTGTTCCAGATAACCCCCGATATACCAGCCATTAACATCAGCTGGCTCTTTAACTAATTCCCACAGTCCCTTTTCGACAGACGGATATCGACCAGTGTCCAGTTTAAACATGTTTACTGCCTGATGAAGAGTAGATATTGTTGCTTTTGTGTAGTGAACTTTTGCTTTATCAGTATTTTTGAAAAGAAGTCTGCCTGATCTATATAAAAGCAACATATATCCAACAAAAATACAAACAAAGATACTCATCTTAACGATTAATTTCTTCATTGGTTTCTCTTTGTATTTCAGATCATTCTAATCCCACGCAATAATCATTTTGACAATCATAATTATCTTTTGTTCCCATTATTAACAGAAAGGAGCTTTTATGTTAACGAAAAAAGTATTTTGGGAGTGGTTTAAGGTTGAAGTTGAGAGCCGCTGGAAGCAGCATCACTTTGAATGGACCGAAGTTGGCGACTGGCACTGGCAACTGCAGGATTTTGATACTGACACGCTCACCTAGGCGGTGCGGCAGCATACGACGTGCGAGTGTTACCCTACCCGATGATGGTCACCGTCAGGCCGTCAAGGGTGTCGGGGATGGTGACAAAACTGCCAGGGCATGTGTAGCCGGTGATGGTACAGGTGCCGTCGCCGTTGTCGGTGTATTCGTAATCGCAGAAGACAGCGGCACCGGCCCTCGCGGTCAAAATAATGACACACACAGCCATAGAAACCCAAAGCGTCTTTTTCATTGCAGGTCCTTCTGAATTGGATGTTCTCCCGTCTTCTAGCATAATGATTCAATTATAGCAAGTTAAGGTCCGAAATCAAGCAAGAAATCCCGTTTTTGCATCGTTCCAAGGCAATGAAAGACGTCCGGCGGCGATTTTTAAGGGAAAAAGTGCCTGATTTTGGCCGTAATCTGCAAATCGCCGGCTGAAACGGCCTTGTAATCATCCTCGTATTTTGTTATAGTGCCGCCTTCTCAAAGTTGAATGAAGTGTATTTTTGCATAAATTTAAGGATTGCCAAGTGTCATTTAAGGTCTTAAGCAAAAAGCAGTTATCGGAGAATGTCTTTCAGATGGATGTCGAGGCCCCTTTGGTTGCTCGATCCCGCAAAGCCGGTCAATTTGTTATCGTGTCGGTGGATCAGGACGCGGGGGAACGCATTCCGCTGACCATCGCCGGAGCGAATCCGCAGAACGGTTCGATTCGGCTGATTTTCCAGCGTGTCGGCAAGGCGACATCGCAAATGGCTGACCTGGCCGAAGGCCAATCGCTGGGGTATATCGCCGGTCCGCTCGGACGGCCCACTCACATTGAGAAATTCGGCACCGTCGTTTGTGTCGGCGGGGGCATCGGCAACGCGCCGCTGCTGCCCATCGCCACGGCCCTGAAAGAAGCCGGCAATACCATCATCAGCATCATCGGCGCCAGAACCAAAGAACTGCTCATCCTCGAAGAGGACTTCAGGACCATCAGTGATGAACTCATCATCGTCAGCGACGACGGCTCCTGCGGCCGGAAGGCACTGGTCACCGAACCGCTCAAAGAGATTTGCAGCCGGGACCCGAAGCCCGATTGTGCCATCGCCATCGGTCCGGCCGTGATGATGAAGTTCTGCTGTGAAACAACCAAACAGTTCGATGTTCCGACACAGGTGTCGCTGAACACCATTATGGTGGACGGCACCGGCATGTGCGGCGGTTGCCGTGTCGAAGTCGGCGGCGAAACCAAATTCGTCTGTGTTGACGGTCCCGAATTTGACGGCCATCAGGTCAATTTCGAGCAGATGATGAAACGGATGAGCGCGTATAAGACCCTCGAACAAAAGGCCCTGGAACAGTACCAGCAGCACCAGTGCAAAATCGGACTGAAGTAATGTGGTCGAAGCATCCTGTTTCGGGTTATTTGTTATTGCCGCAGGCGATTCCTTATTAGGCCGGAAGGGCCGAAAGAAACAAAACGGTTTCATTTTTGAAATGGAGTTATCAATATAGTGGATACCCAGGAACAAATGCTTAGCGAACTGCTCGAAAAACAAAAAGCCGGCCAATTAAAGCCGAAAGACCGCTATGAGATCCCCGCGCAGAACATGCCCGCACAGGACGGGACCAAACGCCGCGAAAACATGAATGAAGTCGCCCTCGGCTACACCGAAACACAGGCCCGACTGGAAGCGATGCGCTGCCTGCAATGCAAAACCGCCCCCTGCATGGAGGGCTGTCCGGTCCGTATCCGCATCCGTGATTTTGTTACGGCAATCGCCGACGGCAACTTCGAAGAAGCGCTGGCCATTATCAAAGAAAACTCCCTCCTGCCGGCGGTGTGCGGCCGTGTGTGTCCGCAGGAAGTCCAGTGCCAGGAAACCTGTACCGTCGGTAAAAAATTCAAGGATCCGGAAAAAAGCGTCTCTATCGGTCGCCTGGAGCGATTTGTCGCGGATAAATATGGAAAAAACGGCGAAACTCCCAAGGTCGCCCCGCCCACCGGTAAAAAAGTCGCCGTTATCGGCTCCGGTCCCGGCGGCATTGTCGTCGCTGCCGATGTCCGCAGGGCCGGCCACGACGTCACGGTTTTTGAGGCGTTCCACAAGCCCGGCGGCGTCATGGTTTACGGCATTCCCGAATTCCGCCTGCCCAAATCCATCGTGCAGGAGGAAATTGACGTCCTCGAAAAAATGGGCGTCCATCTCGTCACCAATTTTATCGTCGGCCGAACCCGCACCATCGAACAGCTTATGAAAGAAGACGGCTTCGACGCGGTCTATATCGGCGTGGGTGCGGGATTGCCCAAGTTTATGAACATCGACGGTGAGCAGTTGATCGGTGTTTACAGCGCCAACGAATACCTGACCCGCGCCAACCTCATGAAGGCCTATCAATTCGGCAAAGGCGCCGACACCCCGATTGCCGTCAGTAAAAATGTCGCGGTTCTCGGCGGCGGTAATGTCGCGATGGATGCGGCGAGAATGGCCGTTCGGCTTGGCGCCGAGAATGTTTACCTGGTCTATCGCCGCAGCGAAAAAGAAATGCCCGCACGAATCGAAGAAGTCCACCACGCCAAAGAAGAGGGTGTTCAATTCTGCACACTCCAAAATCCCAAACGGATCCTCGGTGATGAAAAAGGTTATGTCGTCGGCGCCGAATGTCTCAAGTATGAACTCGGCGAACCCGACGACTCCGGCCGTCGCCGCCCGGTTGCAATCAAAGGCAGCGAGTTCGTGATTGATGTGGATACCGTCATTGTCGCCATCGGCAACGGCGCCAACCCACTGATTCAGCAAACTACCCCCGGCCTGGAATTCAACAAGTGGGGCAATATTGTTGTTGATGAAAACTGTAAAACCTCGCTGCAGGGCGTTTACGCGGGAGGGGACATCGTACTTGGCGCAGCGACCGTTATTCTTGCCATGGGACAGGGCCGCATCGCCGCATCCGCAATGAATCAGTATTTACAGAGTTGAATTCATTCCGCTGATTCGCCAATCAGATGATGTTCTGACGGCGTATAAAGATGCTCGTGCGTTTCGGGTTCGTCCATGCATTCGACGATTAAGTCGAATACCTGGCACGCGCTGTCATACAAACGTCCTGTCACAATGATTGTTTCGCCGACAAGGTTCTCAAAAAGAACAATGCAGGCAAGATCAGAAATGTCATCAGTGCACACTTTCCGGGCGTCCAGCACGGGGACCACCTGGTCGTCCAGTTCCACGATCCCGATTACTTTTTTCGAGCCGTTTTGTGCCGGTCGCAAACACACACAGCCCGCCACTTGAATCTGAAGTCCGTATTCCTGTTTGATTGCGGTGAACGCGGTAATATGCTTTTCGCATTGTGATTCACCATCAGCATTTTTAAGGGGGCCAAAATCCCTTTTCATAACTATTTTCTCCTAAATAGCTGCCCGTTCGTTTTCTTCCGCTCAATCAAAGAAATGATATCAATCGATGATCTGAGAAATGCATCTAAAAGCATTTAATAATCCTATTTTATTCACAAGTTCCTGTGAATACAAGGAGCAAATGAAAAAAAATGCTTAAAATGTTGATAAAATCCTGCTAACTGTGGTTTTCGCCACAGCCGTATATTCATCCGAAGCGCCGTAATAAATCAGGACAGAATTATCTTTTTCAATCGCGCCGCAGGAAAAGACGACATTCCCGTAAAAACCCTGTAGTTCATACGGAGCCGCGGGCTCCATAATCGGTATTTTTCCCCGTGCGATCACTTTGCTCGGATTGTTCAGGTCCAATAAAACTGCCGCCAGTGAGTACTTATCGTGCGTATCGGAGCCGTGATAAATTTCAAGCCAGCCGTCATCGGTTTTAATCGGCACGCAGCTTCCGCCGGTTTTGCCGTCATGAAACGTCCCTTCCTGCGGCAAAACAAGCGGTTGATGCTGTCCCCAGTGAATCGCGTCCGGCGACGACGCGATCCAGATGCCGCGCGGGCCGAGATAGCGGGGCACCGGGCGGGTCAATGCCCAGTATTTCCCATCGATTCGCTCGGGGAAAATCACCACATCTAAATTTTCCGGGCAGAAGATAATGCCGTGCCTGTTAAAATGGGTAAAGTCGTCCGTCGTCAACAGCCCCGTACAGATTCCTTTATCGCTGACGACTTTATAGGTAATGTAATACAGGTTTTCGATTTTCGTAATCCGCGGATCCTCCAGGCCATAGGTTTCATAGTATGTCTGTGGGAATACTGTTGGAGTTGGGTCCACGGTAAAATTGACGCCGTCTTTGCTGCGGGCGATTCGCAGATGGGAAATGCTCGTCAGCATCATCTCACCGTTGACATAGAACGAACGGCTGTCCGGAATCTCGGTAATGCGCGGGTCGTTGTTTTTCAGCCGAAAGTGCTCAAGCCCGCCCGTGTTAGGATTCAGGATCGGCGCCACCTGTTCATCGGCGGCTTTATCTTTTGGCCGCTCGGCGACGCGCAGCAGCAGAATGATTTCATCCTTAAAAATCGTCGCACCCGGGTTAAACGCACCGACGACTTCGTAATCATCCCGCGACGGCGGCACATCACAGGGCCGTATGATCGGATTTTTCTCACAGCGTTCGACAAGCATAAAGCTATTTTGACAGGATGAACAGGATTTACAAGATTTTTTTAATTGTGGGCGAAGCATCCTGCTTCGGAACTTTTGATCTCAAGCTGGAAGCTTGAGCCACATTATCAAATGGATTTGAAATGGGTTTGTTTTTCGTTTTTTTTACTCCACAGATTACACAGATTAACAATCTTCTTTCCCGAAATCGTTCAGGTGCTGACGAAGCACTTTAGCGATCACAAGGTTGCGTTTTCCGTCATTCCAACGATTGACAAGAAAAACCAAACCTAATACACCAAAAGCCAACTCAATCAGCCCTAAGCACGCCTCAAATTGCTCCACTGCCCCTATGCGTCGATTGTGTTCAGAAATCACGGCCACTTTATTAACATACCCAACGATCCAATACTTGAATGGAACGTCCTCCGGAATTTCCTCACACCCCAAGCTCTCAATAAAGGCCTGTTGATCAAAAGGCGTGTACAGGGTGTTTAGTACATGCGAAATACCTTCAATCCCTAATACAAAGAGGAAGCAAACCAGCCCTGCTAAAATGAAATTCATGCCTTTACACCGTCTCGCATCCTTTTCATACTTCGCAAGCCCTTTTTCAAGCAACGCTTTTTCTTCCTGAGATAATTCTATTCGTTTATCCATCTTTGTTTCCAATGATTTCAATCCCCGTGGGCACAGCCCACCCTACCCGTCTAACATTATTCACTTTCGATAAAAGAAATTAACTTTTTGCATGTAGAACGGTATCTTTTATCATGTCCTTCTTTGTCTATATAGTTATAATCAGGAGGATTCTCAGAAGACTTCTTAATATCATGTAAAAATGTTTCCTTGAATGTGGAAGCATCGACTTCTTCAGATTTCATTTTTTCAAGGATATCATGTGCTATGGCTGATAGGTTATCTGAGTGCTGACGAAATGTTCTGATGCTAACCCCTATTAATATCAAATGCTTTAGAAAGTTAAGCCCGACGTTTCGGATATATTGATTATAGCTTTGGTTTTCTTGAGTTAAAGGCCACGAGTTGAAACCGAGAATAAAAAACATGTAGTCTTCTATTACTTTATTCTGAAATTTTTCATCTCTGATGTTATTTCCGATGCACCATTTTTTAAAGTCTTCTTTAACGACATTAAGCTCAGAACCATAATCTCCGACACGAAGCCTTTTCAAATGTTCGATGAATGATTTATACTTTTCTGCTTCAAGTAGATCATCGTTTTTAGGTCCATCAATTCTATCCGGATGATATTTCAGATATTTTCTTACACATTTAATTGCAGCAAGTTCTTGTGTGTCGTGGAAATCATTAGCAGTATATCCGCACTCCCATTTTCCGATAAGTTCTTCAGGAGTGTATTTTGTTTTTTTAACTTTTTCAATTGTACCAACACGAATACCTCGCCAAAAGACAGTGTATATTCTCATGTCAAGTAAATATTCGATGTCGTTTATGTTAATGTTTATCTCTGGATTCATTTCAGTCATACAAAATCAGTCCCGTGGGCACAGCCCGCTCCTTTAGTTTACTCTGCTCTTTAGCTTTCATTATGGTAAACAATAAACTTTGCTCGCTCATATAACTCATCAAAAGTTATAATCTCGGGATTTGTCGTATTCTTACGAAACAATTCAAAGGATCTTAGCTTGTCTTTAAAGGATGAGCATGCAGATCATCCCAGAGGCGTTGGCCACTCCTTTTCCTTGATGGGCGGATGCGAAAGCCGCAATGGTCATAAAAGGGAAAATGATAAGGGCCATGAATCCGTAAAGTGCCGCTAAAATAACGCCCGTCCGTAAAATGCCTATCCGTCTGATTTCTACCTTCATAGTGACTCCTTGAAATTTAGTCTTCCCGTCTTTGCTCTTTGAGCTACGACGCGACAAGCACGCCTCAGGCCTCGCGTTCATTGCCCTCGGGGGCGATTATACCCGGCAAACCGTATCTGCAAAAGCAAAAATCGAAGAAATTTAGGCCTCCGGTTATATGGAATCGCTTCGCGTGGCCGAAATATCCCGAAGCTGGAAGCTCCGGCCACACTAGCCCGCTTCCGCCTTCGCAAAGGTTGCGGCGGAACAAGCTGAAGCTTGGACTCTTACAAAGAATCGGTGTCCTCCACCTTCCATAGCAGAGTTGCTGCGGAGGACGGGTCGGTGGTTAAAAATCCGAGATTCTTGCTAAATGGCGATTGGGTATTGACATTGGCGGGGGATTTATTTACATTGTAAAGGGTGTTTTTAATGAAAAAATGAATGATTCGAGGATTTGGACGAGTACATGGCACAAGCAAAACTTCCTGATGGAAGCATCTTAGAGGTCGCTGACGGGGCAACCGTGGCGGATCTGGCGGCTCAGATCGGCCCCGGACTGGCCAAGGCGGCCATCGCGGCGAAAATCAACGGCACGCTTTGTGACCTGTCGGTACCGATTACCGGCACGGTTGACGTGGTCATCATCACCTCCAAAGACGACCTGGGTCTTGAACTTATGCGGCACAGTTGTGCGCATATCATGGCCGAGGCGATCTGCTCGATCTGGCCGAAAACGCAGCTTGTCTATGGCCCGACCGTCGATAACGGCTTCTATTACGACATCGACCTGGACACCCCGATCCGGCCGGAAGACTTTGACAAAATCGAAGCGAAGATGGCCGAGATCATCAAAGAAGACACGCCGTTCGAGCGGATCGAGATGAGCCGGAACGACGCGGTCCTGAAAATGGCCGGCGAAAAATATAAGCTGGACAATATCGAACACGCCAAAGGCGACGTCATCAGCTTCTACCGCCACGGCGGGGGGGCGTTCGAGGACCTTTGCCGCGGGCCGCATGTGCCGCGAACCGGCAGCATCGATGCCAAGAGCTTCAAGATCATGTCTGTGGCGGGGGCGTACTGGCACGGTGACTCGACCCAGAAGATGCTGCAGCGAGTGTACGGCACCTGCTGGCGGAACAAGAAAGAACTCAACGAGCATCTGCATCGACTGGAGGAAGCGAAAAAACGCGACCACCGGCTCATCGGCAAGCAGATGAACTTGTTCAGCTTTCACGACGAAGGGCCGGGTTTCGCGTTTCTGCATCCCAAGGGCATGCTCATCTGGAACGGCATTATCGATTTCTGGCGGGATGTGCATCGCAAGTACGGCTATGACGAGATCAAAACGCCGATTATGCTGAATGAATCGCTGTGGCACCGGAGCGGCCATTATGACAACTATAAAGAAAACATGTATTTCACTACCGTGGACGAGGTCACCTACGCGGTCAAGCCGATGAACTGCCCCGGCGGGCTGCTCGTCTATAACAGCAATAAGCATTCCTACCGCGAACTGCCGATGCGGGTGGCCGAACTCGGGCTGGTGCATCGCTACGAGGCCAGCGGCATGATGCACGGCCTGGTGCGGGTGCGGCAGTTTACCCAGGACGACGCCCATATCTTCTGCACGGAAGAGCAGATCGAAAGCGAAATCATCGGGGTCATTAACCTGATTCAGGAAATTTATGCGACATTCGGGTTTACCGATTATCATGTCGAGTTATCGACCAAGCCCGAAAAGCATATCGGCTCCGATGAAATCTGGGATATTGCGACGAATGCTCTTAAAGGCGCTCTCGAACATAAACAGATGGACTACCAGATCAACGAGGGCGACGGGGCGTTTTACGGACCCAAGATCGATTTCCATATCAGCGACTGCCTGAACCGGTCGTGGCAGCTTGGGACGATTCAGCTTGATTTTTCCATGCCCCAGCGGTTCGAACTGACCTATGCCGCCGCGGATAACACCGATAAAACGCCGGTGATGATTCACCGGGCGATTCTGGGGTCGTTAGAGCGGTTTTTGGGGATTCTGATCGAGCATTACGCAGGCAATTTCCCCGTCTGGCTGGCTCCGGAGCAGGTGCGGGTGCTGCCGATCAGCGAAAAAACAGCCGATTATGCCAACGAAGTGCTGAATATACTCAAAATCGAGAATCTGCGGGCGTCCGTGGACCTGTCGGATGACAAGGTCGGGGCCAAGATCGCCCGCGCCCATGCGGATAAAATCCCGTACATGCTGGTCGTGGGCCCCAAAGAGGCCGAGGCCGGGGTTGTCAACGTGCGGATGCGGCAGAGCACCGAGACAAAAACCATCGCTCTGGGCGAATTAACATCAATTATTCGGGATAAAATTGCCGATAAATCGTTGGATTTATCACTTTAAGAGGATACAATAATATCAAAACCCTATTTTCGTTTTTTGAAAGGTAAAGAGCCATTAGTAAAGCAAATTTACGCGTTAACGAGCGGATCCGAACCAATCCGATCCGCCTGATCGATGAAAACAACAATCAAGTCGGGGTTGTAGATGTCAAGCAGGCCCAGTTTCGTGCACATGATCTTGGGCTGGACCTTGTGGAGGTGTCGCCGAATTCGGAACCGCCTGTCTGTCGGATTATGGATTACGGCAAATATCTGTATCAGCAGAAGCGCAAAAGCAAACTGAGCCAGAAAAAACAGCATGCGGTGACACTGAAGGAAATCCGCCTGCGGCCGAAAATCGATGACCATGACCGGGATATCAAGGTCAAGCACGCCGCTGAATTTCTCGAAAAAGGGCATAAAGTTCAGTTTTCAATGCTGTTCCGCGGCCGCGAGATGATGCACGTCGAAAACGGGCATAAAATTATGGAAGAAATCGTTGAAGCGCTGGCCGAGGTTGGCAAGGTCGAACGAAGACCCCTGATGCTCGGTCGCCGGATGACGATGGTCATGGTCCCCGAAAAACAGCACTAATCACAGCGCGGCGGCGCAAGTGAGCCCGATTGCGTGCAGGGAAGACGTCAGGAGTCTGAAAATTCGCTAAAAATGGGGATTGGGGGTTGACAAATTGACTGTTTCGGGGTATTTTCTTTGTTTCCCATTTAATGGGAGATATGTATATTTACTGTAACGTCTTTGATAGAAAGAACTTATATGCCTAAGCAGAAAACGCACAAAGGGTATGCCAAGCGTGTCAAGGTGACCGGGACCGGGAAAGTCAAGCGTCCCAAGTGCAATGGAAGCCACTTGATGAGCGGCACAAGCCCGAAAATAAGCCGTAACCTTACGAAATCCGCCCTGGTCGAAGGCGTTCGTGCCAGGAAGATCAAGGCGCTGTTGAATAAGTAGATATTTGTTAGAGTTTGCACTTTAGTGTGTAAAAACAAGCTAAAGCTTGAACTCTTACTTACATAAGGTTGCTTCCCGGCCCCATCAGCTGCCGCAGCAACGATTACGAACCAATATCAAAGAAAGGAAAGCTGGTATGCCAAGAGTACGTAAAGGGGCAGCCGCCCGTCAAGCCAAAAAGAGGGTCCTGAAAGCCGTCAAGGGCTATCGCGGTGCTGTCCGCACCCAGATTCGTCTTGC
>Ga0272442_10002762_pt1 | contig 25119 bp, 20 predicted proteins | sample SSMForm2O_FD_200262 | JGI IMG/M metagenome (GOLD analysis project Ga0272442, IMG submission 200262) | Marine sediment archaeal communities from Little Sippewissett salt marsh, Falmouth, MA, United States - SSM-Form-2O | ecosystem: Environmental > Aquatic > Marine > Wetlands > Sediment ... | reverse complement strand
AGACGAGGAACTGGCAGCCGAGGCTGAAGCTGCCGGGGAAGAGGCCGGCGAGGTTGTCACGGAAGTGGAAGAAACGGTCGAAGAAATCCTGGGGGAAGCGGCAGAGGAAAAAGAAGAGGAAACGGCTGTAGAGGAAGAAGCTGCAGAGGAAGAGGAGCAAGCCGCAGAGGAAGAGGCCGGCGAGGTTGTCACGGAAGTGGAAGAAACGGTCGAGGAAATCCTGGGAGAGGCGGCAGAGGAAAAAGAAGAGGAAGCGGCTGTAGAGGAAGAAGCCGCCGGGGAAGAGGAGCAAGCCGCAGAGGAAGAGGCCGGCGAGGTTGTCACGGAAGTGGAGGAATCAGTCGAGGAAATCCTGGGAGAGGCGGCAGAGGAAAAAGAAGAGGAAGCGGCTGTAGAGGAAGAAGCCGCAGAGGAAGAGGAGCAAGCCGCAGAGGAAGAGGCCGGCGAGGTTGTCACGGAAGTGGAGGAATCGGTCGAGGAAATCCTGGGAGAGGCGGCAGAGGAAAAGGAGGAGGAAGCGGCTGTAGAGGAAGAAGCCGCCGGGGAAGAGGAGCAAGCCGCAGAGGAAGAGGCCGGCGAGGTTGTCACGGAAGTGGAGGAAACGGTCGAGGAAATCCTGGGAGAGGTGGCAGAGGAAAAAGAAGAGGAAGCGGCTGTAGAGGAAGAAGCCGCAGAGGAAGAGACGGTTGAGGATGAGGAAGCCGGGAATGAGGAACAAGCCGGAGACGAGCAGGAGAAAAGTGGGGAAGGCGGCAAAGATGATTCGGACAAGCTCGATGTAAACCAGGAAGAAATCGACAAGTTATTCCAGTAAGGCAAAGGCCGGACAGATCATTAACCGTTGCTATTGACAACATGGCCCGATACAATTAATTTTATCCTGATTTACGCTTCTGAACCGTGAATGTTTATTAATCAGGAGGTAGTTGCGTGCCGGAAGTTTTTATTGATGAAGGCGAGTCTTTTGAAAAGGCTTTGAAAAGATTCAAGAAAAAGTGTGAAAAAGCCGGGATTCTTTCCGATCTCCGTAAACACAGACATTTCGAAAAACCAAGCGAAAAACGCAAGCGTAAGATAAACTCGGCCAGAAGGAAGCTGAAAAAGGACTTCACCCGCCGTTGATTTCATTTCCTGCCGGGATTTTTACTGGGATTTATATGATTTTTCTTTTGATTAATCATCAATTGAATGCCTTTAACGCGTTTATTGCGGTTAAAGGCTTTTTTTATTTCCGATCCTTTTTGTGGCGACTTGCCGCCTGCCGTATTAAAATTCGGAAGAGGAACAATTTCCAAAATCCCACTATTTATGTTTAGCCAGAAGACCCGAAATATACTTGAATACGACCGCGTGCTGCAAATGATCAGTGGCTACGCTGTGAGTGAGGATGGGAAAGCGCGCGTGCTGGCGATTGAGCCGGTTGACGATATCCGGTTTATCGAGGATGAATTCGACCGGCTCACCGAAATGATTGCGATTACCTCCGGGGGAGCCAATTTCACGCCTTCCGAGACGCCTGTGCTCGCCGGGCAGATGGCGCGGCTCAAAAAGCCGGGTGTGGTGCTCGAAGCCGGAGAGATCGTTCTTTACGGTAAATTGTTCGAGGGTGCGGCTCAGGTCAGGAGCTATATCCTGCGAAGAGAGGACACCCTGCCGATGTTGAGCCTGCTGGCCGGCCGTCTCGAACCATTCGAGGAGCTCCACCGGGAAATCGGCCGTGTGTTCGATGAGAACAACGAGGTGCGAAGCAGTGCATCGCCTGTGCTGGGCAAGCTGAGAAAAGATTCACGGGCTGTGCGCGAGCGGATCGAAAAGAAACTTCACGACATCACCGAGCGCCTGGCGAAGGAGGGCACTGCCGGTGAGAATTTTGTTACCCTGCGCCAGGAAAGATACGTGCTCGCCATCCTGCGCAACGAGATGCACAACTGCCCGGGAATTATCCAGGGTGAAAGCGCCAGCGGCAATACCCTTTTTATCGAACCCGAGCAGGTGGTTCATCTCAACAACCGCTTGCGGGAAATCCAGCTCGACATCCGGCGCGAAATCCACAGGATTCTCGCCGCGCTGAGCGCAAACCTGGCGCAGAACCGCGAACAGCTCGAAGTCAATGTCGATATTCTCGCCCGGATTGACAGCCTTTACGCCCGGGCCTGCTACGCCAGGGATTATTCCTGCTTCCGCCCTGCAATCAACCGCCAGGGAGAACTCCTGCTGAAAAATGCGCGCCATCCCCTGCTTATCTCCAGGCACCTCCAGCATGCTCAACCCGTTGTGCCGCTCGATCTCGAACTCAACCAGCAGGAACGCACCTTGCTTGTCTCCGGGCCTAATGCCGGGGGCAAGACTGTTCTGCTCAAAACTGTCGGCCTGGTTTCCCTGATGGCGCAGAGCGGGATTTTCCCGCCGGTGAACGAGGGCTCCGGCCTTCCCGTGTTCGAGGCGGTAGTCTCTGCTATCGGAGATGAGCAGTCGATCGATAAAGACCTGAGCACATTCAGCGGCCATGTCCGGGACCTGAAACAGGCGCTGGAAAAGGGCACGCCGCGCAGCCTGGTCCTTCTGGATGAAGTGGGAGTAGGCACTGACCCGGCCGAGGGCGCAGCGCTTGCATCTGCCGTGCTGGAGCGCCTAACCCGCCTGGGCTGTCTCACTCTGTGCACCACCCATTACGGCGAATTGAAACTCCTCTTCGAACAGATAACCGGGCTGGTCAATGGTTCGCTGGAATTCGACACCGCCAGGATGAAACCGACTTTCGTTTTCCGCAAAGGAATTCCCGGCCAGAGCTACGGCCTGGCAATCGCCAGGAATATCGGCCTGGACCAGTCCGTGCTGGCCAGGGCAGAGCAGTACATGACAGGAGCGGTCGTCAGTATCAACCAGTACATTGCCCGGCTGGAAGAACAGCAGAAAGAGCTCGCCGCACAGCTCGATACGGCCCGCTCCGAGCGGGCCGAAATAGAGCGCATGGCCCGGTCTCTGGAGGATCAAAAAGGACTTCTCGACCAGCGCGCAGATGAACTCGAAAAGCTGGAGCGGAGTTTCGAGCAGCGGATGGCCGAACGGCTGCGCCAGGAGCTGCTCCAGGCTCGCAAACAGGTGGAAGACGTGATCGCGCGGCTGGAGCGCGAATACACCGAGCGGGAAGACGCCCGGGAGGCGGTGCGCACAGCGCGCCATGCCCTCGAGCAAAGGATCAGCGAGCTGAAAAACAGCCGGCCGGCCCTCGTATCGGCCGAGACGTCCCAACAGATGCATGCGGAGGCTCTCGCTGCCGGCGACCGGGTGAAAGTAGCCCACCTCGACCTGGAGGGAGAGGTGGTGGACGGGCCGGACGGCTCCGGTAAATACACAGTGCTTGCCGGCCGCGCCAGGATGAGTATTGCCCCGGAAGAGCTGCAGAAAATCGCCGGCGCGAAATCCCGCAGGCGCAGAGTGACCTACGACCTGTCCACGGTGGAATCGGCTCTTGAGGGCGCACAAGAGAGTGATAAGCTCGACCTGCGGGGCATGCGGGCTGATGAGGTCGGACAGGAACTAGACCGTTTCCTCACTCGGGCTGTGATGAGCGGCTTGACACGGGTGCTTGTGGTACACGGTAAAGGTACCGGTGCACTGCGCGCCAAAGTGGCCGAGCTGTTGAGTGCGGATAAGCGCGTGGAAAGTTTCCATCCGGGCGGCTGGAACGAAGGCGGGATCGGGGCGACAATTGTCAGCCTGGCGAATTAGCCGGTTAACGCTCCCGCGGTTTGTGTCGCAGTGGCGGCCCCGTGTGTTCGCCCGCGGGGATATTGGTCAAAAATAAAACAAATTCAGCCTTGTGATTTCTCGCGGCCCTGCCGCAGGCTGTTTCATTCCTTTATTTGCGGAAACGGGATCATGGCTGCTTATCTGCCTGATGATTTTATCGACAGGCTGCGCGAACAGACAGATATCGTGGAGGTGATCGGCCAGTACGTCTCCCTGAAAAAGAGGGGCAAAAACTGGATCGGGCTCTGTCCGTTTCACAGTGAGCGCACTGGATCATTCACCGTTACTCCGGATAAAAATTTTTATAAATGTTTTGGATGCGGCGCGGCAGGGGACGTGTACACTTTTCTGATGGAGCACCAGAAACAGACTTTCATGCAGGCTGTGGAAACCCTTGCCGACCGCCTCGGTATCCCGGTTCCCAGGAGCGAGGTCTCTCAAAAAGAGGATACGGAGAAGGAGAGGCTTTTCTATGTTAATACCTTCGCCGCTGAATACTATCACCGCCTCCTGGTCTCTGAGAATGAAGGCCGGGCTGCTCTGGAGTATCTCAAGGGACGCGGTCTGGATCAGTCCCTGATTGATGAGTTCCAGCTCGGTTGGGCCCCCCATTCCCGGAACTCCCTCAAAAAGGCCGCCCTGCATCACGGTATCGAAGAACAGGTTCTGATCGACGCCGGTATTCTGTATTCGGCCGAAGAGGGGGAAGAATCTCGCGACCGTTTCCGGTCCAGGGTGATTTTCCCGATCCGCGATGTCAGGGCACGCACAATCGGTTTCGGGGGCAGGGTGCTGGAGCAGGAACGCCAACCCAAGTATCTCAATACTCCGGAGACACCGCTTTTCCATAAGGGCGAGGTCCTTTTCGGCCTGGACAGGGCCAGAGGGGTGATCAGCAGCGAATCCAGGGCAATTGTAGTCGAGGGCTACATGGACCTGCTGAGCCTTCACCAGCACGGTGTGGAAAATGTCGTCGCTCCGATGGGCACCGCGCTCACTGCTGAGCAGGCGAGGCTCCTGGGACGCTATGCACGGGAGGTTTTTCTGCTTTACGATGCCGACCCGGCAGGCTTGAAAGCCACCTTTCGCGGCGGGGATGAATTGCTGGAAACTGGAGTTAACGTGCGGGTAATCACCCTGCCTGAAGGAATGGACCCCGATGATTTCATGCGTGAAAAGGGCCCCCAGGCTTTCCGGAAGCTGCTTCACCAGGCCTCCGATTTTCTCGACCGGAAAATGGAGATTATCAGCCGGAGGCTCAACTTCGAGATCGTTGCCGAACGGGAGAAGGGTGCGGAAAAGCTGCTCGAAAGCGTGGCCCGCTGCCGGGATGAGCTGGTGAAAAACCTTTACCTGAAAAAAGCGGCGGAGTTTATCGGTGTTCCCCAGACAGTGATGGCCGAGCGGCTGAACAGGATCAGCTCCCTGATGGCTCCCAGGGCGGTGAAACCACTTTCGCCGAAAATGCCTGAGGCTGACCGTATTAACAGAAAAACAGAGTTCTACCTTCTGGCACTCTGCTTTGCGCATCCGGAATATATCCGGAAAACCATAGATAAGCTGGGGGATAGTCCGTTCAGCGATAAAAAAATTGCGAGGCTTTTCGAAGCTATGTTGACTGCATCCCGTCAAGGCGCCAGAAACATGGTTGAAAAACTTTACGAGATGCTGCCTGAATCGCTCTATCCGTTAATCAAGCAGGTCAATGAACAGAACCGAAAATTTGTGGATTACAATAAAATTGAGCCGATGCATCCTCCGGAGAACATTTTTGACAATTGCTGGCGCGAGTTGAAAATAAAACAGATAGATCGAAGAATGCAGGAGCTTTATCGGCAGTATAAAGATAAGGATGATACAGAATTGCAAAAAATTCAAAAAGAACTGCAGAAGCAGAAATTTCAAATCATGCAGGAAGGCTGCAAATAATTTTTATAAAATTTTAAACAACCGTTGACAATTACTTCCCCACCACTTACATTAAACTAAGTACGAATAATATGTAAAATTTTTAGTTTGCGACAAATTTTTCCGGTAAAAAGAATACTCTTTAAATTTGCGCTAGTTACGAGAACGGGATTTCAGTCGCGCTCTCTCAGGCGGCTGAAAATATATACTTTTTCCCCAGCCAAGAGATTAAGATGGCGTCTGGTTTAGCTGACCGGATTCCGGTTCGATCCTCCTCGCCAGTAAGCCCATTGTTTTACCGCCCCGGCAATTCTATTGGATTGCCTTTTTCCTGTTTCAGCGTACTTTTTCCAATTTATGAAAGCCGAAGACAGTTCATCCAGTCTGCAGGATAGGGAAGCAATGACCAGAACAGGCACCAGAGCCGAAAAAGCGAAAAACACAACTGCACAGGTAAACCGCCCTCACGGCTACTCTTCAGCAGCTAAAGCTAAAGCTGCGGGATCTCTTGAAGAACTCTATGATCAGGAAAATCTGCAAACCAAAAAGCGTCTGCTTCGACGAAAAGAGCATGGCGACTCCGGAAACGTTTCAGCCGATCCGGTCAGGTTGTATCTTCGCGAAATGGGCCGTGTCCCCCTGCTGGACAGGCAGTCCGAGATTTCTTTGGCCCAGGTTATCGATCAGGGCCGCCGCAAGATAAAAGCGACCGTTTTCGATTGCCAGTTTTCCTATAAACTGCTCCTGGAAGAAAGAGAAAGAATCGAGCAGGACAGCTTCGCGATCGAGGATTTTGTCGACAGCGACATGATTGACTGGAAAGGCACCTGGCTCGGACAGCGGGAAAAACAGCGGATCGTGAAAAAGCTCAACCAGGCCGAGGCAAAATACCTGAAAATATGCGAGCTGGGACAGGGGCTCGAAGAACTGCACAAGAAAGAGCGCGGCCGTTTGCGTGATGAAATCGTTTCCGAGTCCAGGTCGCTGAAAAAAATATTTATCCGCATGCCCTTGAACTATACCCAGATTCGGCGTCTTGCCGACTCGATCCGCGATACGAATGCAGAGATGGACGATCTTGCCAGGCGGCTTACCTACATGGACCGGGTAGTCGATCGGGTCAAAAAGGCCTCCAGGCCCATACCGGCTTCAAAAATCAGGCAGTACCTGGCGCAAAAAGCGGGAATGGGATATTTCGGGGATGCTAAGCTTGCCGACCTTTCCCGCTACCGCGACGAGATCCATTGTCGGCTTTCCCGGATGGAAAAAGAATACGGATTGACTCAGAAAGAGTTCAGCCGCCTCAGCCGGCGCCTGGATAAGTATACCGATGCGGTCAATGATGCCAAGCAGATGCTGATCAAGGCCAACGTGAGACTGGTGATCTCGGTAGCCAAGCGCTATATCAACCGGGGCCTCGAGTTCCTTGACCTGATCCAGGAGGGAAACAAGGGGCTGATGCGCGCAACTGAAAAATTCGATTACCGCAAGGGCTACAAGTTCAGCACGTATGCAACCTGGTGGATCCGCCAGGCAATTACCCGGGCGATTGCCGAGCAGGCCAGGGTGATTCGCGTTCCCGTGCATATGATAGAAGCACTGAACAAGGTTAACCGGATCTCCTGGAAACTCGTCCAGGAGTATGGGCGCGAGCCGAAACCGGAGCAGATCAGCGCCAGACTGGGCCTCTCGGTGGAAAAGGTCCGCGAGGTGATGAAAATCAGCCAGGAGACAATCTCGCTCAACGATTTTATCAAAGACAGTGACGACAGCTCTGTGGGAGACCTGATCGAGGACACCCAGGCCGATTCACCGGCCAAAAACGCGGCCTTCTCCATGCTCCGGGACCAGATCGCCAGCGTGTTGAACAGCCTGACCCCGCGCGAGGAAAAAGTGATCCGCCTGCGTTTCGGCATCGATGACGGATGCCCGCGCACCCTTGAAGAAGTCGGAGCGATTTTTAACGTTACCAGGGAACGGGTGCGCCAGATAGAGGCCAAGGCCCTGATTAAACTCAGACACCCGAGCCGCAGCGGAATCCTGCGCAAGTACATGTTTTACACATAAGTTGATCGGCCGCCTGATCACATTCATATCGAAGAATATTGACAAGACCGGGAATAGAATTTATCTTTTATGTTCCCGGTTTTTTTATTTGATTCGGATAATTCTGGGGCCCATAGCTCAGTTGGTTAGAGCAGCGGACTCATAATCCGCCGGTCCGAGGTTCAAGTCCTCGTGGGCCCACCAAAATTAAAAGGAAACGTGGGCGATTGGCTCAGCTGGTCCAGAGCGTCCGGTTCACATCCGGAAGATCACTGGTTCAAATCCAGTATCGCCCACCATTTATTGAAAGCAACCCTTTATGGAAAGCATAATCTATAAGTTAGTCGGTCCACCGCAACAGCGCTCAAGTCGCGACAAAAGTGTACTGTCTTAAAGGCGGTACACTTTTTTTTTGACTCCTTCCGAGCCGACCTGACGGTATCCGGACCGTCCTGTTATCAACGATTTTTGCAGGGGGAAACAGATGGAAGTAATGGAAGTCCTGCTCAAGCTTCAGGAGTTGGATCTCGACCTTAGCAAAATACAGACCGAACACGACAGTATCCCGGCCCAGATGGATGAGATTGAAGCAGATTACAACGAGTTGAATGCTGAGATTGAAGAACAGGAATCCGAGCTCAAGTTGCTCAAGGTCACCATCCGTGAAGCGGAAAGCAAAATCGCCGTGCTTGACGAGACTTCCAAGAAGTACAAGCAGCAGCTGCTGACGGTCAAGACAAATAGAGAGTATTCTGCTTTGCTCACTGAAATCGAAGCGGTGAAAAGGGAAAAAGAGGAGCTGGAAGAGTCGATAATCCGGAACATGGAGAAGAACGAGGCCCTTTCAGCCGGGATCAAGGAGAAAAACAGCAGGCTTGAGGAGCTGGGCAACCAGAGGCTGAGTAAAAAAGGTGAATTGGACCTCAGGCTGAAAGAGCTTGGTAAGGAAGTTTCTATCCGCAAAAGGGAGCGGGAAAAACTGACAGGGGAAGTGAACCGTCCCACCCTGAAACTGTACGAACGGATCATGAATTCCAGGGTCAACCGGGCGGTGGTGCCTGTGCGAAGCGGCTGCTGCGGGGGATGTTTCGCCCACGTGCCGCTTCAGAAAGTGGCAGATATCCGTAAAGGCGGCCAGATCTACAACTGCGATAGCTGCGGACGGATTATGTATTACGACGAGAACCAGAGTAATTAATTTACTTTTCCCTAAGTGGGGAAGGCGGCCGCGGCCCGCGTTCACTGTTGCGGGTCGAGGAAAGTCCGGACTCCATAGAGCAGGATGCTGGATAACATCCAGGCAGGGCGACCTGATGGACAGTGCCACAGAAAAAATACCGCCGGTGTCTCACATCGGTAAGGGTGAAATGGTGCGGTAAGAGCGCACCGCCCGTCCGGTGACGGACGGGGCAGGGTAAACCCCATCCGGAGCAAAACCAAGTAGGGGAGGAGAGGCTGCTCGTCTCGCTTGACTCCCGGGTAGGTTGCAACCAGAGCGGAGGGAGTAATCCCCCGCCCAGATGAATGGCCGCCCCCCTGCCGCATGTGCAGGGTACAGAATCCGGCTTATTCTCCACTTGGGAAAATCAATCTTAATTATCGCACTGCCGATGCGACCAGAATCTGAGGAACCTTTTGTTAAAAAATCGCTGGATCGGTCCGGCCGTATCCTATAACGAGAACATACTCGAACTGGAAAAAAAGATCGATCTACACCCGCTGGTATGCCAGATTCTTTCCAACCGTGGCTTCGAAAACGCCGATGAGGTGGATAAGTTTCTCAACCCCTCTCTGGCCGATCTCCATGACCCTTTCATCATGAAAGACATGGAGAAAGCAGTCGACCGCCTGGCCCAGGCCCTGCACAAGCGCGAAAAGATAGTGATCTATGGAGATTACGATGTGGACGGAATTACATCGATTTCTCTTCTCGTGATCTATTTGCGTCAGCTCGATGCCGATGTCGGGTATTACATCCCCCACCGCATGGTCGAGGGGTATGGCCTCTCTGAAGCCGGCCTGGACAGCGTAGCCGAGATGGGCGCCAGCCTGGTCGTTACGGTCGACTGCGGCATATCCGCCTACGAATCTATCAAATACGCCAACTCCAAGGGCCTCGAAGTGATTGTCACAGATCACCACGAGCCCGCAGGTGAGCAATTGCCCGAGGCGAGGGCCATTCTCAATCCTAAACAGAGCGAGGATGAATACCCGGAAAAGGAACTCGCAGGTATCGGGGTCGCTTTCAAGCTCTGCCAGGGATTGAGCGAGAAACTCGGCGTGGGCCAGCATCAGCTTAACGAGCACCTGGACCTGGTGGCTATCGGCTCGATTGCCGATATAGTGCCCCTGCTGGGTGAAAACAGGATTTTTGCCAGAGTCGGGCTGGAGAAAATGAAAAAGTCGGAAAAGCCGGGTATCTCGGCTTTGATCGATCTGGCCGGTCTGGAAAATAAGGATCTCGACAGCTCCGATATAGTCTTCTCCATGGCTCCCAGGATTAACGCGGTCGGCAGGATGGGCGATGCCGAGCGGGGAGTGAAGCTTTTCCTCTCCGACAACCTGGACGAGGCCCGGGAAATGGCCGGTGTCCTCGAACAGGAAAACCGCTGCCGCAGGGAAGTTGACATTCAGACTCTCAGCGAGGCCAGAGAGGCAATCAGCCGGCAGGTGGATCTCGACCACCGCTGGACAATCGTTCTTCATTCGGCAAACTGGCATCCGGGCGTGCTGGGAATCGTCGCCTCGCGCATTGTCGAGGAATATTACAGACCGACAGTGCTGATCTCATTTGATGAGACCGGCGAGGGCAAAGGCTCTGCCCGCTCGATCGCCAATTTCCATCTCCATAACGCCCTGCTGAGATGCACGGAGCATCTCGATGTTTTCGGGGGCCACAAGTATGCCGCAGGATTGCAGTTGCGACGGGAGAATCTGGAGGATTTTATCGAGTGTTTCGACGAAGCGGCCCACGAGATGTTGGAGCCGCAGGACCTCGTGCCGGAAATCTCGGTGGACCTTGAAATCGATCTGAGCCAGGCCAACCAACAGTTTCTCGAAGGCCTTCAGGGGTTCCGTCCCTACGGACCCGGAAACCCCAGGCCCGTGCTGGTTGCCAGCGACCTTTCGGTGGTCGGTTATCCGAAAATAGTCGGCAGTAACCACCTGAAAATGCGCGTGCGCAAGAACGGCTATCAGCTCGAAGCCATCGGTTTCGGCATGGCGGACAAGCTCAAGGAGATCAACACGGCCAGGGAAAAGGTGAGTATCGCCTTTGTCCTGGAGGAGAATATCTGGAATAACATGCGCCAGCTTCAGGCCAACCTGAAAGACATCAAGGTCTCCGATTGATGCGGATAATCGCCGGAAAGCTTCGCGGGCGGAAATTGATTGTCCCTGCCGGATGCCTGGTAAGGCCCACTGGCGACAGAATGAAAGAGTCGATGTTTTCCGCCCTGGGCGGTCTGTGCAGGGATGCAAAGGTGCTCGACCTTTTCGCAGGAAGCGGGGCGTTGGGCCTGGAGGCTCTCAGCCGGGGCGCGACAAGTGGCGTTTTCGTGGATAAAAGCCGCACCGCCGTTCACTCTCTGAAAGAAAATGTCCGCGCCTTGGGAGTTAACGACCAATGCGACATTGTCTGCGCCGAGGCCTTTGCCTTTCTCGCAAAACTGGACAGAGATGAAAATTTTAACCTGGTTTTCGCCGATCCGCCGTTTGCAAGCGGTTTCGCCGGCAGGGTGCTCGTCTGGTGGCTGGAGCGCCGCTGCAGGGAATCGATTCTCGTTCTCGAATACCCTGCAAAGGAAATATCCCTGCCCGGCGATGTGCCGGCAAGAGTGTTGAAAACAGCCCGCTTCGGCGAAAGCACCTACAGTATCTATCTGGCAGAGTGAAAAAATGAAGCAGAAAGCGAAAATCGGTATCTATCCCGGAACTTTCGACCCGATCACACTGGGGCACTTGGACATCATTCAGCGCAGTCTCCGGCTCTGCGAGCGCCTGATCATCGCGGTGACCGAAAGCTCTCACAAGCATTTCACCTTTCCTGTCGAGGAACGTGTACGGCTGATCAGAGAATCGCTTGCCGATCTCGAGCTCGATCTCGAGGTCGAGCCTTTCGATGGTCTTCTGGTGCACTATGCGCGCAGCAAGGGAGCGCGGGTCATCTTTCGGGGCCTTCGCGCAGTATCTGATTTCGAGTACGAATTCCAGATGGCCCTGATGAACAAGAAGCTGGCCCCGGAGGTCGAGCAGGTTTTTCTTGCACCGGACCAGAAATATATCTACCTCAGTTCGAGCCTGGTAAAGGAAGTCTCCTCCCTGGGTGGCGATATATCCGAGCTGGTCACGCCTTCCGTGGGAAAAGCCCTCCGCAGTCAGTTCCCAATGGATTGAAAGGCCGGTTATCGAACCCTTTGGCGCCCAGAGCATGTGGAAAAAATCAGGCCCGTTTTTTACCGCCCGTTCTTTCGTCCCGGGCGGGCTGTTTTTGTAAAGACCCGGTATAACTTAAGACGTTGTTTTCCTTGATTTTTTCAGCCCATCCGGTTATCTTCTATATATGAGTGGGGCAAACCCCACTCTTTTTTTTGGAATATGGCTTTGTCTGAAAATAGGCTGTGCTAGCGATGGGATGAAAGGATGGACCTCGAGACACAACTCTTCTCGCTGTGCGAACCGGCTCTGAGCCAGCTCGGTTACGAGTTGGTGATGATCCGGATATCAGGCACAGGCCAGCGGCGTAAGGCGGTTTTCTTTATCGATAAAGAGGGTGGAGTAAGCGTGGAAGACTGTGCGGCGGCAAGCCGCCGAATCGCCCCCCCTATCGAGCAGAGCGGAGTATTCAGAAATTCCTATGTTATCGAGGTTTCCTCGCCCGGCCTTGACCGTCCCCTGTTCAAGCCGGAAGATTACCAGCGGTTCGCCGGGCGTAAGGTGCTCATCCTGCTTGGCCGGCCCATAGGAAAACGCAGGAAATTCACCGGCATTCTCCGGGGACTTGAAAATCGCAACGAGGTCGTGATCGAACTCGAGGACGGAGCACAGGAAAAATTACCCCTGGAAAGTGTCCGGAGGGCCAACCTGGTCTACGAGTGGAAATAATCCGGATGAACACTCGCAGCCAGACTTTGCCGGTGCAGCAGAACATTCTCTCAGACGATACTGAGTTATTTCCTTGTCCTTATTTTTGAAATTTGATGTGGGGTTGTCTTTATGATTAATCCAATTTTGGATGCCTTTGCAGAGATTGCTCGTGAGAAAAGCATTGGACGTGAAGAGTTGATAGAGATGATCGAGGCGGGTCTTGTGGCCGCTGTTCGGAAGAAGTACGGCGCCACCTGTGAAGTCGCCGTGGAGATTGATCCTCTGGGCGGCAAGATTGATATTAAAGTCGGCCGCCAGGTTGTCGATAATGTTACCGATCCCAGCGCCCAGGTTTCCCTGGCTGAAGCCCAAGAGATTGACACGGAGATCGCTCTGGAGGATATCCTTTGGCAGGAGGTGCCTTTTGCCGATTTCGGCCGCAACGCGATCCAGGCCGCCAAGCAGGTGGTTATCCAGCGTATCAGGGAAGCGGAGCGCGATAAAATCCGGGCCGAGTATTCCGGCAAGATCGGCGAACTGCTCTCCGGCACCATTCAGCAGGTGGAGCGCGGAAACTATGTGATCTTTCTGAACAGGCAAACCGAGGCGATACTGCCGATGAAAGAGGTCAACCGCAAGGACCATTTCAAGCAGGGCGACCCGGTTCGGGCCTGCCTGATCGACATCCGCGAGACCACGAAAGGCCCGCAGCTCATTTTGAGCCGCACCAACGAGAGTTTCCTGAAAGCTCTCTTTCAGCTCGAAGTCCCCGAGATTTACCAGGGGATTATCGAGATCAGGAGCGTGGTCAGGGAAGCCGGCAGCCGCTCGAAAATCGCAGTTTCCTCCAATGATGAACATATCGATCCGGTGGGAGCCTGCGTAGGGCTCAAAGGCAGCCGCGTACAGGCTGTGGTCAACGAGCTGGGGGGCGAGCGGATCGATATCATCCCTTTCAGCGATGATCCCCAGGAATTCGTGCGTTCTGCGCTGAACCCGGCCAAGATCTATCGGACCTCCATTGATCGCGAAGAAAATTCGGTGAATGCGGTGATCGAGGAAGACCAGCTTTCGCTTGCTATCGGCAAGAACGGTCAGAACGTCCGCCTGGCCTCCATGCTTACCGGCTGGAAGATCGACCTCGTGGAAAAGAAAGACTTTCTCGCCCAGCGTGATGAGATGCTCACCGATGTTTTCGGCGGCTCGAAAAAAGCTGAAAAAAAGGGCGAGGAGGCTGCCGCTGCCGGGAAGCCTGAAATAGAAGAAGAGGCCAAAGCGGTTGAAACAGCCCGGGCTGGGGAAGTGGAAGATCAGGAGGTGGTTGAGCCTGATGCAATCGACCTGGATCAACTGGATGAGAAAGATCGTGAGATTCTCGAGGACCTGCCCGTGGAGGATTTCCCGATCAGCCTGATCGAGTCTTTCACTGCTTCCCTCAGGGAAAAGCTGGAAAGCGCTGGCTACGATACTTTCTACAAGCTGGTACTGGCCAGTGAAGATGATTTGTGCAATACGAAAGGCATCGGGAAACAGACCAGCCTGAAGATAAAAGATATCGTAAACTTTCTGATCGAGCATTACGAGGAGGAAGAAGAGGAATAGCAGCGCGAAGTGCCCTTTGTCCCTTGGCTTGTTGATCCTTGGCTTGATAAGAGATTGGAAAAGGTTTACAAATCTCTCAAGAAGGACTATTATATTAAAAATTTTTTAAATTGGGGATTTAGGCCCGCTCTCGGGCCCATTCGGCTGCCGGATGCAATCCCCGGAGTTTTTTTCAAGTTCCCGGGAGAACTATTTTGCATGGTTTGCGAGTATATGAAGTAGCTAAGCAGTTCGATATTTCAAGCGAAGCGCTGGTTAAGCTGTTGACAGATATTAACCGTCCGGTTGCCAGTCACATGAGCACCATTGACGAGGAAACTGTCAAGCAGATTACCAAGAAGCTTGCCCAGGAAAAGGCCGCAGTTCGCAAAAAAATTGAGATCAAGAAAAAGAAATTCGGAATCGGCAAGCCGCCTAAGGAAAAGGTAGCGGGAAAAGGCGAGGTTCCGCGGCGCAAAGAGCCACCGCGTGGGGCTGGCGCGGACCAGCCTCGGGGATGGGCAAAGGCCGGCACGGTCTGGGATGATGAGGGAGCCAGGAAAGTCCTAGGCAAGAAAAAGAAGAAAAAGAAAAAGGTCAGCCAGAAAGTAGTGGCCGAAAATATTCGCCGCACCCTTGCCAAGATCGACGCCGGGGGGGTGAAGAAGAAAAGACGCAAGCGCACCGCGAGCGTTACTGCGGTGGTCGGGGAGAAGGGGGAGGAGAATCAGGTCAAGGTGATGGAGTTCATCTCGCTTGCCGAGTTGAGCGACCTGATCGGAGTACCGGCAAGCAAGCTGATCAGCACCTGTATCGATCTCGGGTTGATGGTTACTGTCAATCAACGGCTCGAGTTCGAAACGATCAGCATGATCTGCGACGAGTTCGGTTTCAAGGCTGTCAGAGATGCAGAGTACGGCCACGAAATGCTTGAGGAGACGGCCAGAGAGGAACAGGAGAAACTAGGCGATATCCACCTCCGGGCGCCGATCGTAACCGTGATGGGACATGTTGACCACGGGAAAACCACCCTCCTGGACTACCTGCGCAAGAGCAATATCATCAAAGGCGAGTCCGGCGGTATTACCCAGCATATCGGAGCCTACAAAGTGAATACCCAGGGTGGCCCGGTCTGCTTTCTCGATACTCCGGGCCACGAGGCTTTTACCTCGATGCGCGCCCGGGGCGCTCAGGTCACTGATATCGTGGTACTGATTATTGCAGCCGATGATTCGATACAGCCCCAGACAGTCGAGGCGATCAACCATGCCCGGGCCGCCGGGGTGCCGATCATCGTGGCGATTAACAAAATAGACCTGCCCGCGGCCAACCCCGGAAAGGTGAAACAGGCGCTTTCCAACCAGAACCTCCTGATCGAGGAGTTCGGCGGCAACGTGCTGTGTGCTGAAATCAGCGCCAAGCAAGGCGCGGGTGTCGACCACCTGCTCGAGCTGGTTCTTCTTCAGGCAGAGGTCATGGAACTCACCGCTCCGTTTTCCGGAGCAGCGCAGGGAGTGGTGGTCGAGGCCAAGCTGGACAGGGGCATGGGAGCGGTGGCCACTGTATTGATCACTGCGGGAAAGCTAATGGTGGGCGATCCGTATGTCTGCGGCCTGGTTTCGGGAAGGGTCAGGGCGATGAGAAACGAGCGCGGAGAGAGTATCTACGAAACCGGGGCCTCCTCGCCGGTGCAGGTTCTCGGCTTTGACGGCGTGCCGCAGGCAGGCGACTCATTCCATGTAGTGCATGAGGAGCGCGAGGCCAAGGACATCTCCAATGTCCGCCAGCGGCTCAAACGCGAGCAGGAGTTTTCCAGACATCGCAGGATGACGCTCGGCCAGCTTTTCCAGCGTATCGAGGCCGGAGAGGTGCAGAACCTTAACCTGATTATCAAAGGTGATGTGGATGGCTCTGTGGAGGCGCTTTCCGACTCCCTGGAGAAACTCTCCACGGATGAAGTCAAGGTCGAGGTTATTCACCGCGGCGTCGGAGCGATAACTGAAAACGATGTCATTCTCGCCTCGGCAAGCCAGGCAATTATTATCGGCTTCCATGTCCGGCCGGATATCAGGGCCCGCGACGCAGCCCAGCGCGAGGGCGTGGATATCAGGCTCTACAGGGTTATTTACGAAGCAGTGGACAATATCCGCCAGGCAATGGAAGGCCTTCTCTCCAGCGAAGAGAAAGAAACGGTTCTCAGCTCGATCGAAGTTCGAGAGGTCTATAAAATTTCCAAGGTGGGTACGGTGGCGGGTTGTTTCGTTACCGAGGGCAAGGCAAACCGCAACCACCGCGCACGCCTGATCCGCGATGGTGTGGTGGTCTGGGAAGGCCACCTGGCCGGCCTCAAACGTTTCAAGGATGACGTCAGAGAAGTCTCCAGCGGGTTCGAGTGCGGGATAAGACTTGAAAATTACATGGATATTAAAGTCAGCGATATAATCGAAACCTTTGTCATCGAAGAGGTCAAGCGGCATCTCAGTAGCCAGGCCTCCAAGTGACAACCGAGCCTTGATGCCAATGGTAATCGGTGTCTGTACCTTTGAATTGTACCTGGAAGGAATCCACTCGCTCAAAGCCAAACGGGGAGTGCTTAAAAGGCTGAAAGCGCGGATAATTAACAAGTTCAACGTTTCCGTGGCTGAAGTAGGCGCTCTGGATAGCTGGCAGCGCTGCTCCCTGGCAGTGGCGGTGGTTTCCAATGACCAGCGGTTCGCTAACCAGGTACTCTCGAAAGTCTCTCAACTGGTGGCGTCAAACGGCGAGGTCATGCTGATCGATCAGGAAATGTCTTTTTTATAAATGGCAGGACATTCATATAAAAGAAGCGATAGATTAAGCCATCTGCTTCACCGGGAAATCGGCAGCATTATTCAGCGTGAGGTCAGTGATCCCAGACTTCAGTTCGTCACGGTGACCAATGTCCGGGTTTCGGACGACCTCAAAGAAGCGACGGTTTATTTCTCGATAATGGGCGAGGACAAGCAGAAGGCTGTGAAAAGCCTTCGGCATGCCGGTAGCTTCATTCGTACCTGCATCGGCAGGCGTTGTTATTTGAAATACGTACCCCGTCTGAATTTCAGGTTTGACGAGACGCTCGAAAAGGCTGCGCGTATCAACCGGATTCTGGATAACATTCATCTCGAACAGAATTCGTCCCCTGATCGTCCGCCGGAGGATTCGGAGCAGGGAGGATGAGCCGTTCCGGCAATTCAAAAGCGGGCCTGCATGGGGTTTTGCCGGTCAATAAGCCGGCTGGTATCACCAGCCACGATGTGGTCGATAAGCTGCGAAAGATCCTGGGTATGCGGAAAGTGGGGCATACCGGCACGCTGGACCCGCAGGCCGAGGGTCTGCTCGTGTTGTGTGTGGGGGGAGCGACCCGTTTTGCAGCTTATCTGACAAAACAGGATAAAACCTACCGGGCCGTAATCAAGCTGGGCGAGTCGACCACGACCGACGATACCGAGGGCGAACTGATATTCAGCTACTCGGGCGATCTCGAAAACCTGTTGGCAGATATACGGCTGAAGAGCGTGCTCGAGGAGTTTGTCGGTGTTATACACCAGGTCCCCCCGTCTTTCAGCTCGAAAAAGGTCGACGGGGTGCCGGCATACACGCTTGCCAGGCTTGGAGTCAAACCGGAATTGAAACCCGTGGCCGTGCGTATCGATTCGATCAGGCTGCTGAATGTCGATCTGCCGGCTGTGGAGATAGAGCTTGATTGTTCCTCCGGTACTTACCTTCGTTCACTGGCCAGAGACCTGGGAGATAAACTCGGGTGCGGTGCACATCTGCTCTCTCTTCTGAGAACCAGGGTCGGAGATTTTACTCTCGATATGGCCCTCACTCTGGACCGGCTGAAAGCTGAAGGAAGAAAAGTGATCGGGGAAGAACTGTTGCTGCCGGTTGAAAAAGCCCTTTCCCGCCTGCCGGCGGTGAAACTTTCCGCTGCGGGAGTAGAAAAAATCTATTTCGGCAGGCATGTCGTTCTCGGCGAGGAAGGCGAGTTGGTCGAGGAGGCTGCTCTGGCTGAGGGTTCTCACGAGGTGCGGATTCACGACAGCCGGGATTCTTTCCTGGGAGTCGGCCTGCTCGATCAGCAGGGCGCTGATTCCCCCCTGCTGAGGCCGAAGCGACTGATGACAGAGGCCTTTTCCCTCGGCTCGTAGGCCGCCTTGAAGGTGTGGGAAGATAAGGTCCGAGGGTTTGTTTTCAAGAGCGAGACAGGTTTCATGCTGGAAGATAAATCGACAACCGGCTCCAACGTACTGGCCGGAGCTCATACAGCTATCACGGTAGGGACTTTCGACGGTGTGCATCGGGGGCATCTGCTCATTCTGGAAAAACTCCTCGATGTAGCGCGGCAGCAGAACCTGAAATCGGTGGTTATCACTTTCGATCCTCACCCGAGACAGGTTTTGCAGCCCGAGCGGGGAATGAAACTCCTGACTTCTCCTGAATTGAAAATGCGTCTGATGGCTGAGTTGGGTATAGATTACATGGTGATGCTGAGATTCGACCGGGCGCTGTCGCAGCTTGCTCCAGAGCGTTTCGTGGAGGATTGCCTGATTTCCCGCTATGGCATGCGCGCCCTGGTGATTGGCTACGACCATGCTTTCGGCAGGGAGCGGACCGGACGGGGAAAAGTTTTGAGAAAGCTTTCCTCAGTTTTTGGTTATAGTCTGGTCCAGGTGCCTCCTGTCATCCTGGAGGGTAAACCTGTCTCCAGCTCGAGGGTCCGTGCAGCGGTCGAGCAAGGGGATCTGGGCCTGGCGACAAAGTTGCTCGGTCGTTATTACTCATTCATGGGCAGGGTGGTATCCGGCAGCGGGCGCGGCAAGCGGCTGGGACATCCCACTGCCAATCTCGAGCCTGTGTTCGAGGACAAACAGCTTTTTCCGGAAGGGATTTACGCTGCAAGTGTTGACCTGGGTGGCAGAATCATGCCGGGTGCGCTTCACTACGGCCCCCGGCCCACTTTCGATGAGCTGGTGCCCACTCTGGAACTGAACCTTTTCGATTTTTCCGGGGACCTCTACAGTCGCACGCTTGAGGTTTCGATAATAGAACGGATCAGACCGATAATGCGTTTCGAGAGCGCAGGGAAACTGATTAAACAGATGGACAGCGACGACAGGGAAGTAAAAAAGGTCCTCGAAAAAATCAAGATGCCGGCTCTTACTTTCAGCCGGGCAGTATAGCTCGAATTCCGGGTTTTGAAAAGTCCCATTATTGGAGGGTAGTAGATGAGCATTACCATGGAAAAGAAAGCGAAAGTTATCGGCAAGTTCAAGTTGCACGATACTGATGTCGGTTCGACACAGGTCCAGGTTGCAATTCTTACCGAACGTATCAAGAACCTGACCGCACATCTAAAGACTCACAAGAAGGATTTCCATTCGCGGCGGGGCCTTTTACAACTGGTCGGCCGGAGGAAAAGACTTCTCGGGTACTTGCGCAACAATAATTTCGATAGTTATCGGAAGATCATTCAAAGCCTGAAACTGAGAAAATAAGCTTTTTCGGTCTCGGTAAAGGTTTGAATGATCCTTCCCGACTCTTGAGACAGGGAATGCAGGGAAATACGTCCGGTGCGGACAGGCTGTGTAATTAGCTCCCGTTAATCCGGGATTAGAAAGATACATATCTTATTTGTGTTAGGAAGGAAAGAATGATTCATAAAGTTGAGAAAATTATTGGTGGTAGAACGCTGTCCATGGAAACCGGGAAAATGGCCAAACAGGCCCACGGCAGCATCTTGCTTCAGTATGGCGAGACCTCGGTGCTGGTAGCGGTGGTGGAGAGCAAAGAGCCCAAGGAAGGTGTTGATTTCCTGCCGATGTACGTGGACTACCGGGAACGCTCCTATGCCGGCGGCAAGATACCGGGGGGCTTTTTCAAACGCGAGGGCCGTCCCAGCGACCGCGAGATTTTGTGCGCGCGCTTGATTGACCGGCCGATACGCCCTTTGTTTCCCGATGGTTACCGCAATGATTTATTAGTAATGGTTACCGTGCTCAGCTCGGACCAGGAAACCCCGGCGGATGTGCTGGGCGTGATCGGGGCCTCGGCTGCGTTGTCTTTAAGCCAGATTCCGGTTGATGATAATATTGCGGCCGTGCGTGTAGGCTATACCGACGGCCAGTATGTGATCAATCCCACGTTCGAGCAAATCGAAAACTCGAAACTCAACCTGGTAGTGGCCGGTACCCGCGAGGCGATTGTGATGGTCGAGGGGGGGAGCGAAGAATTGCCCGCCTCCCTGATTCTCGAAGGACTGAAGTTCGCAAAGCAGGGTATCAATGAAATACTGGATATGATAGACGAGTTGACCGGCAAAGCCGGTCTGCCCAAAAGGGAGTTCGTGCCCCCGGAAACCGACACCGAGCTGGAGAACAACGTCCGGGCCAGGGTGGAGGGTTCGCTGGGTGAGATCCTCAGGATCGCCGATAAGAAAGAACGGGAGAACGCTTTCGACGATCTGGTAAAGAGCACGGTTTGTGAGTTGATCGAGAAGTATCCCGAGCAGGATAAAGTAATTGACGGGATTATCTCCAATATTGAAAAAAAGCAGATGCGCCAGATGGTCCTTCAGCAGGGCCGGCGTATCGATGGCCGCAAGAACGAGGATATCCGTGATATTACCTGCGAGATCCAGGTCCTGCCGCGGGTGCACGGGTCAGCCCTGTTCACCAGGGGCCAGACCCAGGCACTGGCCTCGGTCACTCTCGGCACCAGCACGGACAGCCAGGTGATTGACGGGATCGAGCAGCAGGAATACCGTAAATCATTCATGCTGCATTACAATTTCCCCTCTTTCAGTGTGGGAGAGGTCAGGATACCTCGGGGACCGGGCCGCCGCGAAATCGGACACGGCACTCTGGCCGAACGCGCTCTCAACCCTGTTATCCCCAATGACGACAGTTTTCCCTACACGATCAGGCTCGTCTCCGACATCCTCGAATCCAACGGCTCAAGTTCCATGGCTTCGGTCTGCGGAGGATCGCTCGCGCTGATGGATGCCGGTGTGCCTTTGAAAAAAGCCGTTGCCGGTATCGCTATGGGCCTGGTTTATGAGGAGGATGGCGTATGTATCCTCAGTGATATCCTCGGTGCGGAGGACCATCTGGGAGATATGGATTTCAAGGTTGCCGGTACGCGGGAAGGGATCACTGCCTTTCAGCTCGACAGTAAGATCGGCGGAATACCTTTCGAGGTGCTCGAGCGCGCCATGGATCAGGCCTGCACAGGCTACAACTACATCCTCGATATCATGGACAAAACGATTTCCGCCTCGAGAGACCAGATCAGCCAGTACGCGCCCAGAATCCACACCATGCGGATCCACCCGGACAAAATTCGTGATGTGATCGGTCCGGGAGGCAAGATTATCCGCAAGATTTGTGAAGATACGGGCGCCAAGATCGAAATCGAGGACGACGGGACGATTATGATCGCCTCCTCGGATGAGAATGCCTGCAAGGCGGCTATAGAGATGGTCCAGAATATCGTGCAGGAACCCGAGGTCGGCCGGATTTACGACAGCCTCGTAAAAACTGTCACCTCTTTCGGGGCTTTTGTCGAATTCCTGCCCGGAAAAGAAGGGCTGGTTCATATCTCGGAGCTGCAAAAAGGGCGAGTTGACAACATTGAAAAGGTGGTCAAGGTCGGAGACAAATTCAAGGTCAAGCTTGTCGGTATCGATAAACAGAACAGGGTCAGGCTTTCCAAGATAGCCGCTGATGAAGATCTGGCGGATAAGTAGCCTGAAATTGAGCTGGAAGGGTTCATGAAAGAAGAGGTCAGGAAGATAGTGGGCGACGGCGGAATGCGGATCGTGCTCGAACACATTCCGCACGTACGCTCCTGCTCGCTCGGAGTGTGGGTTAACCGGGGCAGCCGTCATGAACCCTTCGAGAAGGTCGGAATCAGCCATTTCCTCGAGCATATGGTGTTCAAAGGCACCAGCAGGCGCTCGGCAAAGCAGATCGCCTCCTCAGTCGAATCCGTGGGCGGCAGTATTGACGCCTTCACCGGCAGAGAGTATACCTGCTTTCACGCCAGGGTGCTGGATGAGTACGTCGAGCTCGCTCTGGATGTGCTCAGCGACCTTCTGGATTCCCCGACAATAAGCGAGGAGAATATCGAGCGGGAAAAGCTTGTCGTTTACGAGGAAATCCGCAACATGGAGGATACCCCGGACGATATGATCCACCAGTTCTACTCCCAGGCCATCTGGGGGAGGGATCCACTAGGTTATCCCCTGCTGGGCACTTACGAGACGGTCGGGTCCCTGGAAAGAGCTGATATGCTGGATTACCTTCACCGGGAATACGTCTCCCCCAATTTCGTTATTTCCATTGCCGGCAATATCAATTATGACTGCACTCTGGACATTATTCGCGAAAAATTCTCCTTTCTTGCGAACCGCCCCGCCGCCGGCAAGGATGGGTTCAAAGCCATGCCGGCCAGAGACATTGACGATTTCACACCGGTTACCCGCCACCTGAACCGTGACTGCCAGCAGACTCATCTGTGCCTGGGTACGGTGAGCTTCGCCCACGCCGACCCCCGGCGCTATGCCTTGTTGCTGCTTAGCAACATTATCGGCGGCGGCATGAGTTCCAGGCTCTTTCAGCGCGTGCGTGAGGAGGAGGCCCTGGCCTACGCGATTTACAGCTTTCAGCAGTTTTACATGGATACGGGACTCTACGGCGTTTACATGGGAACCGAGCCCTCCCAGCGCAACAGGACGATAAATGTCGTGCAGGAAGAGTACCTTAAGTTTCTTAAAGACGGTGTGAGCGATGGGGAGCTGGAGCATGCGAAAAACCAGCTCAAAGGCCAGTTGCTCCTCGGGCTGGAAAGCACCACGACCAGGATGTTCCGCCTGGCGAATTTCGAGCTCAACGGCGAGGACTACCTGCCGGCAGATGATGTTATCCATAGGATCGAGGCCGTGGGCTCCGAGGAAATATACGAGGTGGCACGGGTGATTCTCAATCCTGAGCGAATCTGCTCGGTTTCTCTCGGCCCTAACCATAACTGAAAATCGAATCTGAATGACAATGGTTATTTCCCCCGGGGATAGCTTTTATCCCTGGGTTTTTATTTATATATTGAAATATTTGCACTTGTTATGGTAAAATCATGAAAGGAAACTGTGAAACGCAGAAAGAAACCAGCCAGCTACCGCCCGCGCACCAGGTTGCGGCGCAGGGTTCTGGGACAGCATTTTTTGGCAAGCGGTGAGGTGCGAGACCGTATTTTCAGGACTCTGGGCGCGCTGAAAGATAGTCATGTGCTTGAGATAGGCGCGGGCAGGGGTGAGCTGACCCGGGAGCTGGCCCAACGGGCCGGGAGGCTCACCGCCCTGGAAATCGACAGCAGGCTGGCCGGGAATCTGGAGCAGGCATTCAAGGAAATGCCGCATGTGTCGATACTTGGAAAAGATGCCCTTCAGTTCGATTATACCGGCTGGGCCGGTAGCTGCGCACCGCTGAAACCGGTGGTGGTGGGGAACATTCCCTACAGGATAACAAATTCGCTGCTCCATGCTTTAATCGGCTCGCACAGCCGGCTGGAAAGCGTGGTGCTGATGCTTCAGGAGGAAGTGGCGCGCAAGCTCAGCGCGCCTGCAGGGCGCAAACCCTACGGCATGCTCTCAGTGTTGGCCGGCTATCACTCGAAGGTCGAGTATCTGTTTCAGGTTGGCCGGGAAAATTTCAGCCCGCGTCCGAATGTCGATTCTGCGGTGGTTAGATTGGATTTTAAACAACCATGCCAGTGCCGTGCCGGGGATGAAGCCTTTTTCCAGGCACTGGTGCGCCGCCTGTTTTTGGAGCGCAGGAAACAGATCCAGAGAATCCTTCGCAATGATCAACGTTTTACTGTTTCAGCAGAGGATATCGACCGGCTGGAGAAGGATACAGGCTTGAAGTTAAGCTGCAGGCCGGAAGAATTGACGATAGAGCAGCTAGTGGCTTTTGCCGACGGTTTGAGCTCGGTGAAGGTAAAGACTTGAGAAACAAGCCCTTCACGCAGTTATTGGTATGAATATTGCTGATTCTCTTGCCCGGAGTGCAGTCTCTGACACGGCAGGCTGCCGTGTCTGGTACCCGGTGCGAGCGGATATTTTGAAGCCCTGGAGATTCCATGGATGAAAATATGAACATGCCGAAAGTAAATAAGCTTGAACTGGAGAGCTTCGATACGGGCCAAAAGCCCGAACGCGCCATGGAACTCAAGCAGTTGAATGATGTTTCGCTGGAGCTGCATGCGGAGCTGGGCAAGAGTAGAATTACGCTTAGAGAGGCTCTCAACTGGAAGAAAGACACGATTATCACTCTGGATAAGCTGGCCGGTGAAAACGTGGATATCTACGTTCACGGCGTGCGTTTCGCCAGCGGAGAGGTCCTCGTGGTCGAGGACAATTTCGCTGTGCGGCTTACCGAGCTGTTGAGTTATATCGAGAGAGTAAAACTCGGCCTGAGCAGGGCCACGGAATAATTACTCCCCAGCAGGCGGACTTTTTCCCGCCGCCTTCATCCCCACTTTTACACCGGCTTTTGTCTGGTTAAAGGGGATATTCATGCCGCCCGAGATAAAAAATTTCCTTATCACAGCGCCTTTCGGTCTCATCCTGTTGTTGATATTTATCTGGCTTATCAGGGCGCTGATACCGAGTGCTCGTGATCAGGCCAAGCAATACAGGCGCGATAAGTTCGAAACCGCAGGCTATGA
>Ga0272442_10002761_pt1 | contig 25119 bp, 16 predicted proteins | sample SSMForm2O_FD_200262 | JGI IMG/M metagenome (GOLD analysis project Ga0272442, IMG submission 200262) | Marine sediment archaeal communities from Little Sippewissett salt marsh, Falmouth, MA, United States - SSM-Form-2O | ecosystem: Environmental > Aquatic > Marine > Wetlands > Sediment ... | reverse complement strand
CGAAATGGACGAAGTGGACGTTGTGGACAGTAGTCTTCGGACTCCGTGTCCACGCAGTCCATGCAGTCCACCTCGTCCATTCTTCCGCCCGCTTCGGGGCTGGGGGAAGGGGGTGCCGCCGCAGGCTCCGGCGGCTTACGCCGCCGGCTATACACTGCCGCCGCTTCGCGGCTCGCGGACCAGCCTGGTCTCCCGAGGCCCGCCTCTCCTCACCACCTTCTCCCTGCGGGAGAGGGCCGGGGTGAGGGCCGCCCAACGTCGCGTGAGCCCCTCGTGCCACCCTTCCCGCGCCTCTTCCTGACGCGTGACGAATGACGCGTGACGCGTGTGCCGCCCTCCCTCTCACGGCTTGCGCAGGTTCTTCAGCCTCGGCAGCCCCTCCACGGGCGACAGATCCCTCACCCCCGTGCCGCCTCCCGCGACAAGAAACTCCAGGCTGCCAAAGCTGAGGAGATCGCTGCTTAGCGCATCGGCATTGTGTCAGGCACCGCATGAAGCGGATGGCCTTCCCGCCCGGCCACCGCCACGGCGCCGTGCTGCGCATCTCGGAGGCCATCCTCAAGGGATTGCTCGACGCCGCGGCGAAGCAGCCCTGACCCCCCGCCCCCGCGGGCGTCACTCGCCCTTCCGAATGAGCTTGAGCGCCCAGTCGGCGTCGCTCTTCGTGCGATTGCCGGGGAAGCGGGGCAGCGCGAGCTTGCCCGCAGCATCGGCCTCGAGGGTGCGGGCGCGGCCTGGCCACTCGCCGGTCCGCGGGTCGAACCAGCGTGCGGTGTAGGCGGCGCTGGGCGATGCCCCGGCGACGGTCGCCTGCGGGCAGTCCTTCTCGAAGTAGGCCATGAAGAGCGTGCGGTCGTCCGTGCGGGCGCAGTAGGCCCAGCCCGTCAGGCCCTTGGGCTTGCCCGAGCGGCGGGGCGAGAGAAGCTCGGGGTGGGGCGCCAGGCCCTGGTAGCGGCGGCCTTCGGAGAGGACGAAAGCCGCGAGGTGGCGCATCTGGCCGCTCGAGGGCCACTGGATGACCTTCCAGATGGGGAACTTCGAGGCCGCCTCCACCTCGCCGCTCCACATCCCGCCCTTCCACCCGCCGGCGCCGTAGATGTGGCCGCCGAGCCCGCCCGAGAGCACGCTGCCGTACATGGCCGAGCGGCAGTAGAGCGCCGCCTTCTCGCTCCCGCCCGCCGCGTCCTCCATCCCGTCGTAGTAGGGCTCGCCGTTGATGCCGGGAAGCGGCGGGGCCGCCTCGAAGATCTCGGTGAGAAACGCGTAGCAGTCGTGCGTGCGGCGGTTGCCGATCTGGTGGAAGCCCAGCCACCGCGCCTTGTCCGTGTGGCCCCAGTTGCGCAGCGACGACGGGCTGGCGTTCGTGCCCGCGAGGGTGCCGAAGGGCGGCGGCCCCCAGGTGGCCACCACGTGGTTCGCCGCGCGGTTCCACTCCGCCGCCGGGATGCTGCGACTCGGCGTGTCGAAGTGGATCGGGCTGAACAGGCACACGTTGGCCTGGTAGCGGCTCCACACATACTGGATGTACCGCGCGTAGGACTCGGGCCAGGCGTGGTACTTCCGCCACACCTGCCCGATGTCGCGGCGGGCCACCTCGATGAAGGGGACCATGCCGTGGGCGTTCAGGGCGTCGACCTTGCGGTCGAGCGAGTGGAAGTAGGCTGGCTCGATGCGGTCGAGGTCGGGCACGACATCCTGGAAGCCAGGCACCTTGCCTGGGAAGAGGAAGGGGCGGCGGCCCTCCTCGTCGGTCATCGTCTTGGCGCTCCGCGTGCCCGCCTGGCCCCAGGCCGCGCGGATCACCGTGCCGTCGGGGGCGTTGAGCCGCGCCGGCTTGCCGTCGTTGTGCCAGTGTGGGAAGGCGGCGATCATCGCGATGCAGTTGAACGCCTGCTTGCGCCGGTACGCCACGTAGTCCTTGAAGCCCGCCTTCGGGCCGAGCGGCCGCCGCCGCTCGTCGTCGTACCAGCGGTAGCGGAAGGTGGGGGTGGCCCACCACGTGTCGCCCAGCAGGAAGAAGGGCGTGCCGTCGGCATACTCGAAGGCGTGCCCGTTCGCCGACGCGCGGATCATGCCCCGGCGGCACGGGTTCGCCTCCTTCTCCGCCTCCGTCCAGGCCACGGCGGTGAACGAGCCCGTTCTGCCGTCGAGACCGGGGTCGGGGGGCTTCGAGCCGCTCCGCCACTCCCACTTCCCCGGTGTCGTGGCGAGCACGCGCACGCGAAACGTGTCGCCGCCGTCCCAGAAGCCGTAGCAGCGCTTGCGGAACCCGGGGCCTTCGAGGTCCACCCACACCTCCCGCTCGGCGTAGGGGTTCTTGCGGGGATTCTTCGCGTGGAGCACGATCTCCACCTTCTCCCACACGCGATGCGGCTCGGCGGCCATGGCAGGGGGTCTCCCACAGCAATGGAGTGTCAGGAGCAGAGCGGCGCAGGATGCGAGTGAGGCACGCATAGCTACCAGCCCTCCGTGTGCTTGCGCGTGCCACCTGCCTCGAAGCCGCGCGTCCAGGGCGGGTCACACGCAGGGAAGCTGGATGTCCAGGGCGCGGTGACAGGCGGCGAAGTGGGGCGGGGCACCTTCGGGCGCGAGATTGACGAGCGGCGGCGTCTCCTCGCGGCAGACGACCGTCGCATAGGTGCAGCGGGGCGCGAAGGCGCAGCCCGCCTGCTCGCCGATGGGCTCGGATACCTCGCCCGCGAGGGTCTCGCCCAGCCAGGGCCTGTGGGGATCGAGGTCGGGCACCGCCGCAAGCAGCGCACTCGTGTAGGGGTGACGCGGCTGCGCGAACAGCGCGTCCGTCCCCGCCACCTCCACCAGCTTGCCGAGGTACATCACCGCCACGCGGTCGCAGATGTAGCGCACCACGCTCAGGTCGTGGGCGATGAACAGGTAGGTGAGCCCCATCCGCTCCTGCATCGCCTCGAGCAGGTTGAGGATCTGCGCCTGGATGGACACGTCGAGTGCGGAGACCGGCTCGTCGGCGATGACGAGCGAGGGGCTCAGGGCGAGGGCTCGGGCGATGCCGATCCGCTGGCGCTGCCCGCCGCTGAAGGCGTGAGGGTAGCGCCGCATGTACTGCGGGTCGAGTCCCACGAGCTCGAGCAGTTCGGCCACGCGGGCCTCGTAGTCCCTTCGCTTCCAGCCGTGCGCCCGCAGGGGCTCGGCGACCAGGTCGAGCACGGGCATGCGGGGGTTGAGCGAGGCATAGGGGTCCTGGAAGATCATCTGGATGTGGCGGCGGATGGGCTTGAGCTGCCGGCGGTCGAGCCGGGCCATGTCCACCGCCGCCCCGTCCTTCGGGCGGAAGACCACGCGCCCCGACGTGGGGTCGAGGGCTCGGAGGATCACGCGCGCGGTGGTGGTCTTGCCGCATCCGCTCTCGCCCACGAGGCCCAGCGTCTCCCCGGGCTGCACGGCGAAGCTCACGTCGTCCACGGCGCGCACGTGGCCCACGACGCGGCGGAAGAAGCCCTTCTCGATGGGGAAGTGCTTCTTGAGGCCGCAGACCTCGAGGATGGGTTCAGGCACGGTCGCCGCCATGGGGCGTCGCCTCGTCGTCGGAATGCAGGAAACAGCTCACGCGCCGGCCCGCCGCCACCTCCACGAAGGCGGGCACGCGCCGATCGCAGCGCCCCTCGATGCGGTCGGGGCACCGGGGATGGAACGGGCAGCCGCCCGGGATGGTGAAGGGGTCGGGCACGGAGCCCTCGATGGACACGAGCTTCTGCCGCTCGCCCGAGAGCCGTGGGATCGAGCGCAGGAGCGCCCGCGTGTAGGGGTGGAGCGGCTCGTCGAACAGGCTCGCCACCGGGCCTTCCTCCACCACGCGGCCCAGATACATCACGTGCACGTGGTCGACCATGTGCGACACGACGGCCAGGTCGTGGGTGATGAGGATGAGGGCGAGGCCCAGCTCGGCCTGCATGCGCTTGATGAGGCGGAGGACCTGTGCCTGGATGGTCACGTCGAGCGCGGTGGTCGGCTCGTCGGCGATGAGGATGCGCGGGTGGCACGCGAGTGCCATGGCGATCATGGCCCGCTGGCGCATGCCGCCGCTGAGCTGGAAGGGATAGGCGCCGGCCCGTGCCTCGGCGTCGGGGATGCCCACCTGGCGGAGCAGCTCGACCACGCGGCGGCCCGCCGCCTCGGCCGTGGCCTCCTGGTGCAGGCGGATCGCCTCCGCGATCTGGTTGCTGATGGTGTGCACGGGGCTGAAGGCCGTCATCGGCTCCTGGAACACCATCGCGACGTCGCCCCCGCGGATGGCGCGCATCGCGCGGCTGTTGGGCGCCAGGCCGGCGAGGTCCACCCACGAGCCGTCCTCGCGGCGGAAGCGCATCTCGCCCGACACGATGCGCGCCGTGGCGGCCAGGATGCGCAGGATGGCGAAGGCGCTCACGGTCTTCCCGCACCCGCTCTCGCCCACGATGGCGATGGAGCGGCCGGGCCGCAGGCGGAAGCCCACGCCGTTGACGGCGCGCACGATCCCCTCGTCGAGGTGGAAGTGCACCGCGAGGTCGCGCACGTCGAGGATCGCCTGGTCGTCCGTCTGGCTCATGGGCCTCAGTGATAGGGGTCGGCGGCGTCGCGAAGGCCGTCGCCCACGAAGTTGAACGCGAGAACCACCACGATGACGAACAGCCCCGGCAGCAGCAGCCACGGGGCCATGATGACGGCCTGGATGTTCTGCGCCTGCTGGAGGAGCACGCCCCAGCTCACGATGGGCGGTCGCAGCCCGATGCCCAGGAAGCTGAGCGCCGTCTCGCCCAGGATCATCCCCGGCACCGCCAGCGTGGCCGACGTGATGATGTGGCTCATGAACGACGGGAGGAGGTGGCGGAAGATGATCGTCGTCTCCCGCGTGCCGCTCAGCCGCGCCGCGACCACGAAGTCCTCGTTGCGCAGCGAGAGGAACTTGCCCCGCACCACCCGCGCAAGCCCCGTCCAGCCGAGGAACGAGAGGATCACGGTGATGCCGAAGTAGACGTAGAGCGCGGGCCAGTGGGCGGGGAGTGCGGCGCTGAGCGCCATCCACAGCGGGATGTGCGGGATGCAGCGGAGCACCTCGATGATCCGCTGGATCACGTAGTCCGCCACGCCCCCGTAGTAGCCGGCAATGCCGCCGAGCACGACCCCCAGGAAGAAGCTCAGCGCCACCCCGATGAGGCCGATGGACAGCGAGATCCGAGCCCCATAGACGATGCGGCTGAACACGTCGCGACCCAGGCTGTCCGTGCCGAACACGTAGAGGTGCCCCCCGCGCGTGCCGAACAGGTGCACCCGAGCCTTGAACAGGCCCCAGAACTCATACTCCTGCCCGCTCGTGAAGAAGGTGACCGGGTGGCGCACCGACGTGTCGACCACCGCCACCCGCTGCCACGTCTCGGGGTCGGACACCTGGCGCACGCCGTAGACGAACGGCCGCAGATGGAACCGCCCCTCGGCGTCCACGAAGTGCACCCGCTGCGGCGGACCCTGCACGTAGCCCTTGTCCCGGGAGTTCGGCGTGTAGGGGGCCGCGAATTCGCAGAAGATGCCGATGGTGTAGAGGAACACGAGCAGGACGCCGGCCACGACGGCGAGCCGGTGGCGGCGGAAACGCCACCACATCAGCCGCCACTGCGAGGCGACGTAGAGCCTCTCGCCCTTCTCGTGCTTCTTCGCCGGGCTATCCATAGCGTATCCGAGGATCCAGCAGGGCCAGCAGAATGTCCGAGATCAGCGTGCCGATCACCGTGAGCGTGCTCAGGATCATGATGAAGCTGCCCGCCAGGTACATGTCCTGGCTCATCAGCGCCCGCAGGAGCAGCGGGCCGGTGGTGGGCAGGCTGAGCACCACGGCGGCGATGGTGGCGCCCGAGAACAGGTGGGGCAGCATCCAGCCGATGGTGCTCACGAACGGGTTGATCGCGATGCGCACGGGGTACTTGAGGATGAGGCGGATGGGGCCGAGGCCCTTGGCGCGGGCCGTGGTCACGTAGGGCTTGCGCAGCTCGTCGAGCAGGTTGGCCCGCAGCACGCGGATGAGCCCCGCCGTGCCCGCCAGCCCCACCACCACCGTGGGGATCCACACGTGCTTGAGCAGGTCCACCAGCTTCGCCATGCTCCAGGGAGCCGCCACGAACTCCGGGCTGAACAGCCCGCCCACGCTCACCCCGAACCACGAGTAGCCCAGGTACATCAGCACCATGGCCAGCAGGAAGCTGGGCGTCGAGAGGCCCAGGAAGCCGAGCGCGGTGAACACGTAGTCGCCCACGGAATACTGGCGCAGGGCCGAGTAGATGCCGATGGGGAAGGCCACCATCCAGGTGAAGAGCACCGAGGCGAGGGCGATGACCACCGTGTAGCCCACCCGGTCCCAGATCAGCTCGTTCACCGGGCGGTTCCACTCGAACGAGTAGCCCATGTCCCCCTGCACGAAGTTGGTGATCCACTTGACGTACTGCACGTGCATGGGCTGGTCGAGGCCGTAGCGGCGGCGCAGCGAGGCGATGCGGTCTTCGCTGATCTGCTCGCCCTGCTGCTGGAGCTGCTGAAGCTGCGAAGTCAGGAAGTCGCCGGGCGGAAGCTGAATGAGCACGAAGGTGATGATGGACACGATGAAGAGCGTGGGGAGCATCCCGAGCACGCGGCGGAGGATGTAGGTGGCCATGGGCGGCGGGCCTCGCGGTCAGTCCTTGGTGAGGAACCACGTCTCGGGGTGGTAGGGGAAGCTCCAGCGGTCGTCCCAGCCCCAGTAGCCCTTCTCGGGCACGTTGCGCAGGGTGTTCTTGACCACGAGCGGGTGGGGTGCGAGGCCCACGGTGCCGATGGTCCAGAGATTCTCGGCCTGTGCCCGGAGGATTTTCTTGCCGAGCTCGATGCGGCGCCCCTCGTCCATGCAGGTGCGCATCTCCTTCCACCAGACGAGGAGCTGCATGGGCAGGGGCATGGGCCGCTCGCCCTTCTCGCCGCCGCTCAGATACCACAGCGCCCACTGGGGCCAGATGGAGACCTCCCAGTGGCGCCGCATGGGCACGAACCAGAACGGCTCGGGCGGAAACAGGATGTCGCTCGTGCGGTCGGCGTGCCAGAGGGTCATGTGCATGAGGTTGGCTCGGGCGCGTTCGCTCTGGAGTCCGCCGGTGAGCTGCTTGAGTCGGATGTCGAGCCCCACGTCGCGCCAGTGCTCGACCACGAGCTCCATCGTGGGGCCTTTGGGGGTCTCCATGGGGGTCCATTCGAGGGTGATGTTGAGGGGGGCTCCGCTGGGGCGGTCGCGGCGCCCGTCGCCGTCGCGGTCGGCCACGCCCATCGCGTCGAGGAGGCGGCGGGCCTCGGCGGGGTCGTGGCGGATGTAGGCGGTGGCGAACTCGCGCTCGTAGAAGCGGCTGGTGGGGATGACGGTGGTCTGGCGCGGGGTGGCGTGGCCGAAGTAGAGGGTCTGGTTGATCTCGTCGCGGTTGATGGCCAGGGAGAGGGCTCGGCGGAAGCGGACATCGCGGAAGACCGCCCGCAGCTCGGGGTCCTCGCAGGTCAGGTTGCACTGGATCGCCACGTCCACGCCGTGGAGGCGGTGCCAGATGAGGGTGCGGTAGCCACACTTGCGCTCGCCGCGCTTGAAGAGCGGGATGTCCACCGTCTGCGTCTGGGCGCCGGCCAGCGTGGCCTGGCCCGTGCACGCCTTCGCCGTCATCATCTCCTGGTTCTGGACCACGAGGGCGAGGATGCGGTCGATGTAGGGGAGCTGGTTGCCCGCGGGGTCCACCTTCGGGTAGTAGGGGTTGCGCTTGAAGGTCAGGATGCTCAAGCCCTGCTTCTCGACGATGTAGGGCAGGAGGGAAGGGCAGTTGACCTCGGGGTCGGTGGTGGACTGCATCTTGCCGAAGTAGGCCACCCAGTCGTGGAAGCCCAGCTCGGCGGCACGCTTCTCGAGGCTCTCCTTCGGCACAAAGTCGGCGTGGAACTGGCGGAGGTAGTGGCCGGGCTGGGCATAGTACTGGCCGTGGTGGGCCAGCTCGTTCACGAAGAAGGGATTGGGATCCTGGAACTCGAAGCGGACGGTCAGCTCGTCGACCTTCACCACGCGCGCGGTGTCCCACGGCGGGCTCTGGATGGGGTTGATATCCTTGTTCTTCTGCATGCGGTCGAACCAGAAGGTGTAGTCGTCGGCGGTGAGGGGGTGGCCGTCGGACCAGCGGATGCCCTTGCGGAGGTGGAGGGTGAGGTGGCGTCCGCCGTGGCTGTAGTCCCAGGCGCGGGCGTAGTTGGGGAGCACGCGGCGGACTTCCGGCCCGATGCGCAGGGGCGGCTCCACGTTGTTGAGCAGGCTGCCTTCGCCCAGGCCGGTGTTGCTGGTGGTGAAGACGACGGCGGTGCCGCCGTAGCGGCCGATCCGGGTGAGGGGCTCGACCACGATGGGGTCGTCGGGCAGGCGCTCGCGCAGCGGCGGGAGCTGCTTGCGGGCGACGGCGGCGGCGAGCATGGGCGCCTCGCGGAACGCCGCGATGCCCATCTGCGAGGCGGTCTTCGGCGGCTCGAACCAGCTCTGCGGCCACGTGCTCCGCGGGATGCCCTCGCCCGCCGCGGCCAGCGCCGCCCAGGCACACAGGCACCACAGCGCGAGCCGCGCGCGGCGTCTCAGTCGGATCAGCGGCCCGTCGTGCTGTGAAGGGAATGCGGGCATTCAGCCAGTATAGAGGGGCCGCCCGGCGTCGTCAATCGCCGCGCCGGAGCGCGTGAGCAGCGTCACTCGGCGGCGAGCAGGCGGAGCTCCTCGAGCTTGGCGTCCTTCATCCGCGCGCGGCAGGCCTTCGCCTCCCCGGCGGGAAGGCGGTTGATCAGGGCGAAGGCCAACGGCACCACCTCGCGCGTCTCCGTGGCCGCGAAGAAGTCCATCACAGGCCCCAGCTCGGCGGGGGCGAGGCGGCGGATGGTGTCGTTGAAATACTCCACGTCGTGCTTCGCCTCGGCCTCCAGGCGGAGGACTTTACGGTATTCGGCCATGGCGCGCTTGCGCTGGGCTCGGGTGAGCTTGAAGGACACGCCGCCCCACAGGGTGTCGATGGCCGCGCCCCGGCCGCACTTGAGGTGCACGCGGCGGGCGAGCCCCCGCGCGTAGGCCGCGAGTGCCTGGGGCAGGATGTCGCGGCGGCCCAGGCGCACGAGGACGGCATGCACGAGCAGCTCCTCCTCGCCCTTCGCCAGGAGCGCCCGGACGGCGGGTGCGGAGGCGGGGTCGGCCAGGCCGCCGAGCCCGATGAGCGCCGCCCGCACCAGCTCGCTGCGCTGTTCTGTGAGGCCTTTCTCCAGGATCGCGCGGTGCTTGCGGTCGGCCGCCATCCCCAGGATCTGGTAGCCCGCCTGGCGGAGGAAGTCCTGCTCCGACTTCGAGAGCTTCTCCCCCAGCCCGGCCAGGCTCTTATCGAAGAACGGCCGGGCGCATTCGACGGCCGCGGCCAGCACCTCCGGGCTCTCGATCTTGCCGGCATACTCGACGGTCGCCTCCATGAGCATGCGGGCGCTCTCCGCGTCCACCACGTTGGCCTGGGCCTCCTCGAGCTTCTTGGTGAACGCCGCGCTGTCCAGGTCCACGCCTTCGAGCACAAGCTGTGTGGGGGTGATCTTCGTGCGGTCGACGGTGCGGGTCTTCTGGCGGCGGGGCTCCGTCGTCTCGGCGCCCTCGGCGAGCCATCGCACGCAGGCGGCGAGCACCTTGGGCCACTGCGACCACTCCCAGTAGGGCTTGGCCTCGGGCGGGGGATCGCCGCAGGGGTTCACGAGCACGGCGACCACGCGGCCCTTGCCCACGGTGTGGGCCACGATGGCCGGCTTGCCGCCCGCCGTGGCCAGCACCTGGGCGCCCTCCTTGAGTGGCGAGGTGTCCACGGTGAAGGCGGAGCCGGGGGCCGCCCAGTCCACCCCGTCGAAGAAGGCCGCCTTCGCGGCTGCCAGGCGGAGGCCCTTCGGCTCGCACGCGATGTCGCGGTACTGGCGGATCCGCACGGGGAGCAGCTCGGCGAGCGCGGTGTTGTGGTCCGCCCCGAGCGAGAGGTTGAAGTAGCCGCCGAACACCAGGAGCCCGCCGCCGCTGCGCACGAAGTCGGCGATCATCACGCGGCGGCGCGGGCCGAGGTGGAACGAATGCACGTCGTCGAGAGCCACCACGTCGTAGTCGAGAAGTTGCTCCCAGGAGTCGGGGAACTCGTCCATGCAGCCCTTGGCGCCGAGCTTGAAGCCCACGAGGTCGACCCACGAGGGGGTGTAGCGGCCTGCCTCGAAGAGGGCGATGGCCGCCTCGAGGGGGTTCACCCAACTGAACGCGCCGCGCGCGTGGTGGACGTCCACCACGCCGTTGCGCGCGATGCGCAGCTCGGCAGGCCGTTTCATCTTCCCCGCTGTCTCGGCGTCGGCGTTTACCACCCTGGCATAGTCCCTGTGGGGGGGCGGCGGCGCCGGGGGCTTGGGCTTGGCCTGGGCGGCCTTGGCCGCCTTCGCGGCGGCGCGGCGCTTGAACTCCGCGGCGGCGTCCTCGATGGGCGTGGTGAGCGGGAAGGCGGGCTCCGGGGCGCCGCTGTACTCGAGCACCACGATGCTCCACGTGTGGAGCCGCGGCAGCACCACGCGCGAGCCCTTCCCTTCCTGAACGGCCTGGAGCGGTGCGTGCCCCTCCGTGAGGTCGGGCGAGACGTGGACGGCCCGCTCGAGCGTGGCACCCGCTGGGGTGGCCACGGTGAGAGCCACGTCGCGAAGGTCCGTGGGCGGCGGCTGCACGCGGCTGCTGAAGGCGGTGTAGCCCGGGGGGTTGAGCAGGTTGATCAGGAGCTGCTGGCGGCCGTCGGCGGCCTTGCGCAGCCACACGCTCTCGCGCCACCACGGCGCCGCCCCCTTCGGCCCCTTCCCCACCGCCACCGCGATGGCCGAATCGGGTCTGGCCACCCGCCGCGTGTCGTCCCACACGAAGGCCGAGTAGCGGGTGAGGAACTTCGGCAGCGGGCCGAACGCGAAGTCGCCGGGCGACGTGATGTAGGTGTAGCGCTCGCCGGCGGCCAGGCCGCAGAGCACGCCGAACGTGAGGTCCTGCTTCGACGCCATGTCGAACGTGATGAACAGCGGGAGGCCGCCGATGCGCTTCTCGTAGTCGGCCTCGCGGCACATCGCCTCGTAGAACGGCCGCGTGGCGCCCGACGAGAAGTTCGAGTGGCTCCAGTCGCGCACGCTCTCGTCCATCAGCAGGCCGTGGTCGCGGGCCACCTCGTGGAAGTCCGTCGTGTCGGGCGGCATGAACAGCGCGCTGCCCGGCCGGGCGAAGGAGATGTTGTAGCCGTGGACGAAGTTCGGATGCTTGTCCTTGAGGATTTCGAGAAACCGCTTCTGAGCCCCCACGAAATGCCCGTCCCAGCGGACGCCGTCCCAGCCGAGCATCTCGATAGAATCGACGATGGCCTGGGCGCCGAACTCGACGGTTCGGGGGTTGCTCCAGTTGCACCACAGGCTCGCCCAGTGCTGCCAGCCGCCCTGGCTGGGCGGGGCGTGGAGGTTGTAGTCGTTGGCGAGCATGCGCTCCAGGTAGAAGACGCTCATGGCTTCGCAGGCGGGGCCTTCGGGCCTGTGGCCGAAGAAGTCGGGGTGGCGCTGGAAGGTCTTGAAGCCATCGATGCCCGCGGCGCAGGCCTTGCCGTAGGTGATCGCCTTCACGCCCACCTTGTGGGCCGCGCCGATGAGGTTCTTGAAGCCGCTGATCGAGCCGGGATACTGGGTCTGCCCGGAGAAAAAGACCTCGGTCTGCGGCGCGAGGTTCGAGTAGTCGCACGGCGCCCAGGCGAAGCGCTCGAAGTAGTTCGCGTAGAGGCGGCGGGCCTTCTCCATCTCCGCCGCGGCGCGGGCCTCGGTGTAGTTCCGCATGTCCTGCGGCCCGCCCGGCCCGCAGATGCCGATGCGATACACGTTGCGGCTCACGCCGAAGAACTCGCTCCGCGCGTGCCGCACGGCCCCGTCCACGCGCAGCGAGCAGCGCAGCTCGTGGCCGAACTCCCGCTCGCCCACGGGGAACTCGAACTCGACGGCCTGCTCCTCGGAGCCGATCTGGAGCTTCTTCGTGAACACCGTGCGCGCGGCGTCCACTTCGGTCACGTCCTCGGCCACGAAGGTGTACGCGCCCCCGCTCCTGCCGCCGCTCACCCACGCCTTCGCCTTCACCGTCTCGCCCGGCAGGGTGTGCACCTTGTCGACCTCCACGCGTGCGACGAGTGCGGGCGAGAGGCGGAGGGGGCGCAGCTCGATGCGGTCGCACAGCAGCCGATGCTCGAAGGGCTTGAGCTGGGCCACGCTGCGGCCCTCCTCGAGCTCGATGAGCTCATCGAGCCCCTCCCCCTTGTCGAGCTCGGTGGCCAACTGCTCGGGCGTGGCGCGCATCTCCGGGCGGCCGGCCTTCTCGGTCTCCGAGACCGCGCGGCGCATGCCGTCGAACCCGCTGCCGCCGACGCCGCCGACCGCGAGCTCGAGCCGCCCGCCGGTGTGGAGCAAGCGAAGCTCGAACGGCGCGTAGCCGGCCCCCGAGCCGAAGTGGACCTGCCCGAGCGTCACGCTCGCATCGCCAGCGGTCAGGCCGACGGCCAGGTGGTGGAGCACCTCGGCGGGAGCTGCCTCGAGCCAGAACGTCGCCACGTAGTCGCCGGCCGGGCAGTCCGCCGCCGCCGCGACCACGGGTCGCTTGCGTTTGCCGAGGAGAACGCCCGCCGCCTTCTTGCCGGAGGCCCGCTCGTCGTGGAACACCTCGGCCCCGGGCGCCAGAGCCGCCTCGGCCTCCAGCACCGTGGGCGCCGCCACAACCGGCGCAGCGGCCGCACACATCAGCACGAGCACGAACCGATTCATAGCCTCTCCTGGTCCGCCTGTGGCCTCACGGAGGCGCGGCGCGGGAGCCGCACACGTGCCGATCCTATATGACTCGCCACGATTCTGCAACGCAGATCACGAAGGAGGGGCAAGCCCAACGCGCATTGCTCACCAGGTCTACGCGTGAGCCCAGCATTGCGTGGAAGGAAGGAGGGACAGCGCCAGGCAGCAGAGCCCGGCTCCCAGACGCTCTGCGCGTGCGCAGTGCGCCGATTCTCGCCTCAGGCAAGGCCGCACACGCGACCGCCGTACGGCGGTCGCTGGCCCCCAGAACTGGTGAGAGATGCGGCCCAGGCCTCACTGCCGCGGCATCCCCAGAGCATGGCGCTTCGGCGGGTTGCGGCTGGCGGGTGAACTCGCGGGACGAGTGCACCCCCTGCCTGTCACCCACGCGCTGCCTGCCGCTTGCGGCGGAGGCAGGCCACCAACGCGCCCACACCCAGCAGCGCGATGCCCGTCGGCTCGGGAACACACGGCGTGTAGATGCGCACGAGCTGTCCGCCATTGAGGCTGACCGCCGCGGGGTCGCCGCTGAACTGCGAGCAGTAGAGGGTCAGGCCGTTGAGGTCGAGCGTCGAGCCGCTGTTGATAGCGAGACTCGACACGTACAGCACCTCGCTGCCCGTCCAATCGAGCTGGTTGTCGATGGTGTCCACAAGCCGCAGATGGCCGGGCGCCGCGCCGCCCAGTTGAAGCACGCCGAGCGCGAAGTTGTCCGAGAAGCCGGTATACCCCATGCCCCAATCCCGGCCGGCCGCCTCGAACGAATCCAGCTCCCCGGCGCCGCCCTCGAACACCAGCGTCAGGTTGCTCATCGACGATAGCGCCAAGGGGTCTGTGACCCGGTTGGTGAAGTCGGAGCCCGTCATGTGGAGGATCGAGCAGGGCTCGGCGTCAAGGCTGGCCCCCGGCCCGAGCACCAGGCGATCGGAGACCGTCACCGAAGCCTCACCACTCAGACGGAGCGTTCCCGAGCCGACGACGTTCCCAACCTGGAGATCGTGAACGGCCAGCGTGCCGCCCTGGGCGTTGAGGACACCCTTCGCGCCCCAGCCGACGTACAGGATCCCGTCGACGTTTAGGGAGCCCCCGTCGAGCGTGTAAGCGCTCTCGGTTGCTGGAGGGGTGGTCATGCCGACGTAGAGGTTCGCGTTGATCGTGCGCGAGCCGGCGCGTTGTGTGTGGTCGGCGGCGGCATCGAGGCCCAACTGCATCACATCGACGTTCAGCGACCCGCCGACGCTCATCTGCCCGCCGTCGATGCAGATCCGACTCTCCCCGGGACCGTCGGCCACGTCGCCAGCCACGTTCAGCTCCCCGCCCCACATGCCCAGGGTACTGGTGTTGCCTGCGGTGCCCAGGACGATCGAGTTGACGCTCACCGTGCCGTCCCGGACCTCCAACGTGCCGCGGCCGCGATCCGTCCAGCCGAACGTCATCGTTCCGATGTCCTGGACTGCGCTCCCGTTCAGCACGCGCACGAGCGCGTTCGAGCTGTTCCCGAAACACACGTCGCCCCCCCCGAAGGACGCCACAGCCCCGTCGCCGTTCACCGACAGCGTGCCCTGCGAGCCGGCCCCCAAGCCGATGTACGTGGTCTGACCGGACCAGGAAGGCACCGAGAGACTGCCGCCGTCGAGAACGTGAACCGTCCCCTGGCCGCACTGCCCCACGAGCAACTGCTCGTCAACCCGCAGGACGCTGTTGTCGCCGTTCACATACACCGTGCCGACCGAACCCGCATCGGCACCCACGGCAACGCCGAAGCCTGAAGCCTCCGCGCCATCCGTCACGTGCACCGTTCCCGCGCCGGCGACGCCGACCCTCATGTCATGCATCGCGCAGTCCGTCGACGAACCCTCCAGCGTCATCACGCCCGTCGAGTTCGCCGTCCCGCCGACCTCCACGTCACAGCAACTCAACGCGCCATTGCGGACCTCCACCGCGCCGCTGCCGCCATTTGCACCCAAGCCGGACCCCACGCACAGATCCCCCGCATCCCAAAGCTCAGCGCCATCGAGCACTCTGAGCGTCCCCTCGCCTTGACAGCCCACAAGCACCGTCGCGCCAGCTGCGTCGAGCCACGAACCGAACCGATCCCCCATCCCCGAAATCGTCAGCGTCCCGGCCGAACCCACGTCGCAACCGATCTCGACCGTGCCGCCAGGCGCCTCCTTCAACACCGCCGCGCCGCCCGTGATGCTCATCTCGCCGACCCCGCCCTTGCCGATCCACACGTCCGAATCGACCGAGTACGACGTGGATGTCCCATCCACGCTCAACGCCCCCGACGAGCCCGCCTGATCGCCCAGCACCAGCCTCCCCACGCCCAGCACCGCGCCGTCTCCGACGCCGACCGTCCCCCCGCCGCCGGCGCCGATGGTCATGTCGCCCAGGGCACAGTCCGTCGCCGAGCCCGCGAACGTCATCGCGCCCGTCGAGCTCGCCGTCCCTGCAACCACCACGTCGGCGCAGCTCAGCGTCCCGTTGCGGACCTCCACCGCACCGGCGCCATCCGCGCCCACGCACAGATCCGCCGCGTTCCACAGCACGCCGCCATCGAGCACCCTGAGCGTCCCCTCGCCTTGGTAGCCCACGCGCACGACCGCGCCACCCGCGTCGAACTGCGAACCCCTATGATCCCCCATCCCCGAAATCGCCAGCGTCCCCGTCGAGCCCGCATCGCAGCCGATCTCGACCGTGCCGCCAGGCCCCTCCACCAACACCGCCGCGCCGCCGGTGATGTTCATCTCGCCGACCCCGCCCCTGCCGATCCACACGCCCGAGCTGATCGAATACGTCGTGGACGTCCCGTCCACGCTCAACGCACCCGACGAGTTCGCCTGATCGCCCAGCACCAGCGACCCCACGCCCAGCACCACGCCGTCTCCGACGCCGACCGTCCCCGCGCCGCCGGCGCCGATGGTCATGTCGCCCATGGCGCAGTTCGTCGACGAGCCCGCGAACGTCATCGTGCCCGTCGAGCTCGCCGTCCCTGCAACCACCACGTCGGCGCAGCTCAGCGTCCCGTTGCGGACCTCCACCGCACCGGCGCCATCCGCGCCCACGCACAGATCCCCCGCGTTCCACAGCACCCCGCCATCGAGCACCCTGAGCGTCCCCTCGCCTTGATAGCCCACACGCACTGTCGCGGTACCCGCGTCGAACTGCGAACCCCGATGATCCCCCATCCCGGAAACCGTCAGCGTCCCCGTCGAGCCCGCATCGCACCCGATCTCGACCGTGCCGCCAGGGACCCGTTTCGACGCCGCCGCGCCGCCCGTGATGCTCATCTCGCCCACGCCGCCCTTGCCGATCCATACGCCCGAGTCGATCGAATACACCGTGGACGTCCCGTCCACGTTCAACGCACCCGACGCACCGGCCTGTTCGGCCAACTCCAGCGACTCCACGCTCAGCCGCGCGCCCTCCCCTACGGCGACCGTCCCCGCACCGGCCACGCCGATCCTCATGACACCCAAGACACAGTTCGTCGACGACCCCTCCAGCGTCATCGTGCCCGTCGAGCTCGCCGTCCTGGCGACCTCCACCGACCAGCAGTCCACGAATGCGTTCTGGATATCCACCGTCCCATGGCCGCCGGCACCTGGCCCCGGCGTCTCGGGGCCGCCGCCCACGTACAGCGGCCCCGCATCCTGTAGCGCACCGCCATCGAGCACCCTGAGCGTCCCCTCGCCCTCGCGGCTCACATAGATCGGCGCACCATTGGCGTCCAGGCACGACCCATTTCCTGCGGCCCCGCCGCTGATCGTCAACGTCCCAGATGAGTGCTCACCATAGCCGCAGTAAAGCCCCTGCGCGGGGTCGGTCAACACCACATGCCCGAGATTGCTGATCAGTAGCGAGCCGCCCCCGGCATCGCCCACGGTCAGCGCGCCGAACGATGCTTCGGTTCCCCAGTCACTGACAGTGATGGCGCCGCCATCATCGGCAACCACGCGCAAGTCGGTCGATACACTGCCCGACGCAACCCGGAGACTATCCATGCTCGAAGGCATGCCGCTTGGCGTCCAGTTCGCTGGCTCGAACCAGTCGCCCGAAGCGCCGCCGCTCCAGTTGCGGATAATGCCTGCGTGTACTCCGGAAACGGTAATGCAGACAGCCAACACGAACGCTACGTACGTACAACTCCGACGCGCCCGGCCCGGCGTGCTCACAGAGATGCTCCTTCTCTCACACCCGTGCCCGGCGTGAAAGCGATACAAGGAATAATGCAGTTTAGCATAAATCCTTACCTGCGTCAAGTTTGTGTTCACGATGGCCTGGGAGCCGCCGCACCACACCGCCTCCGATGGTGTCCCGCAACCCTCCTCATGCCTCTAACCTGCACAAAGCGTCCTCTCGGGCGGCGGAACTCGCGCCCGGAGTAGGAATGGCCCGCGACACGACGCCTCCATCGGCCGTCGCCCCGCCGCAACGGGGCTTCACCGTGGACCCGTCCCGTGGTAGAATACCGCCATACACCCGCAGCCGGGCCGGCCACGAAGGGAGACCCGCATGGCCCGATGTGTAACGGCGCCGAGCCTCACGATCGCCGTGCTCGCCAGCATCCTCGCCGTCCTCGCACTCCCCGCCCACGCCCAGGAACCCACAGCCGCCGAGTGGCCCTGCTTCCATGGCCCGCGACGCGACAACAGGTCCTCCGAGACCGGCCTTTTGAAGAAATGGCCCGAGGGCGGCCCGCGGCGGCTCTGGACCGCCACCGGACTCGGCAAGGGCTACAGCTCCGTGAGCATCGCCGGAGGCACCCTCTTCACCGCCGGCATGCGCGACGGGCAAACCTACGTGGTCGCACTCGGCCTCGACGGCCGCCCCAAGTGGCAGGCCGCAAACGGCCGGAGCTGGGTGAGCAGAATGCGCCACGCCACGGGCTACAACGGCGCCCGCAGCACGCCCACCTGCGACGGCGGACGCGTGTTCCACCTCAGCGAGACCGGCGGCCTCGCCTGCCTCGACGCCGCCACGGGCAAGCCCGTCTGGCGCCTCGGCCTCTTCAAGGAGTTCGACGCCGCCACCCCCAAGTACGGACTCGCCGAGAGCGTCCTCATCGACGGCCAGCGCCTCATCTGCTCCCCAGGCGGAACCAAAGGCCAGATGGTCTGCCTCGACAAGACCACCGGGAAGCTCATCTGGGCCTGCACCGGCGTGCCCGGCTCCCAGGCCTACTGCTCCCCCGTCATCGCCCAGCTCGCCGGCGTCCGGCAGGTGCTCTCCATGACCTCCAGGGCCGTGTTCGGCGCCGACATCGCGACTGGCAAGCTCCTCTGGCACGCCCAGCTCGCGAACGCCCGCGAGAACAACGTCGCCGACCCCGTGCCCCACAGCGGCCACGTCTACGCCTCGAGCGGCTACGGCAGAGGCAGCATCCTCGTGCGCCTGGCCGCCGCTGCCGACGGCGTCGCGGCCACCACCGCCTGGACGAGCAAGCTCCTGGACAACCACCACGGCGGCGTGGTGCGCCTGGGCGGCCACCTCTACGGCGCCGGCCACTCGGCCAAGGGCTGGTTCTGCCTCGACTTCATGACCGGCAAGCCGGCGTGGAACGCGCCGGGCAAGGGCTCGCTGACCTACGCCGACGGCATGCTCTACTGCCTGGACGAGCGGGGCACCCTCTCCCTCGTGGAGGCCACCCCGAAAGCCCACCGGCCCGTCAGCTCCTTCCGGGTGCCCAGCGGCGGGCGTGGCCTCTACTGGGCACACCCCGTCGTCTGCGGCGGCCGCCTCTACATCCGCCACGACGACAAGCTCTTCGCCTACGACATTCGCGCACGGTGAGCAGCACGAACGGTAGTGGCCCGCAGCCGCTTCGCCCGCGATGGGCCGGCCCGAGCATGCACGTCTGCGGGCTCTCAGGCGGGGGGAGCAGAAAACGGCGCGAGGCGCCAGGGCGAGCGCGGCATTCCAGGGGCACGGCTCCGCGACACGTCCCGGGCAGGTTCCACGGTCACCGACAGCAGCAGGTCCTGGTCCACCAGGCAGTTCTGAAGGATCTCGCCGATCGTCCCGAGCGCGCGGCGAAGATGCGGCATGGCTCGCGTGATGCTCGGGTCCACCAGGGTGCGCACGGTGCCGTCCCTGGTGGCAATGACGTAGACGCGGCTGCTGGCCATCGGCCTGTCGCGCCTTCGCAGGGGTGCCATCTTCTTGCCTCCTTGCGTCCGTCGGGCTCCGCTGCCGGGCCAGCCAGCGGCTCACCCGTTGCCCATTTGGACGCCTCCGCCCCTGCGGGGTTCCTGCACACCCGGCTGAATCGTGTAACGGCCATGTAACGGGCGGGCGCCGCATGAGGCGAGAAGGCGCCGGTGGCGCCCGGAGCTGGTGAAAAATGCGTGCTAATCCCAGGCGAGTTTGTCCAGCACTTCGGGCGCAAGCCCATCCCGAAGGCTCGCGTCGGATTCGACCAGGCGGAGGATGTCGGCCAGATCCTTCTGCCGCTTGCTTCTCCTGCGCGTTCCGTCCAGGCAGGCCCAGACCTTGCCCTGGAGCACGTCCCGCACGTCGGCCACGCGCATCCGGTAGCCCAGGACGTCCCGCTCCCCAGCGCGGGCAATGAAGTCCTGGTATCCTCCGTCCGTCCGAAGCTGGATCCGGACGTCGGACTCCGCGCTCGTGAGGTTCAGGCTGTGTTCGTAGCGCTGAACCTTCAGCCCTCTGGCCTCCGCTGCCGCGCAGACTGCCTCGACGCTCCCGAGGGCGACCACGATGTCGAGGTCGAGGCTCACCACGGGCTCCGCGTAGGCGTTCACGGCCAGGCCCCCGATCACGCAGTACGGAGAGCCCGTGTCGGCGAGGATGTCCAGGATCACCTGGAGGATGTCCGCCCGGCCGTTGGCCACGGCGTTCAGGAAGGCCTTGCCGGTCATGCGCGCACCCTCCATCCGTCACGTGGCGGGGTCGCGGTGGTCCCTGAGCCACTGGAGCGCGCCGGGCGTCTGGCGCCAGGCATCGATGGCGTCGACGACGTAGTGGACGGCCTCGCTCTCGCGGCCGAGCACGATCGAGGAAGGCATCGTGTTGGGGAGGCGACGGCGGCCGGTGAGGTAGTCGGGCACGTGGGGGTTCTTGCCGCGGGCGAGGTCGAGGGCCTCCTCGGCTTCGGGCGAGGGGCCGGAGCGCCGGAATCGCAGAAGGGTAGTGCCGTAGAGGGCGAACGTGCTCCGTTTCTCGTACCGCGCGAAGAGCTCCTCCACCTGGCCGTCGCGGCCGGTGGCCAGGAGCCAGCAGCCCAGCACCCAGCGAACGCCTTGGTTGTCGTCGGGGTTCAGCCGGAGCATGTCCTGGGCGTGCTCGATGGCCTTGGCCTTGTCGCCGAGCGCCCAGACGCTCTGCGCGAGGGACCAGCGGGCGCGCATGTAGGGGCGCGTCTGGATCAGCCCCCAGAAGTCGCCTGCGTTCTCCTCGAAGAAGTCCTTGCCGAGCGCGCGCTCGCCCGCGGCCACCCCCAGCCGGCTGTACTCGCACACCTCCTCGGTGGACTGCGCGGCGTCCTCGGCGAGCACCACGTAGGCGTCCGCACAGTCGGCGCTGATGGCCAGCGCCTCGCGCGCCAGCTTCACACGCTGCTCAGGCCGGGCCGCCTCGCGGGCGTCGTAGACCAGCTCCTGCGCCTGCTCGAGGGGCGTCAGACGCCGAGGCTCGGGCGCCCCACTGTCCGCGAAGAACCGCATCGTCGCCTCGGTCTCGGCCATATCGGACTCGGACTCCTCGCCTTCGACGGCACGTTGGCTCCGCGCCATCGAGCGCTCGAGCGAGCTCATGACCCCCATGGGGAAGCCGGGAGGCACAGCCCCGCTGCCCTGTCCGCCGCCTCCTGCCGCCTTGCGGGGCCAGCCGCCACGCCCTCGTTTCCCCTTGCGCTTCCTGGCCAACTCATGTCCCCTATCCGAGTGCTCTCTGCTTCGCACCACCGGCCACCATGGTACTCCGCGGCGCAGCCGTGTCAACCGGCCGCGGAGAAATGCGGGTTAAGGAAGGAGCAGTGCCCAGGAGGAGGGCGCCTGCCGAGAGTGCCTGTGCGTGGGGCCCGGATCCGGATCAGGCGTCGTCGCGGGGTTCGTCGGGCTTGTGGCCTCTCCCGCCGCCGCCTTTCCTGTAGGCGAGCTTGACGAAGAAGAAGCCGACGGCGAGGGCGGCGATGATGGCCGCCACGCCGTAGAGCACGGTGGGCTCGAGCTTCTTGGCGTCGAGCAGGATGACCTTCCGAGCCACCGCGATCATGGCGACGAGGAAGACGACCTCGACGTGGAGCTGGTCCTTGGCCAGATAGGTCTTGACGGTCTCGAGGAGCTCGAGTCCGATGAGAATCATGAAGACGAGGCCGAAGATCTCGGAGATCTCCTCGACCTCGAGGAGCATGACGGGGGGCTTGACGAGGCGCTGGACGAGCGTCCAGCCCAGGTCGATGGTGGCGAGCAGGATGGTGAGCATCATCATCACGAGCAGGGCCGCGATGATGCCGTGCTCGAAGCGTTGCATCACCTTGAGCATGCCGCGGGGCTCATGCTCGGGGGCGTCGGCCATGGGGAATCTCCCGTGCTCGGTTCACGTCACGACGGGCGAAGCGGACTCGTCGAACGGATTGGTGCGAATCGCGAGCGAGAACAGATAGGGGTACTTGGCCTTGAGGTGGCGCATGTAGTCGACCCACTCGCCCACAAGCCGGCCGTAGGCGCGCTCGGTGTCGCCGGCAAGGTGGGCGCGGTCGGTGTCCGGCAGGGCGCTCCTGTCCTTGCGGTGGCTGAGCTCCTCGGTCAGGTGGAACACGGCCCACATGAGGTCGGTGAACGAGGCGTGTTCGAGGAGCGCGGGGTTCTCGAGGAGGCGGACCAGGAACTCGCGCTTGGCCACGAGCATGGCGCACAGGTCGTCGAGGTCGAGGCGGGCCAGGTCGATCGTGTACTTGCGCTGCTTGAGGGTGGCGGCGACGCGGCGGAAATCCTCGTCGGCCCATCGCCCGTTGATGAGGAGGTGGCCGCGGAGCTCGTCGAGATCGGGATCGGCATCGGAGAAGATGGTGAGCAGGCGTGTGCCCACTTCGCTGAAGAACACGCCGATCACCATGTTCAGCTTCTCGAGGCGTTCGACCGCCTCGCGACGGGTGAGCATCAGCTCGACCGCGTTGCCGATCACGCCCAGGAAGGTGCCGACGCCCACGACGATGAGGACGACGGAGAGCGCCTTGCCGAGCGGCGTGGCGGGACTGATGTCGCCATACCCCACGGTGGCCACGGTGACGATGCAGAAGTAAAAGGCGTCGCCGAGCGACTTCTTCTCGATGAGCATGAAGCCGACGGTTCCGACGACGACGACGGCGAGGAACACGACCAGGAAGAAGCGCAGGCGCAGGCGGATCGCATTCATGATATCAGGACCCTCCAGAGGCCCCTATGATACCCGAAGCGCCGTTGCGGCGCCACAGAACCGTCGAGACTGGAGTCTGGCCCCGGAACGTGGGCTCCTCTGTCCGTTGACCAATCCCCCCTCGATGTGGCGCCGACCGGAGGGGATGGATGGAGGATTGGAAGGGTGGACGGAGGAGAGGCAGAACATACGCGCTCCTACTCCGCTCTTCCGCCCTTCCACTCTTCCACCCTTCCACTCTTCCATCCTTCCACTCGTCTCCGCAAGGGGGAGAACCCGGTCTGTCTGGGCAAGCTCCCGCGGGAATACCCCCAGGTTCCGGGTCAGACTCTCGAGGTTGCGCGATCTGGCGCGCGGGCGCGCTTTCCTGTATGATCGGGCGCACGGGTAGGAGGCAGCGGATGCGGCCCGAGGACCAGGACAGGTGATGAGCCAATGACTCCGCGAGTGGAACGCCTTCGGCAGCAGAGCATCGAGACCCGCCCCTACATCTCCTCGGAGCGGGCCGAGCTCATCACGCAATTCTACAAGAGCGACGTGCCGGCCCAGGTCTCCGTCCCTGTGTGCCGTGCGCTTGCGCTGAAGCACTTCATGGCCCACCGCACGATCTGCATCAACGAGGGGGAGCTGATCGTCGGCGAGCGAGGCCCCGCTCCCAAGGCCACCCCCACCTTCCCCGAGCTGTGCTGCCACAGCCTGGACGACCTGCGGATCCTGAACGGCCGTGAGCGAACCCGCTTCCTCGTGAGCGACGACGTGCGCGACGTCTACGAGCGCCAGATCATCCCCTTCTGGACGGGCAAGACCATCCGCGAGCGCGTCTTCGCCCTCATGAGCGACGACTGGCACGCCGCCTTCTCCGCCGGCGTGTTCACCGAGTTCATGGAACAACGTGCCCCAGGCCACGCCATCCTCGACGGCAAGATCTACCACCACGGCCTCCTGGACATCAAGGCGGAGGCCGAGGCCCACCGCGCGCGCCTGGACCCGCTGACCGACCCCCGCGCCTACGAGAAGGGCCAGGAGCTCGAGGCGATGGGCATCGCAATCGACGCTGTGATCCTCTTCGCCCAGCGCTACGCCGACCGCGCCCGCGAGCTGGCCGAGCACGAGGCCGACCCCGCCCGCAAGGCCGAACTCCTCCGCATCGCCGACGTGTGCTCCCACGTGCCCGCCCACGCGCCCCGCGACTTCCACGAGGCCCTCCAGGCCTACTGGTTCGTGCACTTGGGGGTTATCTCCGAGCTCAACACGTGGGATTCCTACAACCCCGGCCGCCTCGACCAGCACCTCGAGCCCTTCTACCGCCGCGGCCTCGGCGACGGCTCGCTCGCGCCCGAGCAGGCCCGCGAGCTGCTCGAATGCTTCTGGGTGAAGTTCAACAACCAGCCCGCCCCACCCAAGGTGGGCATCACCGAGGAGCAGAGCGGCACCTACACCGACTTCGCGCTCATCAACTGCGGCGGCCTGGATGCCGACGGCAACGACGCGGTGAACGACGTCTCCTACCTCATCCTCGACGTCGTGGAGGAGATGCAGCTCATCCAGCCGAGCGCCTGCATCCAGGTGAGCCACAAGAATCCCGACCGGTTCGTCGCTCGCGCCATCCGCATCATCCGCACCGGCCTGGGGCAGCCCTCGGTGTTCAACACCGACGTGATCGTCGAGGAGATGCTCCGGGACGGCAAGACCCTGGCGGACGCGCGGGCCGGCGGCCCGAGCGGGTGCGTCACCGTGAGCGCCTTCGGCAAGGAAAGCTGCACCCTCACCGGCTACATCAACTGGCCGAAGATCCTTGAGCTGGCCCTCCACAACGGGCGCGACCCCCGCACGGGCAAACAGGTCGGCCCCCAGACCGGCGAAGCCGCGGGCTTCGCGGCCTTCGACGACCTCTTCGCCGCCTACCACGCCCAGCTCCGCCACTTCGTCGACACCAAGATCGCCGGCAACAGCATCATCGAGCGGATCTACGCCAACCACATGCCCGCGCCCTTCATGTCCACCATCATGAACGACTGCGTTGCCCGTGGCCGCGACTACCACGACGGCGGCGCCCGCTACAACCCCACCTACATCCAGGGCGTGGGCATCGGCACCACCACCGACTCGCTCGCCGCACTCAAGCACCACGTCTACGACCAGGCCGCGCTCTCGATGGACGCGCTGCTCGACACGCTGCACACCGACTTCGACGGCCAGGAGGCCCTCCGCCAGAACCTCCTGCGCCGCACCCCCACCTACGGCAACGACGACGAGTATGCCGACGCGATTGCCGAGCGGCTCTTCGAGGCCTACTTCGGCGTGCTCGACGGGCGGCCCAACACCAAGGGCGGGCACTACCGCGTGAACCTGCTGCCCACGACGGTGCACGTCTACTTCGGCGCCGTGCTCGGGGCGATGCCCAACGGGCGGAAGGCGGGCCAGCCCGTCTCCGAGGGCATCTCGCCCACGCAGGGAGCCGACACCCGCGGCCCGACGGCCGTCTTCAAGTCCGCCGCCTGCATCGACCATTCCCGCACCGGCGGCACGCTCCTGAACATGAAGCTCGCCCCCCACCTCCTCGATGGCGAGGGTGCCGACCGCCTGGCCGAGTGCATCCGCACCTACTTCCGCCTGGGCGGCCACCACGTGCAGTTCAACGTCCTGGACGCAGCCATCCTCCGCGACGCCCAGCAGCACCCCGAGAGCCACCGCGACCTCATCGTGCGCGTGGCCGGCTACAGCGACTACTTCGTGGACGTCGGCCGCGACCTCCAGAACGAAATCATCTCGCGCACCGAGCAGCGGAGCCTCTGAGGCCCCGGGAGCGCCAGCGACCGGCGCACTGCGTTTCCAAGTGTAGGGGCAGGCCCCTGCGCC
>Ga0272442_10002760_pt1 | contig 25119 bp, 22 predicted proteins | sample SSMForm2O_FD_200262 | JGI IMG/M metagenome (GOLD analysis project Ga0272442, IMG submission 200262) | Marine sediment archaeal communities from Little Sippewissett salt marsh, Falmouth, MA, United States - SSM-Form-2O | ecosystem: Environmental > Aquatic > Marine > Wetlands > Sediment ... | reverse complement strand
TCTGTTCAGCCGTTTCGAGGTCTACTGGGAATTGCAGCCGCTCACGGCAGGCACGCATGAGCTTTCTTTTCGCGTCGGCGACGGCGCATATGTGAAAACTCTTGCCGCGGGTACGGGGTTCATGCCTTTGAATCCGCGACGCGGCGGCGCGGGCAGCCCCGCTTCTGTTCTGCTGTATCCGCGTGAAAAGCCGCTGCCGGCCCGGGCTCCCGTGCGCTTCATACAGATCGACTATCCTGAGCGCCCGTCAAGGGTGTACGGCACCGACTGGTGGCTGCTGTATTTTTGTATCGCCTCGATGGTGTTTGCGCTCCTGACGAAACCCTTTATAAAATTCCGGGCCTGAACGTCGATGGACCATGCCTTTATTACTATAGTTTCCGGATTGCCGCGCTCCGGCACCTCCATGATGATGCAGGTCATCGAGGCCGGGGGCATGCCCGTGCTGAGCGATCATGTCCGCTCACGTGATGATGACAATCCCAGGGGTTACTACGAGTTCGAGCCGGTCAAGAAGACCAGGGATGATCCGTCCTGGGTGCCGCAGGCGCGCGGCAAGGTGGTCAAGGTGATCTACAGCCTGCTGTACGACTTGCCCGTTGAGTATCAGTATCGCGTGGTGTTCATGGAGCGCTCCATGTCCGAGGTGCTGGCATCGCAGAAAAAGATGCTTGAGCGCCGGGAGCAAAAGGGCGGTGGGCTGCCGGAAGAAAAAATGGCTGAACTGTTTCGTTCTCAACTCGTCAAATTCGATCACTGGATAAGCAACCAGGAGAGTTTTACAATGTTGCGCGTGAATTATGCCGACATGATCGCCGATCCTGATCTTGCTGTCGACCGGGTGATCGCATTCCTTGGCGGTGGGCTTGACCGCGATGCTATGCTCAGAGCTGTTGATCCAGAGCTTTATCGAAACCGCCGTGGGGTTTAAATGGCCATTCAGTGTTTTTTTGAAAAATTTGGCATTTTATTGACACGGCACCGGAATCGCGATAGTTTTTTAGCTCAGCGACAGTACTCATACCGGCACTTCCTTCTGTACTATCCGTTCGGTAACAAGAATCTGGCAGGCCATGTAAAAGAACTGAAGGCACGGTTGGCCCGGCGTTGCATGGGTAAAGGCCCGTGCCGGCCGGGATCGCCCGTGATTTGTGCCGGTTTGTTGTTAGGTTGCCGCGTGCAGGGATGTACAGGCCAGGAAGTGCGCTGACACGCACGGGCGAACGGTTTTTGCAAGATCAGAGTGGCCGTCGCAGAAACATGGCCTAATAATTACGCTCGCCACCATGCATGGCACGACAGAAGGTGGTTGTACACGACTCGGGAGGAACGCCATGACAGATGTTCGCAGCGGGGCGCATCACGGTATTATAGCGGGCATTGCGGCCGGTCTTATTATAACGTTCTTTGACGGCGCATTCATGCTGTGGATGCACGTATTCGTTCCGTCGGCATATCCTTTTATACTGATCGCATTCAATATTATTTTCTGGGGGGGCGTGGGTTGTCTGCTGGGATGGTTTTCTTGCTGGGCTCGTGGCAAACGATTGTTCGGTGTGAGCGACCCTCTTTGCTGGGTCGTTTTTTTTCTGGCTCCCCTGATTATGTTGTACGGGGTTCTGGGCAGGATTCCAATTCCGCACGTCGTTACCATGAAGTATCTATGGGAAACCCTCCCACCCTTTGACAGCCACCTTTCATTCCTGTGGACCGCGTTTATTATTGTGGCAGCGGGAGTCTATGTGCAGCGGCATAAAGACGCCCATCAGACCCTGCCGTTGCTTTTGATGGTTGACTTCTTTTTTGCTGCGATGCTGTTTCATTTTTGTTCGAATCTTAATTTTATTATCTTCCAGAATACCATCGCACGACATGTCAGTAAAGGCCTGTATGCCGCTGTCGGCGTGTCTTTCAGCAATATCCTTGTTTACAGCATCGGCGTATGCTGCATTTTTGGCCTGTACGGTTTAGCCATATCCGCCATAAAACCCGTCGCGCGCAGGGTGCTTGTGCGTCCGTATGTTGTCCTTTGTGTTGTATGGCTGTGCGTGTGCGCAAGCCTGTATGTTTTTTATAACGCAGGCCCGCGCCCGTCAGTGAATGCGGCGCAGCTTGCGGGGTCCACAACGCCGGCTGGTACGGATCAGAGGGCCCCTGTTATTGTGCTCATTCTTGATGCTGTCCGCGCCGACCGTCTCAGCGTCTACAACAGCAGCCTGACCACATCGCAACATCTCAAGCGGTTTGCGGAAGACGCGCTCGTGTTCGACCGTTGCATTGCGCCGGCTTCCTGGACATTGCCTTCACACGCATCTCTGTTTACAGGTCTGTATACTTCCGAGCACAGATGCACCCTTGGGGCTACATCCAGACCGACAATTCCCGCGAGCAGTGTCACCCTTGCCGAGATATTCGCCCACACCGGCTATACAACCGGGGCCGTTTTTTCGAATGCCTGGCTTAACTCCGTGATAGGTTATGATCGGGGTTTTCAGGTTTTTGATGCGCGGGCTTCGCTGGGGAAACAGCAGAAATGTCCGTTCAGGCCGTTTTTAACCGTTGTGTCGTATGTCACTAATTATTATTCAAAGATCATCCTGCCCTTCAGGATCGCAGACGACATCAATATAAATGTCAAGAAGACCCTTGACGCTTTGTCCCCCGGCCCTTTTTTTCTGTGCGTCAACTATATGGACGCCCATGTGCCGTATTTGCCGCCGCGTCCTTTTTGCAACTGTTGCACGAGCAATGGAATGCGGCGCCTGGATGGCATGATGTTGTTTTTTTCAAAGATCAGGACTATACGGGATGCAGCCGCAGCCGCGGCATTTTATCGTTCGCCCGCAAAAACACAATGGGATGCATTTAATACATCCCAGTACGACGGATCAATCTCCTATCTTGACCATAAGCTGGGTGAACTTTTTGCCTTTTTGAAGGCCAGCGGGGTATATGACCGTGCGCTTATCATAGTCACTTCCGACCATGGCGATATGCTTGGTCGGCATGATCTGTACGGCCACCGGTGTGAACTGTATGAAGGTGTTGTGAGAATCCCGTTAATCATAAAATTTCCCCACAGCTCCAGGCGGGGATACGACAAGCGTTTCATAAATCTGACCGATTTGTTTGCCACCATTCTGACGATATGCGGCATTGATGTGCCCGATGATGTTTCAGCCGAAGCGTTTGGGGGGGAGCGCTCTGTTGTGTCTGAATACTATAGTGGTGATGGGCTCAAAAGAGCTGTGTATGACGGTGTCTACAAGTATATGGCCTGTGTTGCCGATTGCCCCGAGTCATGTTTGCCCGAGCTTTATGATCTGGGCAAAGACCCTTTCGAGACTGTAAACCTTGCTGTAAAGAAGCCGAAGGTTGCCGCCCGCATGGCAGAGAAGCTTGCTGACTGGGAACGGGGCGTCAGGACGCAGTATATCCAGCAGGAAGAAAACGGTCCTGTTTCGGATAGCCTGAAGCAGACCATGCGTGCGCTGGGCTACGTCCAGTAGGCCGGATGCATGCCAGCAGGCGCGCAAAAAATCACACGCACACCATGGTGCCGTGCGTCGTGCATTTCAACTTCGCTGTCATGCCCGTTACAGTTTGGCCCCGACCGCTAACGCACCCGCTGCAGGGTGTCCTCTCGCGGTGAATTCGAAGGGACCGGATTGCGATATTGACCGGCATATGGTCGGGAGGGACAGGGCAGGGGGCGTGCCTGCGCCCCCTGCCCTGGAGGATGAAACGTCAGTAGGGGCTGGCTACATGAAAATCTGCTTCGGCGGATGCTGGGGCAGGCAGTACTCCACTTTTTGTTCTTTGCCGTTGATGCAATACTGCATCGCCCACAACCGTCCGTCCTTTTTGTAATACTTGCTTACGCCGTCCGGCTTGCCGTTTTTCAGGCGTTTTTCCGCCATGAGCGCACCGCAGGGGTAATACTCCTGTACAACTGTTCGATTGATGATTTCTGACATGTGATGCTCCTGCGTGTAAAGTTAACCAGATACACTTTTTTGTATTACAAAAACCATACCATGCGCCGAGATAGTGCAGGATTTAAAAATTTAAAGTTTTTACAGTCAGTTATTTTTGAGCTGATAAGGGCAAATTACGAAGGGCAAAGAGAGGCAAGTGTATATTTACATAAGTGTAATGATACATTTATGTAAATATTGTTACACTTGTTCAGGTGGTTCCTTCAGCGAGTACCTGTCAATCAGTCTGTACAGGGTTGGTCTACTGACCGAGAGCAGGCGGGCGGCCTTTGCCTTGTTCCAGCCGGCCTGCCTGAGGGCCTGGAGCACATGCCCGGCTGCGTGCGTATGCGCTGCGACAGCGGGAGGGACGCGCGCAGGAGTTTCCAGCAGTTCGGCCGGCAGGTGGCTGAGCATGATGACCGAACCGTGACACAGGATACATGCGTGCTCGAGGGCGTGCTCGAGTTCGCGTACATTGCCGGGCCAGGCGTATTTCATGAAAACATCGATAACTTCATGTGCAACGCGCCGGATTCGTTTTTTATGTTTTTCGTTGAACAGGGTAATAAAATGATCAAGCAGCAGCGGTATGTCGTCACGGCGTTCGCGCAGGGGCGGGATTGTTACCTCGACCACTTTCAACCGGTAGTAGAGGTCTTCACGAAACGCGCCCGTGCGCACCAGCTCGGCAAGGTTGCGGTTGGTCGCGGCCAGTACGCGCACATCGGCCCTGCGCGTGGTTGACTCGCCAACGCGTTCAAACTCTTTTTCCTGCAGGATGCGCAGCAGCTTAATCTGCATGCCGGGAGGGATATCGCCGATTTCATCCAGCAGGATCGTGCCGCCCTCGGCAAGCTCGAAGCGGCCGACCTTGTCTTTGACCGCGCCGGTAAAAGCCCCTTTTATGTGACCGAACAGTTCGCTCGCAAGGAGAGATTCAGTGAGCGCCGAGCAGTTAACGGTGATCAAAGGCCTGGCGGCCCGGTGTCCGCTGTAGTGCAGGGCCTTCGCAACCAGCTCTTTTCCCGTACCGCTTTCACCGCGAATCAGTACGGTGGTGTCGGTTTCGGTAAGATCGTTCAGCAGTGCATACATTTTTTGCATGCTGTTGCTTTTACCGATGATGCTTTCAAAGCGGAAGCGGCCCTTGAGCTCCTGCTCGAGGCCGGCGAGCTCGCAGCGCAGTTCTTCCTCCGCCTCTTTGCGCTGCGTGACGTCCTGCAGGGTTTCAATGGCGCCTACCACTTCACCCCGCATGGTTTTCAGGGGCGAGGCCGTAAAATAGACCCACTTTCCATTCGTGCCCAGATCGGGAAAGAAGAATTCAACCTCATAGGCGCCGTCCATGATTGCGGAACGGTGTGCCTTACCGCCGTAGTGTTCGATGATCTCCTCTTCCGGCACCTGGTCGACCATGAGGTCTGCCAGCACCGGCTGTTCGTGGGCATAAAATGCCATCCAGTGCTTTCCGGTGCCGATCACCTCGGCGGCCTTCACACCGGTCAGGTTCTCGCAGGCCCGGTTCCAGTGCGTGGTGAGGTGGCGGGCGTCGATGACAAATGTGGCGATGGGGTTGCTGTATACGATCTGCGCGAGACGGTTATCACTTTCGGAGTCCAGCGGCCCTGCCATACGGGATTCGATAGTGTTGCCTGTCCAGCTGGCGACCATGCGGATGAGATGCTTTTCCGCGTGTGTGAAAGGTCCGTCACCTTCGGCATACGCGTCTGTCCGGAATGCCTGCAGCTGCCCGGCTTTTCGGCCCCTGACAGTAATGTCGGCGGAGAACATAGCGCCTGTTGCGTCGCATGCACCCCATGAAAACGTTTTTTCACCGAGCGTCAGCCTGCAACCGATGCCTTCGGGGCTGGTACACACGAGCGGGATGAGTTCAACAATAATCTGGAGCAGTTCATCCTGCGAGGCCCCGCATGCCGCAGCTGCCTTTTCAAGCGTATACAGGCAGGCCAGCTCGGGCGCTCGTTCGCGAAGTGCCTGTTGCAACTCGCGGCACATATGTGTTCGACGATCATGTATCATGGCATGTCAGCGCACGATCCCGACAGGCATGGGCGGTGTGTGCAGGTAGCATATGTTCAGCTGTGCCGTTGAAGGCCCTGATGCAGGGCTACCCCACAATAGCACGTTATGGGATCATGGCAATAGATTTTTAGGATGATTTTGTATGGGACTATCCGGTGTTTTTGGGGCTTTTCCCGGGTATGCCGTGAGTGCGCAGGGGCATACTACGCGAACTGCTCGTCAATATTGTCGATCAGTATGCCCCGCCAGAATTCCGGGAGCGCTTCGGCTGACAGGCTGTTAGCCCGGGAATCCTTGCTCATGCATATCAACGGTATGCCCCCTGATGGAGAAGATATGAGCGCTTGGGGGTTATTGCGTAATCCTTGCCTTGCCTCCGCCGTAACGCAGCGTGTTGTCAGATTAAAAATTACATGAATTAAATATTTCGGCAATGAAATATATGCTGGCTTTTTATCATTTTGTTTGATATATACATACCAAGTTCAAAATAAGCATACAGAATCCAGCAGGAGAAGGTCATGCCAGACTTACACGCCATATCTGACGTGCTTGTTAAAAAGGGAAAAGTCCGGGGCAAGCCGGTTGCCATAACCCTGTTCAGGGAAACCCCTCCAGCGCCGTATGAGGCGATCAGCGAAGAACCCTGCACGATCGTGCGCTGCGCAATGGATGAGGGCAGGACGGTATATTTTGACGCCGATCACCATGATTGCCTTGTCGGTGCCTATCATTGCGGCATGGTACCGGGCAAACGCGAGATCATGGCCGGCGAATATCTTTCCACGACCAGCAGTTTTTTTACCTATGAGGGCGCGGCCCGTTTGAAGTCCGGCATGCTGAGCCTTCCGCCCGGTATGGTACAGGCTATCGGGGCAGCCCCGCTCGATGCCGTGCCCGATGGCGTGCAGGTCGACTGGATCGTTGTTGTCGCCAACCCGCATAATGCCAACCAGATCGCGGGTTGCAGGGTGGTGCAGGACGGCATCACGCCCTACGGGGGGTTCGGCACATCGCTGTGCGGTGAGATCTTTTCGAACCCGTGGCATAAAAAAAACATCATCATCACGTTCGGCGATTTCGGCGGCAGGATGAACAACAAAATCAAGCAGGACCAGCTCTTTGTCGTTATTCCGATCGAATATGCCGACTGTGTTCCGAAGCTGTTCAACAATCTGAAAATCGATGTACACGCCAACCTCGCCTTTACCAAGCCGGAAGGTTCGCCTTTCTGGAGTAAAAAAAGTGGACAGGGTGATGGCCATGCTGGACAGGCGGAACAAACCGATCAGCATGCGGCACCGCTTCGCTATACGATGGACTGGGATGATGAGGCAAAGGAGCTTGTGCGCAAGGCCCCGTCCGGCATAACTGAATATATAGTCGAGAGTTCCGAGTCGTACGCCCGCGAAAAAGGCTATCCGAAGGTTACACGGCAGTCTATCGCCGAGCAGATGGATGCGATGGGCATGAATCTCGACGAGATGCTCGAAGAAATGTAGGCTGCAAACATGGAGGCATGATGGGCAAAAACAGGCACTACGCCGAGCAATTCAGACAGATGGGGTATACACGGAACGTAATCGCATTCAAGCGGTGCGATGAGATACCGCCCGGAGTCGAGGATTACGGCGATGGGCAATCATTTTTGTGTGCCATAACCGCCGAGGCATGGGAGGAAGGCAGGAAGCCGTTCTGTATTACCAACAGGAACAGCCTGTGCGGCGGGTCCGTGTATGCCGGAATCGGTTCGCGTAAGCTCGATAAAGAGGAATTCGACGGCGGCATGTCCCAGACCATCGGCGTCGGCATGGGCTATGAATCGCGTGCCCAGTTCAGGCGGGTCAACCAGCAGGTGCCGCATGTTTTTCGTAGTCATAGATATCTGCTGATCGGCATTCTTGAGGATATTGACGAGCCGGATATGGTGATGGTTGTCAGTGAAGCATACCGGATCATGCGCCTGTGCAAGGCGTATACATGGAAAACCGGCGAAATCGTTCAGGGCCGTTCAGGGACCTCCTGGTGCACCTGTACCTTTCCGCATGTATTGAAAACGAAAACCATGTCGTTCGCGACCGGCGATGAACAGTCGCGTATCCTGATGGGCCTTGCTGAAGGCGAACTCTCCGCCTGTATCCACTGGGAAGCACTGCCGATCATCATGGAAAATTACAAGAATATACAAACCGGTCTTATGGGAGTGTAAGACGCTGCCTGCAGGGATATACTGATGGCATATATAATAACGGAGAGATGCATCATGTGCGGGACCTGCTGGGAACTATGCCCGACAGATGCAATCGTTGAAAACGACTGGTATTACAGGATCACCGATACCTGTGTGGAATGCGGCGCCTGCGCCCGGGTCTGTCCGAACGCGGCAATTATCAGGGAAAGCACTGCATAGCATTCCAACAGAGAGGTTGTGTCCACAATGACAGGCAAGACGGTTCTTATTACCGGTGCCGACGGCGATATCGGCAGGAATACGGTACAGGGCATCGCGTTGAGGGGTGCGCGAATCGTTATGGCGTGTCTGGATGCGGGGCTGGCCGAGCCTGTCCGTGATGAAATTGTCAGGTTGAGCGGTAATACCAGTATTGACATCATGCAGCTTGACCTTGCCGCGCAGGCGGATATCCGCAGGTTTGCAGAGGAGTTTATTGCCCGATACCCGATGCTGGATGTCCTGATCAACAATGCCGGCTTTTTTTCGCTGAAACGGCAGGAAACCGACGACGGGCTCGAGCGGACCATCGGCATCAACTATTTCGGCCACTGTCTTCTTACGACCCTGCTGCTGCCTGCAATCAAAAGGGCTCACGGACGAATTATCAATGTTGCTTCAAATGCCTACAAGCAGGCGAAGTTCGATCTTGATAACCTCCAGACACGCGATAATTATACAACCGGCATGGAGGCGTACTCCCTGTCAAAGCTCGCCATTGTGCTGTTTACGCAGGAACTGGCCCAGCAGCTGCAGGGCAGCGGCGTAACGGTCAATGCCCTGCACCCCGGGCATGTCGCATCCGGCATGTGGAACATGTGGGAACATCCGACATGGTACCAGTCGCTGCTCGTCAAAGTTCTGAAACTGTTGTTGATATCTCCCGAGAAGGGTGCTGAAACGAGCGTATACCTTGCGTGCTCCGAGGAGGTTGCCGGTGTCAGCGGGCACTATTTTTCAAAACAAAAACCGGTTGAGGTTACATCACGCTATAATACACTTCAGAATCAAAAGCAGCTCTGGGCTGCAACGCAGGAAATTTTGAAATCTGCATGACGAGGAGAATGCAATGGTTACTGTTTTCATGATAGGGGTTATTATCCTTTTAGCCGTTGTGCTGAAGGTCTACCTTGAAAACTACCGCGGCCTGCCGCAGACCGATTTCAGGCCCAAGGTGATATGGCTCAGGGCTTTGATCGTTTTTTGCTGTTCTTTGATTCTGGCCTGGCATGCCGGAACCATCGACACCCTGCTTGCCAACCCCTTTGCCACGCCCGGGCAGCTCCAAAGCACCGCCTGGATCGTCTACACCGCGTTGTGCTTCGTGTTCGTTTTTATCGCTTACTGGATCGTGTGGGCCAGCATGACGATCACGTTTAACCGCAAGCGCTACTGGTTAGTGCAGATCGGTTTCGGGGTGGTCTGGGGTGCCTGTATGTCGCTGGTGTTTCTGACGATATGGAACGTGTGCCTCTCGTTTGACTGGCCCATGTGGGGCACATGGATCGCGGGATATGTTTTGCTGAGCGCGTGCATGGGCCTGTGGCAGGATCTGTACTGGGACGTGTGGGTTGTACCCGAGCATGATACGCCCCGTTCGCTCAAGTTGAAAGTGATATACTCGCATGTGCCCAACATGACGCTGTGCCTGACATACCTGGCCATCTATGACAATCAGTGGATTTTTTTGATGCTGCAAACCATGGCGCTCACCGGAGCGGCCATATTTATGCGTTTTCCGCCCTGGTGGGAAAAAGAAAACGCGGTTGCGCCGCGGACCGAGCCCGGGCTTTTCGGCCTGCCGCATGCTGCCGGGTATATCGGAGAAGATACCTGAGATTGCGCCCGCTGCGTGTGTGTCTTGCCGGAGGGCGGCTTCCGCTTGCATTCAGTGCGGTGGACGTTGACGGTCCTGCCACGATTCATCGCGCGGCAGACAGGTGCAGTACGTCCGGTGTCTGTATCCCGGTTTTACCTTGACACCCGCGCAACCTGTGTCTATACTGCGCCCATTTATAAAACAGGGCTTCCGCTGGGTCATAGAGGCGCAGCGGTTCATTGAACAGGCACGGACGCTGAATTAACCTGCTGGCAGGGTGTGGCATGAAAATAATGCGCAAGCTGTATGACTGGGTTTTGCACTGGGCTGAGACCCCGTACGGGGCGATAGCCCTGTTCATGCTGGCATTTGCCGAATCATCATTTTTTCCGATACCGCCGGATGCCCTGCTGATCGCGCTGGTGCTCGGCGCGCGGACAAAAGCGTTCCGGCTGGCAGCCAACTGCACGATCGGCTCGGTCGCGGGTGCTATCGCCGGCTACGCGATCGGGCATTTCCTGTGGTGGACGCCCGCAAACGAGTTCACTTCGCTTGCGATGTTTTTCTTTAATCATATCCCATCCTTCACGCAGGAAGTCTTCTACCGTGTGCAGCATCTCTATGAGCAGTATGATTTCTGGATCGTGTTTACCGCCGGGTTCACGCCGATCCCCTACAAGGTGATCACGATCACATCCGGCGCCTTCGATATCAGCATGTCAATGTTCCTGGTAGCCTCGGTTGTCAGCAGGGGAGCGCGTTTTTTTCTGGTTTCCCTCCTGATCTGGCGGTTCGGACCCCAGATCAAGACCTTTATCGACCGCTATTTCAACATGCTGGCGATTGCGTTTACCGTGCTGCTGATCGGCGGGTTCGTGGCGATAAAGTACCTGTTCTAGCAGGCTGTCCGGAAACGACCGTCTGCCGTGCTCAGGCCGGTGGTGCTTGGGTGCTGCCATCGAGTGTGCGTATCTGGGAATCGTGCAGTCGTGCAAGGAACACCAGCGCGGCGAGAGCGCCCACGAGCGCGCAGAACATGTCCGACTGCGTGTCCCACACATAGCCCTGCGTGCCGAGGAATTCATCGGCCCCCTGGCCGAGCAGGAGCGCGGCCGCCCACTCGATAAGTTCGTAGGATGCACTTACCGCCAGCACAACGCAGATAACAAGGAATGAAAGCATCCGATCGCCGCGAACGAAACAGCCGCGGATGAGGATTTCGCGTGCTGCCAGGGCCGGTACGCACCCCTGGAAGAAATGGCCTATTTTGTCATAGGGGTTGCGTTCAAGGCCGAACAGTTCCGCAATTTGAAAGCCGAGCGGCACCCGTGCGTAGGTGTATGCGCCTCCGAGCATGAGCACGAGCGCATGCAGGAAGACGCAGCAATAGAGCAGGGTTGTAAGCGGGAAACGTCGGTAGGTTGCCCAGAGAACCGGCAGGATGAGCATGACCGGCAGCACTTCCATGAACCAGGTAAGCCGGTCGTAGGGTCTGATGCCGGAAAGCACAAGCAGCACAAGCAGTGCTGCAGCGGACACTATCAGCCATGGTGTGCGGTGTGTAGTCATGCAGGTCCTGCGTGCGTTTTGAATACCTTTGCCCGGCAGCTGTATTTTTTTTCCGCCGTACAGTGTGAACATATATACCGATCTGCCCTTTGTCGTCAACCGTAAAGCCTGCCTTGTGACGGCAGCGGGGCATACGGACAAGGCACTTGACATGCCACCGGGGAAAAAGATATGTATAGCACTATGTAGTTTGTTTTTCATATTCGGCCTGCAGGCCGTGCCGCTTCCGGACAGGAAGCGCAGAGAGGAGGACGACGATGGAAGCATTGCTGATGAGAATACAGGGGTGGCTCGCATTTTACGGTTTCAAGGTGCTTGCCGCGGTTGTCATATTCGTCATCGGGCGCTACGCAGCAAAAGCCATACGCGCCGTAGTGCAGCGGATGCTGCGGGCATCGAAGGCCGACGAAGCCCTGGTCTCGTTTGTTTCCAGTCTATGCTATGTCGCCGTTATGGCGTTTGTTATCATCGCTGCGCTGGCCAAACTCGGCGTGGAAACCGCATCGTTCGTGGTTGTCCTCGGTGCAGCGGGTCTGGCAATCGGCCTCGCGCTCCAGGGTTCGCTTGCCAATTTCGCCGCCGGTGTGCTGATGATCATCTTCAAGCCATTCAGGGTCGGTGACTATATCGAAGGCGGCGGTGTTGCAGGTGTCGTCGAGCAGATAGGCATTTTTACCACCGATCTGAAAACGCCGGACAACAGGAAGATTATCGTGCCCAATGCAAAAATGACCGGCGACAATATTGTCAACTACTCGGCAAAAGAAATTCGGCGCGTGGATATCGTGGCGGGGGTGAGCTATACGGATGATCTTGATAAGGTCAGGCGGGTTCTGACCTCCATCCTGGCCGGCGACGAACGCATCCTGAAGGACCCGGCCCCCACGATCGGCGTGCTGGAACTGGCAGACAGCAGCGTCAATATCGCCGTGCGGCCCTGGGTGAAAACGGCTGACTACTGGGACGTTTTTTTTGCAACCCAGGAACGCATCAAGAAAACATTCGATGCCGAGGGCATACATATCCCGTTTCCTCAGCAGGATGTACATATATATCGGGCGGACTGAGTCAGGCCGTGTGTCCGGTTAGGGCATCTTCCTGCATAGCATAGCCTCAAGGCATCATCCGTTCGCCCTGAGGCCGTCGAAGGCTGAACGGACCATATAGCGTTTTGCAGGCCCGTTCATGGTTCGACAGGCTCACCACGAACGGATTTTTTGTGCAAACGGTTATGCTAACAAGGACTATGCACTCGTTTTGAATGTTCGCGCTCAGGTGCACCCCATATGCGCTACACTATTCGGCCGTCAGCACGCGCGCCTTTTTTTCGGCACAATTCTTTGCCGGGGACTTTATGCGATCAGGGCCTGCTGCACAGGCCGAACAGGCGTTGTCCGCCCGCCGAGATTGTTTTTTTCAGCTGCAAAAAGGCCCGCCCGCGATTGATTCCAGCCGTGCCTTGACAGCGTTTTTGACCCGCGTAACGATTTTCGTGTCAAGTATACCGTCATGAATTTTTTTTTCGAGGCCGAGGTCGGTCACGACCACATGGTCGGTGGGGGGAAGTCCTGCCTGTTCAAGGGTTTTGCGCGCGCAGGCGGCTGAGCATCCGTCAATGCCGACAATGCGTTCAGCATCCCGGCTTTCGGCGGGCATATCTTCATTGCAATTGCTGACGCGGGCAAGGCAAAGCATACTGCCGATGCCCTCCCGGTGCAGGTCAACGGCGGCCTGGTTTGCGACCTGCCCCACATTGGCTCCGCCTGAGCAGGCAAAGACAATAGTGGTTCCGTTCGGGCAGGGCTGCTTGGCCATGGTTATGCTCCTGTGCGGTGTTTCAAAACGTATTTCAAATACTTATATGATGTATACACCACAGGCTGCAGTTTTGTCAAGGCAGGCGGGGGCTGTTTCGCGTGCTGCAGGAAGCCATCGCGGGGGCTTGTTATTGGCGAAAGCGCGGCTATACTGGTACTTGAAAAGCCAGAAACCGAAAACAGGAGGGTACGCCATGAAAGCCGGCATTATTTTTTCTGGTTCCAGTCCATTGCTTATCCTGACATCGTATCTTTCATTCAGCGATGAAAAATTCGCGGATAAGCTCAGGGCGAAAGGTGTCATGAAGTATATCGCTTTCGAAGTTCCGGTCGAGCTGGCAAAGCAGAAATACGGCCTGCATTTCGATATTATTATCGGGGATCTGCGTCAGTCCGATGACCTGCGGGTGCTTGACTATAACGGGCACAATATTATGGGGGTGTTTTCCTTCAAGGATATGGGGAGCCCGATATATTACGAGTGACACCAGGCGTTGATGCGCGTACAGTATGCCTTGTATGCATGGCCCGGTGCATTACAGCCCGAAGCTTCTGGAGACTGGGCGCCATGCGGTGTCCAGGATTTGAAAACGCTGCAGGGATCAGTGTGCTTCAGGTGCCTATGCGGAAACGGAAGCGGGCGCTACTGATACCTGTTAGAATGCCCACGAGCAGCGCGGCAAACGGATATACGTAGAAGATATACCATATCAGTTTTGTCTGCACGGCCGATATCACCGTAAAGGAAATCACGAAGCCCGCTGCGACAGAAAAAAACCTGAAATCAAGCCACCACTTCAGGCCGGCGGAGGGTATGTCGTCTGTGACCTTTAGCCGGCCGCCTGCGCCGGCTGCAACGGCCAGCAGGCCTGCACAGGCCGGTACTCCCATCAGAAATATCTTCAGATTGAAAAAAATATTGACATAAAACCGCCAGGTTCCATGGTGCCCTTCAAGCGGTTCGCGCACCCTGCGCACCAGGTGGTACAGGATATGATCGTCAATAAAGGGGCGTCCGATGTGCGCATACTGGTAGGCATACCAGGGCACTATCACCACGGCTGCCGTGATCAGAAGCAGCAGCAGTGTTTTTGACAGTTCGCGGACGATATTGTTCACCACATCCGGCGCATCGTGCGCAAGGCGGCCCTGGGTAATTATGTCATGAATAAGGGCCGAAGCGGCATGCACGGCGAGATACAGGATGAAAATGATCAACGGCAGAAACCCCATCGGGCCTTTCGTGAAATATGCCAGGCAGCTTGCAAGCAGCGCGAGTGCAAGGGGCACGGTATCGGTTTGTACCGTGCGTGCAGAGTTCGCGGTGCACACGGCCCGTTGGAAGAAGTAGATACCGATCATGATGAATAACAGGTGCAGGCTGTCCAGATCGGCGGTTCGGAAGCTGTGCGTCGTCAATGTGGTGCCGGTCATGAACATGTGCCGGGCGGTCAATATGCTGACAATTGCCCCGATGCCTGCCGGAAATCCGAACCAGGTGCTGCCGAGCCAGAAGACGAACAGGGTAAGCACAAACGCTGCGATTGCGCTGACCAGTCGATAGGCTGTATTGTTTTCGCCGAACAGCAGTACCGAGCACATCGTCAGCCAGTACCACAGGGGCGGTTTGTCGAGAAAGGGGACCGGCTCGTCGCGCGGCCGGCAGTCGCTGCATTTATCTTTGCATTTCAGGATCAGCCAGTTGCCGGAGAGCATGGTCGTTTGCACAACGTGGACATTGCCCTGCTCGTCCCAGCGCTGCAGAGGGTGGTCGCCGAGGTTCCAGAAGATCCCGGCGCCGGTGACGGCCACGAAGGCGCATACGATGATGGTACTGACTACGCGATATTTCGTAATTTTTCCCATGGGGTGCGCTATGGCGCGTGGAAATAGAAAGGGCATCGTACGGCACGGGTATGCGCCGCTGTATATGATATATGGAGGCGATGCCGCAGGAGCCGGCCGGAAGGTCCCTGCTCCTGCAGCGGTTTGAAGCGTCAGTAATATGCTTCAGCGGGTATAGATTTCCTGACTGCTCAGGATGGTAATACCCGCGTTTTGAAGGACTTCTATTGCCTTGTCGTTTTCGTCAAAGCGGAAAATAATGACTGCATTCTCGGAATGACGCTCGATAAATGCATACATGTATTCCACGTTGACCTTTTGTGCATCGAGCAGATCGAGGATTTTGGAAAGCCCGCCGGGCGTGTCGGGCACCTCAACCGCGATGACTTCGGTCTTGCTGACCGTAAAATTGTTGTCCCTGAGCACTGCCAGGGCTTTGTCCTTGTCGTTGACGATGATGCGCAGGATGCCGAAGTCGGATGTGTCGGCGATTGACAGCGCGCGGATGTTGACCTGTGCGGCACCCAGAGCCCGCATGACCTCGGCCAGGCGGCCGGACTTGTTCTCGAGAAACACGGATATTTGTTCTGCTTTCATGGCGCCTCCTTATACTGATAGCAACGGCGTTTTAGATTTTACGTTTGTCGATCACGCGCTGGGCCTTGCCTTCGCTGCGCGCGATGGTCTTGGGTTCAACGAGCTTGCACGTGCAGGAAACACCGAATGTTTCCTTGATGTCGCGCACAACCCGCTTTTCCAGCACTTCGAGTTTCTTGACTTCGTCTGAAAATATTTTTTCATTGACTTCGACCTGCAACTCGATCGTGTCGAGGTTGTTCTTGCGGTCGACGATGATCTGGTAGTGCGGCTCGAGGCCCTCGATTTGCAGCAGCGCGCTTTCGATCTGGGACGGAAACACGTTGACGCCTCGGATGATGAGCATGTCGTCCGTGCGGCCCGTGATGCGCTCCATACGCACGAAGGTACGGCCGCATACGCACTGCTGCGCGTTCAGGCGCGTCAGATCGCGGGTGCGGTAGCGGATCACCGGAAAGGCCTCCTTGGTGATCGAGGTAAACACCAGTTCGCCCTTTTCGCCGTATGGCAGGGGATCGCCCGTGTCCGGATCGATGATCTCGGGAATGAAATGATCTTCGAACACGTGCAGGCCGCTTTTTGCCTCGAGGCATTCGCTCGAAACGCCGGGGCCGATAACCTCGGTGAGTCCGAAGATATCGATGGCGTCGATATTGAATGTTTTTTCGATCTGCTGGCGCATGTTTTCAGACCATGCTTCCGCGCCGAAGCAGCCCACCCGGAGCTTGAAGTCCCTGGCAGGATCAATGCCCATGTCGCGCGCAACGTCGGCCAGGTGCAGGGCATAGGAGGGGGTGCAGGTGATGGCCGTGGGCCCGAAATCCTTCAGGATCATGATCTGGCGCTTGGTATTGCCCCCGGAGATCGGCACCACCGAGGCACCGATACGCTCGGCGCCGTAATGCGCACCCAGGCCGCCGGTAAACAGGCCGTATCCGTAGGCATTGTGCACGATGTCGCCCTGGTGAATGCCGGCTGCGGTCAGCGTGCGCGCCATGAGCTCTCCCCAGGTCTCGATGTCGCGGCGGGTGTAGCCTACAACGATCGGCTTGCCGGTGGTGCCCGATGAGGCATGCACCCGCACCACGTTCGACATGGGTACGCTGAACAGGCCGAAGGGGTAGTTGTCGCGCAGGTCGGTTTTGACCGTGAATGGAAGCAGCCGCAGGTCCTTGAGTGACGTGATGTGCGAAGGCTTGAGGCCGATTTCATCAAATTTTTTTTTGTAGAACGGTACGGTGGCATATACGCGGTCGACCGTAGCCTGCAGGCGTTTGAGCTGCAGGCTCGCAAGGGCTTCGCGCGGAAGGGTTTCGAATTCCTGGTTCCAGATCATCGGGCACTTTCCTCCTTTATTGTTGTTGTTCACGGCCGAGGGCAAAGGCTTTCAGGTTGACCTCGACCAGCTTCGGCGGCAGCATCGTCTCTATGGCCGCGTGCCAGGTGCTTTCAGATACGTCCAGATAGCGCGACAGCACACCGACGAAGGCCACGTTGACTGCCTTTGCATTGCCCGCCTGCCGGGCTATTGACGGCGCATCAACCAGAGTGAGGCGTGGGTATCGTGCCCGCAGCAGTCCGGCGATGTCGTCCGGATAGGCGTCCTTGCCGAGCGTAACGGATGGCGGCAGAATTTTCTGGTCATTGACCACCAGCGCGCCGTCTTCGCGAAGGGTTCCCAGATAGCGCGCGGTTTCCAGCAGCTCGAACGAGAACAGGATATCGACATCGCCGTCCTTGATAAGCGGTGAGTAGACTTTTTCGCCGAAGCGCACATGCGTGGTGACCGAGCCGCCGCGCTGCGCCATGCCGTGCACCTCGCTTTTTTTGACATCATAGCCGGAGCGCATCACGGCCTCGGAGACGATCTCGCTTGCCAGGATCACGCCCTGTCCGCCAACCCCTGCCATCAGTATATTGGTAACGCCGTCCATTCTCCGCGCCTCACTTCCCAGCCTTGACGCACGCGTAAAAAGTCCGGATACCGCGGTGCGCTACCCATGGCGTACAGGCAGTACGCCTCATTCCTTCGGATGTCGCGCGCCTTGTCTGCGAACTTTTTACGGGTGCTTCTTTTGAATTATTATTTTTAGTTTTTTTTGCGATTCCCTTAAGCCTTGATTGCCGTTTTTTTGCAGACCTGGGCGCATACCGTACAGCCGGTACACAGGTCGTTGATAAACGCCGCCCCTTTTACGCCCTCATCGGGATGCCATTCAATGGCCGGACAGCCTATCTGGAGGCAGGCCCTGCACCCGATGCAGGCTTCGGTATCAACGTGGAGGGCGGGGGCTGTCCGCTTGAACTCGCGGCGGTGCAGCACGCAGGGCGCCTTCGACAGTATGACCGACGCCGCGGGCCGGTTGACCTCCTCCTCGATAGCGAGGCGCACCTGGTCGAGGTCGTAGGGGTTGACCGTGCGGATGTGCTCGATGCCCAGGGCGCGGCACAGCTTTTCATAGTCGAGTTGTTTCGTCGGCGCGCCCATGAGCGTGAAGCCGGTGCCCGGATGCTCCTGCCGTCCGGTCATGGCGGTAATGCGGTTGTCGAGGATAATGACCGTGCAGGCCCCCTGATTGTAGGCGATGTCGAGCAGTCCGGTAATGCCGGAATGCACAAAGGTCGAATCGCCGATCACGGCCACGGCCTGTCCGAGATTGTTGTCCCTGAGAGCCTTGTCCATGCCCATGGCACCGCTGACGCTGGCGCCCATGCAGATGCAGGTGTGCATGGCGCTCAGGGGCGGCAGGGCACCGAGCGTGTAGCAGCCGATGTCGCCGGAGACATACAGTTTCAGTGTTTTCAGGATATGGAATATTCCCCGGTGCGGGCAGCCCGGGCACATGTTGGGCGGCCGGGGCGGCAGGCAGTCCAGCAGGGGTGCCGGGCTCGCGGGCCGGTTACCGCTAATGCCCGCTGAAGCGGTCATCGGATTGAATTCTCCGCATACCGGGAAAATTTCCTTGCCGGTCACGGCAATTCCCATGGCCCGGACCTGGTCCTCGTAGAACGGGTCGAGCTCTTCAAATACATAGAGCCTGTCCACCCGGGATGCGAATTCGCGTATTTTCTGCGCGGGCAGGGGGTAGGCCATGGAAAGTTTCAGGAATGATTTTTCGGGATAGCTTTCGCGGGCGTACTGGTACGCGGTGCCGCTGGCGATGATACCGATGTCGGTTTCCTGCATGATGGTTTCATTGCGCTCGAAGGTGTCGGCAAACGCGGCAAGATCGCGCAGACGCTGTTCCACGCGCGGATGGCGCATGCGGGCATTGCGCGGCAGCATCACGTATTTTTCGAAGTTGCGCTCAATGGAGCCGGGGGGGTCACGTCGTTCCGGTTCGCTCAGCTCAACAATCGATTTGGCGTGTGAAATACGCGTGGTGGAACGGATGAAGACCGGTGTGTCGAAGCGCTCGCTGAGCTCGAATGCCAGCCGCACGAAATCCTTGGCCTCCTGGCTGTCGGCGGGCTCGAGCATGGGAATTTTGGCGAATTTCGCGTAATTGCGGTTGTCCTGTTCGTTCTGCGAGCTGTGCATTTCAGGATCATCTGCGGTAATGATCACAAGCCCGGCGCCGATGCCCGTATATGAAGCGGTGAACAGCGGGTCGGCGGCAACGTTGACCCCGACGTGTTTCATGCAGGCCAGAGCGCGGCCCCCTGCTATCGCGGAGCCCAGCGCAACCTCGAGGGCCACCTTTTCGTTCGGAGCCCATTCAGCGTAGATATCGTTATACTGGACGATGTTTTCCAGGATTTCGGTGCTGGGTGTGCCGGGGTAGGCCGCTGCCACGGAAACGCCGGCTTCCAGGGCGCCGCGCGCGAAAGCTTCATTGCCGGAGAGTAGAACCTTCATACGTGCCGCCTTCCAGTGCCGGAAGCGTGTGCTTCCGTGATCAGTGTGTGGTGTGCGTTGCGCCTCTGATGATCTGTAGCCGCCAGCGTAGCAGTGATGCGCCGGCAGTTGTTTTTCCCGGATTTTTGCTGGGTTGCTCTGCGCAAACCTATCGGTTTTTGAATTAAAACAGTATACGGACAGACCGCTCGTGAGTCAACAGAAAAGCTCCGTTTGTATGCCAAAAAAAAAGGGTGAGCATCGTTGCTCACCCTTTTTTTTTGTGCGTTTTTCTTCTTAGTAGAAGAGTATCAGTTCGATAAAGGCGTAGTCGCAGTTGGGGTTCTGAGTGCCCTGGGGGTTGTTGACTTGGGTTAAATAGTATTCAAAATAAAGTTTTGCTCGGGGGTGGATGTGGTAGACAATGAGCGGTGTCAGCTCTGTCTTATCCCAGGCGCCGCTTGTCTGGAAGCCCCGCGTTGTGATGGCAGCCACCCTGTTTTCGTCATATATCGCGCCGGAGTAGCGCAGGAAAAAATCTAGCGGGATTGTCGGTTTGATTTTGCTTAGCAGGAAGCCGGGCATGACGTAGAAGTAGTGTGCCCTGACATCCGCGGTGTTGCCATAGATGTATTCGGCCTTGAACATGTAGGGGCCTTTTTCAAGGGCAAGATCAAGCCCGTATTTCATATCCTGACGGTCCCGGTTCTTTACGGTGCCCATGATATCGTTTATGTTGCGGAGATCTGTGTTGCTCAGATCCTGCCAGAGGAACGAAGCGCCCACTTCGAGTTTGTCGAACAGGTTGTTGCGAGCAAACGTATAGGCCATCCTAGAGGTGAAGGCTTTGCTCGAATTGTTGTCCGTGTTGTCCTGACCTACTCCCAGCTTTACGATGCCCGCGTCTCTGGAGCCGAAGCGATTTGCGTTGCTGTAGCCCCAGCCATTGAATACGGCAAAATTCCATTTGAAGTTTTTATAGGATGTCAGGTACTGGATACCGGTAATACGGGAGATGTTGACGCTTTGATGGAACAGGCTGTAGTCACTGGTCACGCGTCCGGCATAGTTTCCGGCCGGCACGATGCCGAAGGCTTGGTTGCGGGTCTTACCGGCGATCAGCTTGCCCTGAATCGGGCCGATGTTGAGGTTCCTGAACTCGGCGAAAGCCGATTCAAAGAACGTGGTAGGGCCGGCCCAGTTGTTGTATTCGGTACTGGGATCATTGCCGCTGGGATGCCACCACAGGTGAAACTCGCCGGAGATGTTCTCGCTGACGTCGTAGCGCAGCTGCAGGGCGATTTCGGTGACATCAAAGCTGTTTTGCTCGCCCTCTGACTGCCACCAGCGTGAACGCACGTAGCCGTTGATCTTGATGTGGCCGAATTTCTTGGTCAGGTCGTCGAGCACCTTGAACCTGCCGGCGACTTCGCTCATCTGCTTCTGGACTTCCTGCGAGGTCTGCTGGGACTGCTGCTGTGTGGTCTGCAGCTCCTGTTCCAGCTCCTGCATTCTTTTCTGCATGAGCTCCATCTGTTCGCGCATGACCTTGATCTGGTCTTCGAGGGCTGACGGTCCTGCGTTGGCGACGCTCAGCATTCCGGTCAGGCACAGGGCAATTATGCATCCGGTTACAGCGCTCCATTTGATGATTTTCATTCGCAAGCTCCTATTGTCTTCAGGGGTTTATTGACATTGCTGCAGCATGGCTGCACCGTTGGTTTATACGGGCCAGGGGATAGCCTTAGCCGTTGTAGATTATGCTTCTCCCGTGCCGTTGATGGTCGGTTTGAAACGGTTTGAGAAACATAATAGTAAAAAATTTCCGGACTTTATAGCATGTGTATCGGTGCGATGCAACAAAAAAATAACTTTTTTTTAATCCGGATGTAATTTATTTTTTGCCGTTATCGGCGGCCTGTATGCCGCATGGCGCCGGAAATCGCCGTTGTGCCGCTTTTAAAGCCGGCGCGTGTCGACAACACGGGGGCCGGTTTCAAGTTCTTTGTCGAGCGTGCGGCGCTCCGTCAGTTTTACCTCGACGCGTATGCCCAGCCGGCGGCTGAGCTCACTCCGCAAGCGCTCGAGAAAGGCGGCGTGGTGCTTGACCTCGTCGAAGAACACGTGTTCGGATACCGCGACATGCAGCGTTACCATGTCGCGGTTGTTTTCGCGCTCCACGATAACGCGGTAGCAGGGCTCGACACCTTCGATGTCGGTGAGTATTTTTTCGATCTGCTGCGGGATGATATTGACGCCCTTGACGATGATGATGTCGTCGACCCGGCGCTCGATGCGCCGCATGCGCACCAGGGTGCGGCCGCACGCGCAGGGTGCGTAGTCAAGGCTGGTTATATCGCCCGTGCGGTAGCGCACGAGCGGGAACGCCTCCCTGGTCAGCGTGGTCAGCACCAGCTCTCCGGTTGCGCCCGGCGGAAGCGCGGCCCCGGTTGCCGGGTCGATGATCTCCGCCAGGACGTGGTCCTCGCAGATGTGCAGCCCCGCGCGCTCCGGGCATTCGCCGGCAATGCCGGGCCCCATCAGCTCGCTGACGCCGTAATTGTCCAGGGCCTCGATGAACAGGCGCTGTTCGATCTGCATCCGGGTCGCTTCCGACCAGATCTCGCCGCCGAACAGCCCCCGCTTGAGCATCAGCTGCTTGGGGTCGATCCCGAGGGCTTCGAGCCTGTCGGCAAGCAGCAGGGCAAACGAGGGAGTCGCCACGAGCACGCTCGTGCGGTAATCCTGCATAATGCGGACCTGGCGGTCGGTGTGTTCGTTGGAGGCCGGGATGACCGATGCGCCGATCTGCTCGGCGCCCTGGTGCAGGCCGAAGGCACCGCTGAAAAGTCCGTAGCGGAACGACACCTGGATAACATCGTCGCGGGTGACGCCGCCTGCGCTCAGGAAGCGGGCCACCAGGGCCGACCATATTTTCAGGTCGTGTTCGCTGTAGCCGACCACGGTGGGCGTGTCGGTCGTGTCCGTTGCGGTGTGTATGCGCACCACCTCGCGCAAAGGCACGGCGAACATGCCGTAGGGATAGTTCTCGGTCAGGTCCTGGCGCGTGGTGAAGGGGAGCTTCCGGAAGTCGTCCATGGTGCAGACGTCTTCGGGTACGATCGAGCGTGCGTCGAACAGGCCGCGGTAGAAGGCGACATTCTTGTAGACCCGGTTGAGTACCGACTGCAGGCGCTCCAGCTGCAGCTGCTCCAGTTCCTCGCGCGGGCAGCATTCCATGCGCGTATCAAGAATTGCCATGTTCTCCTCCTTCTATTCCCAGATTGGTTGCTTTTGCCGCCCCAGGTAGGCCCGCTGTACCTCGCGGTTGTCCAGCAGGTCCGCTGAGCTGCCCTCAAGCATGATTTTTCCCGTTTCGATAACATATCCGCGGTCGGCATATTTCAGGGCCGTGCGTGCATTCTGTTCAACGAGAAAAATGGTGGTTCGCTGTTCGTCGCGCAGGCGTGTTACGGTCCTGAATATTTCCGCGACCACCAGCGGGGCAAGGCCCATGGACGGTTCATCCAGAACCAGCAGTTCCGGCGAGGCCATGAGCGCCCGGGCGATGGCCAGCATCTGCTGTTCGCCGCCGCTCAGGGTGCCGGCATACTGGTTTCTGCGCTCATGCAGGCGCGGAAAGAGTTCATACATGCGCTCGATCTGCTCCTGGACCTTTTTTTTGCCTTCGCCGTAGCGCACATAGGCGCCAAGGCGCAGGTTGTCCAGGACGCTCAGGGGCGCGAATATCTGGCGGCCTTCGGGGACCTGCGATATGCCCAGGCGCACGATTTGATCTGCGCTGCGTGCATCGATCGGCCGGTCATTGTAGGTAATGCTGCCTTTGCGGCAGCGCACGATGCCGCAGATGGTATTGAGCAGGGTTGTTTTCCCGGCGCCGTTTGCTCCGATAAGGGTAACGATTTCTCCGCGGCTTATGTGCAGGGAAACGTTTTTGAGAACGGAGATATCACCATAGCCGGTGCTGACATTTTGAAGCCGCAGCATAGAGGTCTCACTCCTCCCCGAGGTACACCGCGATGACGTCGGGGTTTGCCTGAATGTGCGCCGGGGTGCCCCGGGCGATGTTTTCGCCGAAATTAAGCACGGCGATCATATCGGAGATGTCCATTACCAGTTCCATGTCATGTTCGACCAGTATGATCGTGATGCCCTTACTCCTGATGGACAGCAGCAATTCCCCCAGCAGGCGGGTTTCCTGCGTGTTAAGCCCGGCGGCGGGTTCGTCCAGCAGCAGTACCTGTGGATCCGAAGCCAGCGCACGCGCGATTTCCAGCAGGCGCTGGCTGCCGATCGGAATGCTCGCCGCCGGCAGCCGGGCCTGGGCCGTGAGGCCGACGCGCTGCAGCAGGTCCATGGCCCGCGCGCGGGTGGCGCGTTCTTCCGCCAGCACACCGGGCAGTCGCAGGGCCGCGCCGGCAAGGCCGGCGCGCGTGCGTGCGTAGCGGCCCACCATGACGTTTTCGAGTACGCTCATGGTGCCGAACAGCTGTGCGGTCTGGAATGTGCGTGCCATGCCGCGACGGGTAATGGCATGGCCCTTTTTGCCGGTAATTGATTTTCCGTTCAATAGAATAGAGCCGCTGTCAGGCGTCAGAAATCCGCTCAGCACATTGATCAGCGTTGTTTTTCCGGCGCCGTTCGGCCCGATTATGGACGTGATCGATCCGCGCGCCACATCGATGGTCACGTGCTGCAGTGCTGCCAGTCCGCCGAAATTCTTGCAGATGTCCCGTATGCGGACTATTGTTCCGTCAATGCTCATGGGGAGCCCCCCCTGCGGAACGCTCCACGCAGACGTTCGCCTCCCTGGGCCAGGCCGCCCGGCAGGAACATGACCATGAGCAGCAGGATGCCTCCGTATATCAGCATGTCGTAGTCTTCAAAGTAGCTGAGCATTTCCGGCAGCACGGTCAGCAGCGCCGCTCCCATCAGTCCGCCCCACAAATGCCCCATGCCGCCGACAACGACCATGGTAACCATTTTGATTGAGAACATGACGGTGCCGGCATCCGGGCTTATGAAGGCCACGAAGTGCGCGTAGAGCACACCGGCCAGGGCCGCATAGGCTGCGCTGAGCACGAATACCGTCAGTTTCATGCCGCCAACGTCGATGCCCATGGCGCTTGCGGCCTGCTCGCTGCCGTGCAGGGCCTGCAGGGCCCGCCCGGGGCGTGAATTGATGATGTTGCGGGTAAGGATAAACAGCAGCAGGAAGAGCACCCAGACCACAAGAAAATATTTTGTATCGTTGTCGGCCTGCAGGTTCCCGATGCCGAGCATGGGAATGCCGGCAATGCCGGATGGCCCGCCGGTCAGCTCTATCTCCGCATTGAGAACGATATGGATTATTTCGCCGA
>Ga0272442_10002759_pt1 | contig 25129 bp, 19 predicted proteins | sample SSMForm2O_FD_200262 | JGI IMG/M metagenome (GOLD analysis project Ga0272442, IMG submission 200262) | Marine sediment archaeal communities from Little Sippewissett salt marsh, Falmouth, MA, United States - SSM-Form-2O | ecosystem: Environmental > Aquatic > Marine > Wetlands > Sediment ... | reverse complement strand
AATAGTGCCCCAGCGCCTCCCACCATCGATAGGCTAAGTAATTACGCATCAGGGTCTTGTCACTATAAGGTCCGTACAGGACCCAATCCGATTCGTCCGGCAGGCCCAACAGAGCGGCATTCTCATCCTCGTTATCGTCACCCCACGTCTCGAGTTTGTACTGCTTCTTGGGGAAGCCGGCGGAACTGCGTCCGCGAATCCGTATCCCGGCGCGCCCGGCGTGGTTGACCGGACCCTCTACATCCGCGCGGCCCCCAGGGCCCGTGGCGATGAAAATCGCACGTGATTCGGCGTAACTGTCGCTGGCCGAGCCCGGGATGCTGTGCCCCCACGTATCGAGCAATACGATGGGGAGATTTGAACCAAAGCCGGCCAAGTCCGAATCCAGGGCCAGGAAAACGTGGTCGACTACAGGACTTGGCACTTTGTTCGGCTCGAAGCTACGCGCGCGAACCTCAAGCGTGTGACTGACGGGGATGGGAGCAATGTACTTGCGAGAGCCTGGCGTGGGCTCGGAACCGTCCACCGTGTAGAATATCTCCGCATCGGGCGACGCAACGCTCAACTCCAGCAAGAATGGATCAGCGAACGTGCCGGAGCTTGTCGAGAACTGCGGTGCCTCTGCCAGGGCAGGGTAGCCTGTCGCGTTTTGCCGACCAGGTGTAGGGGACATGAAATAGTATTGCTCTTCGGGTCGCGTCGCATCGCCGCCGGCGATCAGCATGGGCAGCATCATGAATACGGGATCTTCAGAACTGTCGTTGAGGACCTGCAGCGACAAAACGTTCTTGCCCGGACGCAGCAGATGCATGTTCGCCGATAGATCGAACTCCGCGAATGTTTCGGCGGACCCGGCCGGGCGCGCCGTCAAGGCGGCGGAACACCAGTTGACCTCCTGCGGCGCATTGTCTTGCGCGACCTCGACTCCGTTGAGGTAAGCCACGAATCCGTCAGCATACTTCAATCGAAGCAACAGGAAATCATACGCGGCCGGATCGGAACAGGTGAATTCGAGCCGCATCCAAAGGGCGCTGTTGACGCCGAGCATTTCGGTGCTGATGTCTGTCTTGAGATCGGTGCTCCGGCCGTCGGTGAGCGACTGGACCTGCGCGGCCGATAAGGCCGTGGCGTAGATACGAACGTCGTCAAGACTTCCCAGAAAAGGGAAACCTCCATCTATCAAGGCGCCGATCTTGAGCAGTTCGGTCTCCGGCGTCACCTCCCCGCTGGCTCGAAACGTCCGGTGCCGTTGACCCTCTGCATAAAAATTGACACTGGCCCCGTCGTAGGTCCAGGCAAGATGATGCCACGTGTCGTCGGGTACCACGTAGCCCGACCAGAAGTCTCCCAGGTCCGGCACGTACATCGCGGCCCCCCCGTTGGTGCGACCGCCACCCGTGCTACCATTGAGATATAGTTCGTAGTGACCGGTGTTCTTGGGCCCTTTGGCGAGGAACACACCGTATCGCCCAAGAGCCGCCGGCGGCGCATTGACCCAGCATGCCAGGGTGAAATTCGAACCAAGGTTGATGTCTACATCACCGAAATCGACGTAGTTTCGGCTTTGGCCGTCAAATCGCAGCGCCGTTCCCTCGTCCTCGTACCCCTGAACCCATATCGGTCCCGGATCGCCGACGAGAACTCCATGGTATCCACCCACCTCATCGCCCGCGACGATGCCGGTTCCCTCATCCAAAGGCCAGCGAGCCACCAATCCTTCGGTGACGGCGCTGGTTGCGCCAAAGCCGATACCCGTCCACCCGCGCGCCCAGAGTGAGTCGGTGTAGTCGGTGTCTGTCCAGGGCTCATGCTGCTCGCCGGCGCAGGGAACGTGAAACGCTGCCTCGGAAAAGGCCGGGACAAGAGACTCCACCCGTTGGGAAAGTCCGTAGGAAACGTCACGCGCCTGGGGCGGGTACTCCTCGTACGCATGGACCACGGTCCTGCCATCCGGGGCGACTAACGCCAGATAGCCACCGTCCTTGCCAATGCGAAAGTTCGCGTGCAGGTGCCCGGTCGCATCGATGTAGGCACTCCCATCGGCATTTCGACCCGAAGCGAAAACCAGCAGATAGCCTTTGGGGGTCATTTCGACGCCCCCGGGGAAGGTCCACTTTGACAGGTCTTCCGGGTCGTCGGTTAGATGCCAGCCAGCCAGGTTGACCGGAACGCTCGCCGCATTATAGATTTCGATCCAATCCGAAAAGCGGCCGTCGCCGTCCGGAAGCGTTTTCTGGTTGGCGGCCATGAACTCGGTAATGTACAACCGACCAAGCTCTCCGGCCAGGCCCTTCAGGCAACCTCCCGTTGCCGCGGTGGGTCGAACCCATGTACATACGGCCGCGCAGAGAAAAACCACCACCACGCCAAACACACGTACCCAGACTCGCACCCTCACAGGAACCTCCGAAACTGCTACGTAACCCTCACCACCCGGGGCCGCACAACCCATCACGCGCCAATATTCCGCCTCCGGGCAGGCGCGCCTGCCCGGCCTACGGATTGCCCCGGGTCGGCGAGTCTTTGTACATCATGCGAACGCCGTCATCGGAAACCAATTCGCCGGTCTTCTTGTCCCAAATCCGGGTCCGTACGGCCATTTCATGATCGCCATGACAGTCGGTACAAACGTGCGTGTCGCCGCTTCCTTTCTGAAACAGCGGCTTATGCTCGTCCACATGCTCGATCTCGGCCTTTGTGTGGCATGTCGTACAGAACGAATGGATCTCGTTTTTCGAAAACATGCGTTCCGGGGGCGTGATGCCGTCTTCGTCGGCGCTGTGCTGTTCTGAGACACCGTGACACGTCTCGCAGCCAACCCCCGCAATCTCATGGTTCTGCGTCAACTCTTCGCCATCATAGTTGAGATGACATACATAGCAATAGGAATTATCCGCCCACTCGGGCTCTTCCTCGGCGGCCTCATCCTCGTTCGCGGACGCTATCGGCGCTGCTACAAGTATTTCATTCTGCGCCTCGACTGATCGTGCCGTATTGTCACTGGCTCGGTCACTCTTGTCCTGGTGCACACATCCCGGCAAGCCCACAGCAACCAAGACGACTGTGACACATGCACACAATACCCAAAGCTTCTCGGCTTTTGCCTTCATCCAAAACCCCAACTCAAGCAACATAGATCCGCGTGGCCCGGCGTAAGAGCCTCAGCGCGTCGTTTTCTATTAGACGTACTCCCAATCCCGCAGCCACTGGTACTCGGCGGGAAGACGGGCGAACATCTCATCACCGATCTTCTCCAGCTCAGCCTGCTCGGAGAGATCCAACTCGCGGCGTTCCTTGATCGCCCGGACCGCGTTGTCAACCTGATGGGTGCTGGTCAATCCCGGGATCGGAGCGGTGAGCGCCGGATTATTCAGGATGTAGCGAATGGCCATGCGCGCCCGGCGGTCATCCTCTTCGGCGTGGGGACCGTCCGGCGAACCGTCGCCTTTGAACAGCGAGTTGCTGGCGAACGGCTTGATCCCCAGCATGCCCACATCGTATTTCTTGACCGCACTGAAAAAGCTGCTACGGGGCAGCACCTTGCTCTTGGCCGTATACGGCATCACGATGACCTGAACGATGTCGGGATACGTCGTAATGAGCATCTCCGCCCACTGGCGGTCGTGAGTCGACAAACCCGTGTAGCGGCACAGTCCCTGCTCGTGCGCCATATCCAGCGCCTCGATCATTGCCTCGACGTCCGCCTGGCTGTGCTGCCCGCCTCGTTCGAGAGCCATGAGCCGCCAAACGTCCGCGTAGTCAATGTTGCAACGCTTCAGGCCCGCTTTGTACAGTTCCAGCAGCTTGCCGGCTTTGCGATTCTGAGGGACGCGCAGCTCGCTGGCGGGATGCGAATACGCCAGGTACATCTTATCGCGTGCCTTGCCCAGCGCTCGACAGTACACCTCCGCCTCCGAATCACCGGCCAGGTCGATACAGTTGATCCCCTGCTCAAGGCAGTAATGAATGACCTCCTCCCGGTTCTTCATAAACGGTCCGAACTGTTTGCTGTCCGTGGGGGCGTTGTAAGGATTGATTTCGTTGGTGCCAATGACCTTGTCGATGCGCTTCCAGTGGCCGCCCAAGGACACGGCCGACACCCACAAGCCGGTCTTACCCAGGCGACGGTACTCCATCTGGGGATTATAGCTTCGGGTGCGCCGAATCCTTGCCGCGTTGTCTTTCTCCTGCTGCGTGAGGGCGGCGCGCACACCCTTGTCGGCAGCACCGCTGACAACAATACCCGCCGAGACCATCATGGACTTGTTCAAGAACTCGCGGCGTTTCATCTGTTCGGACATGTGCGTTCTCCTTCTTGTCACATTGCTACGTGCTTCATATAGGACATTGTCCTACCCCGAGGCACCGCCAAGATTGGTGCAGGTTGGGGCGCTCCAAAAATACTTCCGTCAGGCTAATCCTGGGGGTCCCTTCCTGCTGCCGGCTACCCCTGAAAAGGCCTATCATTTCCTTTTCTATCTTACTGCATTCTTTCATTGTAAGTGGTATTTGCGAAAAAGCAACAATAAAACACAATAAAAGATTACTAAAAAAAGAGAAGCGGCTTGGCCACCCCGATTTTAGCAAGTATAATGGATCATGGCATTTTTGCCAAGCTCCACTTGTCGTGTACTCGCAGAAATCAGAGAGGGAAACATGTTTGCCGAAGAACGCAGAATCAAAATCGTGGATCTTATCAACGAGCGGCGAAAAATGACCGTGGATGAGCTTTGCGAGCTCTTTGGCGTCTCCAGCGCCACCATCCGCACCGACCTGCGCGAGCTGCAGCGGGCCGGTTTGGTCACACGTACACATGGGGGAGCCATCCAGAAGACCAAGACGGGTTTTGAGTTGAATTCAAAGCAGAGGGAGGTCCAGCACCTTCGAGAGAAACAGCGGATCGCCAGGGCCGCGCTGGCTCTCATCGACGATGGGGACAGAATTATTCTGGATACGGGGACAACCGCGCTCGAACTGGCCAAACTCCTCGGCGACAGACAGAACATCACGGTTATCACCAACGATCTTGAGATCGGCGGGGTCCTCGAAGAGACGGAAGGCACTGACGTACTCCTGATGGGCGGAATTTTGCGCAAGCGTTTTCACTGCACGATCGGCATCCAGGGCAGGGACACCTGCGCGGGCCTGACGGTTGACAAAGCATTCATGGGAGCCAACAGCTTGTCACCGCACAAGGGGGCCACCACGCCGGACATTGGACAGGCTGAGACCAAGAAGCTGATGATCGCCATCGCCAACCGCGTGATAATCTTGTGTGATAACAGCAAGATTGGCAAGGTCTCCTTCGCCCAGTTCGCTGCCACGGACCAGATCGACGTCATTGTCGCCGACGACATCGACGAAGACATCCGCTCGGCGTTCGAAGAGAAGGACGTGGAGATTGTGGTGGCGAAGAAGTAGACTCGCCCTGTAGCGGCCCCTCGCGAAGAGAAAGACACGGCCCGCGTCGGAGGACCTGTTGTGCGGGCCGTGACTCAAACTGCATGCTCACGTTCAACGGTTGTGCCGAACGTGTGCGCGTCTTTGCTTTGCGAATAGCAAAAAGCAAGGGGCAGTGGAGAACCACTGCCCCTGATTGGCCTTAACTTACCACGCGGCCAGGTACTGCACTTGAGCCACTCTGCCGGTCGTTAGCAGCGTGCACTCCAACGATGCACTCACTCGTACCGGCCGACGGATCATTGTGCCTCCGCGACAAACCACTTGTCGAAGAGTTCCTGGTAGAGGCCCTCAAAATCCATCTGAAAGGCTGCCGCGTCATTGTATATGCGGAATTCGGCCACGCGTCCCTGAAACGCTGCGCCGCCACCACGATTGAAGAGACTGAACCCCTGCGATCCGGCGCCGGGGGACCACGGAACCGCGTTGATGTAATGGGTGACCGTGGGGCTGTTGAGGAAGAAGAGCCCCGACCGCGAGTCCATGATGAAGATGTCCCATCCGTCGGTGCCGGTGTTGCCGGCCTCGGCACCGATGGCGCCGGTCGGACTGAAGTTGGCCTCGTACGTGCTCGGCGTCCGGTTGTCCACCCATATCATAGGCCGCTGCGCGACATCATCATCCACAACGTTATGGTATCCGTTTATGTCCTCGGGGCTGATCACCGCGACGAGGATGAAGTCGCCCGCCTTGGAAGAAGGAAGGGTGACCTGACCGAAATGGGCGGAACCGTCCAGGAGGACAGCCGGCCCGCCACCGGGGGTCTGAGACTGCAAGAACACAGGTGTGCCGCCGGCCGGTACACCGCCCCAATCCACAACCGGATCGCCGTCCTGGAGAACCAGCGCCGACGCATCCAGGTGAAGAATCGGTTCGGCAGCGACCATGCTCCGGCGGAGTTGAATGTCGTCAAAGTACATCGTGCCCAGCGCACCCGACGGGGCGGCATTACGGTCACCCACCCCGATGGACATCTTCTTGACGCTTGTCAAACTGACTCCGCCAGCGACAAACTCACTCAGGGGGATGTCCCATGCCCTCCAGTAAGGGGCATTTACGGCTCCAGGGCCGTCTTCGTGGCTTACTGCCGCACTGTGTCCGGCCTGGTCCTGCAGAGTTACATACAGCGGCTCCGACGCGTTGCTCGCAATGCCGATATCCTGCGAGGTCGTGAACGCGCCGCCTGCGACACTACCGGTCGTCTGGACGTTTGTGAAGGTAGCCTCGGCAAACTGGCCGGGCTGGAAGGACGACGCGGCCAGGCCCACATACACCGTCTGCGGCAGAAAGGCGCCGACCTCGGTCTGCGCCGGATCCGCTGTCGGCCCGGTCCAGTTCACGCCGTCGGTGGAGTGCTCGCCGCGAAGGATGTTCCCCTCGCGCGTTATCCGCACCCAGTGCGGCATCGCGAAGGCGTCGGCCTCACCATTGGCGTCGCTCGTGCCCTCGTCCGTTTTCAACCGATGGACGAACGACACGCGATTGGCCGGTGTCACCGCCATCATGGCATGGATGGCGCCCGGTTCCAGGGACTCGCGAACCATCACGCCCACCTTGGCCCAAATGCCGCCATTGGTGATGCCGTCCACCCGGGCGGTAATGGAGCCGTTGCCGGTCAGTTCTTTGTACGCAAAGTGGAAGCCGTCCGCCGTGCCCCAGATGTCCGGGCCGGCGCTGCGCAGGGTATACGTTCCGCCGGCGGCCTGGTAGTTGATGCTGCCCGGCTGCTGGGCGCCCCGGTGCCAGATTCTCAAGACTTCCGCACCGTTGGTCGCCCAATTCTGGGCGGTCGCCCAAGTGCGTGTTGCCTCCGAAACCCTCGCCGTACTGTTGTCGTAGTCGAAGTTCATCGACTGACCGCCGCTATTGACGATGACCTGCTCGGCGAACGGCGCTTCGGGGTTGCCCACAACCGAGCCGTTCGTATCGTCCTTCCACCCGTCGAGCCACGTGTCGAATATCCTCGACGGCTCTTCGTCCTCGTAGCTCTCGAAATCATCGACGACAATCGCTTCTTGGGTCTTGAAGCTCCAGAGGTCACCCTGCCACGCGCTGACCGCCTCGGCCTCGTTCACCTCGTCGACTCTCCAGTAATACGTCGTCCCGACATCGAGCTGTCCGGGTTCGTAGCGGTTCTCAGTGACCACGTCAACCATGGCATCGCCCTGGGCCACCTTCGTTTCATCCGTGCCCAAGTGAACCTGGTGGGTGACCGCCTCGCGACCTGCCCGCCAGCTTAGAGCGGGATCTATGGTCACATCGTCTTCGCCGTCCGCCGGCTGCGGCTTACGCGCGAAGGTGGGAATCTGCAGGAACTGCACTTCGCTGAGACCGTACTGGCCCAGCGTGCCCCAGGCACTGTCCACGTTGAAACGGACGTACCTGGCCGCCACACCGCCCATATCCACGGTCATACCCTCTTCCGCAGCGTTGCCGGCTGCCTGGGCAAATTCCATGCTGTCGAGCGTGTTCCAGTCCGCCGCATCCGTCGAATACTCGATGCGGACGTCCTTGAGGCCAAACTTCACGACCTGCTCGACGGCGATGTTGTAGTTCCATACGGTCATCTGATGCAGTTTGTACACGCGGCCGAATTCATACTGAATCCATAGCGGTTCCCCCTCGACCGGGGCAGCCAGCCACATGTCGGTATCGAGTGTCGAATGCTGGCCGGCGGCGGCATCCAGCCCGGAGCCGTCAACGGTCCGTTCCGGACCGACGCCTGCCTCCGAAACGCCGTTGCTGCTCGCCGTGATGCCCGCGATCGGGTAGACGAATGGCTCCACGGTGAAACTCCAGACCTCGCCGCTGAAGATCGTGGAATCGGGGGGAGCATTGACTTCATCGATTCGCCAGTAGTACGTTTCGCCGAATTCCAGGCGTACGGGCGACGTGTAGGTCGTATCCGCCTGCCCTTGGCTGACCAGCACCTCCAGGGGATTGTTGCGATTGGCGACAGTGACATCGTCCAGGCTGGTTCCCAGGTACACGTCGTGCGCCGCCGCGAACTCACCGGGCGACCACGTTAGCGTCACATCGCGAAGCACATCGACGTCCGCATCGACGGGGTAGGGCGCTGAAGCGGTCTTGTTCTCCGCCACACCCTCCATTATCGTCTGCACCTCTTCCTGTGACAGGGCACGGCTGAAGATCGCGAGATCATCGAGTCCGCCGTTGAAAGGGTTAGTCGTATCCGCCAGACACCCGATTTTGAATTCCGCCGACTCCGCCACCACGGATCCACTTACCGACCACGTCTTCGTCCCAGTGGCCCCACCATCGACATAGCAGGTCAGGGTGGTGCCATCGTAGGTCCAGGCAATATGGTGCCATGTGTCGTCATCGACCTTGATGTTGGAATAGAAATCGCCAAGGTCGGGTATATAGGCAGCAACGTCCCCATCGAGCCGGCCACCACCTGTACTGCCCTCAAGGTACAACTCGAAATGCCCTGCGTCCTTGGGCCCCTTGCCAAAGAGGTCGTGATAGGCAGTCGTTTCAGGCGCCTTTAGCCAACACGCCAATGTGAAGTTCGAGCCGATGTTGATATCGACATTCCCGCAATCCACATAGTTGCCCGTCGCACCGGGGAACTCAATCGCAGACCCGATCATCCCCTGCGTCCACGTAACGTCCCCCTCAATGGTTCCGTCAAAACCGCCGACGACGTCGGCTACTGAGGATCCCGCGCCTTCGTCCATCGGCCAGTGCGCCAGAAGATCCTCCCGGAGGTCTCCCAGGCCCGCTGTCGTCATGAGACCGACCAAAACGCCCATACAAATCAATACAATTACTCGCTTAGACATGCTTTGTCCTCCTCAATACGATGTTGATGTTTGCGGTTGGGCCCACCCGCCCCAATCGGGGCGACGCCGTTACTCTGTTCATACGTTGGTCCTCCTTCATTCTATGCGTTTTGTCACCATTTGTCCAGCAGTGGCCGAGAGGGTTCGCACCTGCCCGGCCCTGGACAGTCGATACTACCACCAGAAATACGGCCAGGATCCCGGGGCTCCTTTGCCGCGTTTGAGAACCTCGTCGTAGCCATAGGCCGCCGGATCAACGGAATCAGGCTTGCCGTCCTGGAAAGGCCGCCATTCCCGATGTCCATCCAGGTAGAAAATGTTCGAGCCGGCCGGTACACTGCCGCGCATGTGCCCCGTGTAATGCGCGAATCCCTTCGAAGGATAGCCACCGTCGATGGGAGGTCCTCCCCACTCTGACGAGGTTGGGTCAGCCCCGGACGGGGCGTCGCTGAAGGTTTCGTCGGTAATGAACTCGAACTGCGCTGGATGATGCAGCGGTGACAACTCCTTCTCGCGATATCGGCGATATCGGCTCGTGGAATGAATCCATCCCTTCGAAGGATGCCCTTCGATCTCGAAGAGATTGTTGGGCGTGCCGTCCGCCGTCACCTTATCCAGCAACCAGAAATACCACACGATGCGGAAGTACCCCATCCTCTGGTCTTTCGTCAGCCCCGTTTCGTCCTGCCATTCCCACGGTGGGCCGTTGCCCCAGGCCAGCGAAAACTGCCAGCCGGCGGGATGATCGGCTCCCGGCGCGTTTGAATGTTTGACCGAGGGGCAATATAGGGTATGTTTGTCCCCCTTGGTCCCGTTGCCTCGCCCATGCGGTGTCGGGCCGACGATCTGGTCGGTCGTAAAGAACGACAGCTCGTTGGCCCAGTTGGAATAGGTATTCGGTGGGAACTTGCCGTCGTTTTCGGAGGCATACATCAACAGGGCCATGCCCGTCGATTTCTGATTGCCTGCGCAGGCCACGCGGCGGGCCTGCTCCCGGGCCCGGCTCAATGCCGGCATCAAGATGCTCATCAACAGCGCAATGACAGCAATAACCACCAACAATTCGATGAGGGTGAAACCATGTTTCCTGGTGTGCATGACGGTGCCTCCGATACTCTGGGTTTCCTGGAACAGCCGTAGCTATCACCGAGGCCGCTCACAGCACCTCGCGCCGGCGGCAAATGCTGTCGAGTAGCTTCGTTTGCTGCGTGCTTTCCTATATTTAACAGTATCTGAAATTATATGCAAGCAATTTAATAAAAATTGCAAAAAAAGTGGACCCTATTGCACAGCACGGCTTTCACCCACCTGCGAATATAGCGTTCCCCGCCCCTTCCCGGCCTACGGCAAGGGAGCCAATTTGAGGCGAAGCCTGAAGAACGGCATTGAAAGCCGCTCACAAGACTCCCTGCGACAGTGACAGCAACTGCCGGCGCCCGGCCGCAGCAAAGCGATTTTGCCCCATATTTGTCTACCCCTCCTTCTGGATCATATAGCTCAAGGCGACCTTGGGAAGCAGGACTCGGCCAGCGAGATTACGCGTTTGTATCCGTTGCTGGAGCCACGATGGCGAAACCGTGTTGAAACGGAACATGCCAAAATGGTGACAGATCATCAAAGGAATATCGGACTTGCAAAGGACGTCCGCCGCTTCATCGAACGTGAAATTGCCGGGTACACCCCGACTGGCACGGTATGCGTCTCGCCCGTTGACCGGCAGAAGCGCCACGTGAATGTGTCGTCGGCGTAGAGACTCGACCAAGCCGGGATATGGAACGCAGTCGCCGCAATGATAGATGCGCAGGCCGCCAAGCTGGAGGATGTAGCCCAGGAAATGGTGCTCGCCGCGCTCGTTACGCCGCAACTGCTCATGCGCCGAAGCGATGACCTCGATCTGATTTCCCGGGGTCAGCAGCACTGTATCCCCATCGTTGACGAGGATTGCCCGCTGGCGGTCTGGCACGATCTCCTGGATGGCGTCGCTCTCGGCAGCAGGTCCTATCAGGCGACATCCCGGGCAGGCCTTCGTGATAGCCGGCAGCGCCTCGGGGTCCATGTGATCTCCGTGTCGGTGAGTGCACAGGACGTAGTCCACGGTTCTCACCTCTTCGGGGCGCACGGGCGCTGCCATCATGCGAACGTGATCGAATTCCCGGCCGTGGTATTTGCGGGCCAGGTGATCGGACAGGTACGGGTCGATCAGCACGTTCAGGCCGGCGCCACTGATGCAAAAGCCCGCTTGTCCCAGCCACCAGATCCGGATTCCCGCCTCGGGCGGGCATGGCTGGCGCAGTTGCGTCGCGACGTCGCCGTGGATTGATCGACAGACGATGTCTTCCATACGCAGGCCCTCAGGCACAAGCCGATAGCGAATGGCGAACGCCTCTACGGTTGTCTATGGCAGATGATCCAGAATGGCCTGGACTGCCGCTTCGACGGCCCGGGCGATGCTCTCGGTGGTATAGCCTCCCAGATGCGGCGTGGCGACGACACGATCGTGCCGGACCAGGGCATTTTCCCCCGGCGGCTCGACGGCAAAGACGTCCAACGCGAGCCCGGCGACGTGACCATCGTTCAACCCTTCCACGAGGGCCTGCTCATCCAGCAGGCCGGCGCGGGCCGTGTTTATGAGATACACGCCTTTTCGCATCGTCGCCAGGCTCTCGCGTGTTACCAGGAGCTTGCCGTCTGGAGGCGCTGGACAATGGAACGAAACCACATCGGACGCGGAGAACACCTCTCCCAGATCCGCGTATCGGAATTCTCCCTGCGGACGGAAGGCCCCATCCGCATACGGATCGTACGCGAGCACCTTCATTCCCAGGGCCAAAGCCAGCGCGGCCACCTTCTGTCCGACGTGGCCGCATCCGACGATGCCCAGGGTGCGCCCGCGCAACTCGATTCCTCGACGGCGCTGCCAGTCGGTGCGTTTCATTTGGGCGTCGCTAAAGGCAACATCGCGCGCCAGCGCCAGCATCAGGGCGATCGTCAGTTCAGCCACGCCGCGCGCGTTGGCTGCGGCAGCGGGCACGATTTTTACACCCGTACGACGCGCCGCCTCCAGGTCAATGTTGTCAATGCCGGCACCGTTGCGGGCAATAACCTTGAGATCTTTGGCGGCGTCGAGGACGCGGGCGGAGATCTTCTCCACTCCCGCGAGATACCCCACGCAGCCGGGTACCAGGCCCAGCAACTCGGCTTCATCGGGCTGCACGCCGGGCGTACAGAATATCAGTTCACACCCGGCCGCCTCCAGGCGGGCCAAGGCGGGATGCCCGTTTCTCGTCACCGATCTCGGTGTGATAAGGACCCGGCTCATTCGATGACAATCCTCCCGGAGCGAACGAAGATCCGCTTGGGAAACCCTTCGTCCTGGATATCGCCGTAGTTGTGTCCGGCTTCGGCCGGATAGACGCAAAAGGAGACCAGCGGCTCGTCCGAGATGTTGATGGAACGATGCGCCCAGTAGGGCGGCACATACACCATGCGGCCCCGGCACATCGGTTCGGCCTGCCACGTGCCGGCGGCGGTTTTCATCGCCATATAACCCTGGCCGCGCAGACACAGGTAGGTCTCCGCGGTCTCCGCCACGTCGTGGTAGTGTCCCTTGGTCATGAAGCACTCCTCGCCGACACGACCGGGCTGAAGCGTGCTGATGCAATACATCAGGTGCCCCCGCTCTTCGGGCACCGGAACCTCAAAGACCTCGTAGTGCAACGGGTCGTCTCTTTCGGCGATCAGTTGTTCGAGCGAAGCCTCGTCCGCATAATACCCACGCATGTCCGAGGCCCGGCGCACCAAGTGGTTGCTCGCGTTCTTCATAGCCCCTGCGTCTATGTCGATATCGACATAGAAAGGATTCATCACGCCATCAGCACTTCCAACATCCATCCTTGTTGGGTTCCTTTCATTTCGTTCTCGCCCGGGCCGCGATCTCGGACAGTTTCTCGAACGCGGCGCCGCGGGTGGGAATATCAATATGGAATACTTCTGCAATCACGCGGGTCCAGCCGTGAATGAAATAGACCCAGCCATCCTCGATCGTCAGGTTCTTCGCCGTCTGCTGGCTCCGCGCCTGGTCGAGAAACACGAGGTCCCCCCGGTAGTTGAACTCCCATACCAGGCCGTTCTCGGGAAACTTCGCGGCGTCGGTCAGCGGCGAACCGGGCGCGTCCTTGCCCAAACCCGTGGCATTGACGACCAGCGAGCCCGGCCGCAGTTGATGAACTACTTCATCGTTCTCTGCGGCCGTGGGGCAATGCCGATACACCATCTCGATACCCGGATTGATCTCCTGGTGAATACGCTGCATGGCTTCGAGACGCGGCCGGCTCCGGTTGGTCACATAGATGCGTGCGGGAGACCTTTCCTTGCCAACCTGCTTCATGAAATACGTCGTGAGCGCCAGGGAAGAACCTCCCGCACCGAGCAGACAGATCTCCGCCCCCGATTGCCGCCAGTAGTCCTGGGCCACAAAGGCCTCCAACGCCAGACCGCTGGTAATCGGGTCCTTGGCATGCCCCCACAAGGCGCCGTCGCGTTTGGAGATGCAACTGATCTCACCCAGCAACCGGGCATATTCACCCAGGCCGTCGAAGAGATCGCGACACGCCGTCAGCAGGTCGATCTTGTGCGTGGTCACCAGGGCCCCGAGGGAATGAGGGTCGTCCTTGATGAAAGACACCACGCGACGATATACCGCCGGGTCGTCGTGCCACTTGCAGTCAATCCCTCGAATGGGACAATCCCCCAGCCCCAGGTGACGGGCCCAGCCAGGAAATACCTTCATGATCGAGGATTTGCCCGTGGTCACGCCAATGAAATAGAAGGTCGGCCTCGTCGCAGGCTCATACTGAAATACCGTCATGGACTGTCCTCAGAGTGTGTTGGCGCAGCTTGAGCATCTCGCCGGTAGCCCCGTCCTATCGGTCTACAAACGAGACAACCATCAGTCACCGAACGTCTTGAGGGCCTCCCGGTCACCCATTTGTCGGAGCAATTGTTTGAGTCCATCCAGGTTTTCCCTAAGGCTCTTCTCGGTATCTGTATCCGCTCGATGGTCCAGAATCCCAATCGGACCGCGATAGCCGCTCCTGGCAATGATCTCCAGCAGCTTGCGATCGTGTTGTCCCTGGCCCAGCGGGAGGATCAAGGGTTTGGCTCCGGTGTTCATACCATTGAGGTTCAAGCAGAACAGGTAAGGCTTCATCATTTTCAACACCTCGGCGAAGTCGTCGATGTGCCCGTGACCGTGGTGCAGGTTGTACACGAGGCCCACGTGATCGGCGTTGGCGTTCTGCCGCAGCCATTGACACACTGCCACCATATTGGCGGGCTCACCGCCCCAGCCCCCGTGGTTGTAGAGCGCCAATTGACATCCCAACTCGCGCGTCTGCTCGACCAGCGGCATGAGCCCCCGGGCCGCTGCCTGCACCTTCTCGTCCTGCGTGCCCGTAGCGGGAGCGCCGAACGACTTCCAGATTTGTGGCTTGATCCCGTGCTTCTTGATCAACGGTGCCATGGCCGGGTGCCAATCCCAGAAGGCAAAGTATTCCAGGCCGTGGCGCTTGTACGCCAGGATTTCTTCTTCGAAGGTGGGAACGTGCTTCGCCCGCCAGTCGTACGCTACCTTCTTGAGGCCGAGTTTCTCCAGCATCTCAGCCCGTTCCTCAGGCCCGCGTTGCGACGCGTCAAACGGCACGATACACCAGGCCACCAGGTTGTCCCTGGCGAACACACTTTTGGGACGATCCCCCGCACCGACAGCGACGCAACCCATAATCAGCACGGCCGCGCCAAGAACGACACACATCCTCATGGTGATACCTCCATACTTTAATCTTGTTTCCGGCTGAAATAGCCGTTCAGTAATTCGAGCAATTGCTCGTACCGCCCCAGACGCGCTCGGTACATCTGGGTCGTCTTCCGCGGCGCTCTGTGACGGGTCCCCTTCTGCACCCATCTCCTGGCCACGGCCGCCAAGCTCCTGAACAGTCCCGCGCCGAAGCCGGCCACCATAGCAGCCCCCATCGGGGCTCCTTCACTGCGCGTGGTTTGCACCACCGGCATCCCCAGCACGGCACTTTTGATCTGGTTCCACAGAGCACTTTCCTGGCCTCCTCCGGTAACCCGGACCTCGCGCAGCTTCAGATCCGGGTACAGTTCGGTCAGGACGTTTCGATAGATACCGTATTCCAGCGCCACGCCTTCCAGCACGGCCCGGTAGAGGTGCCCCAGACTATGCGACCAGTCCAGTCCGACCCAGGCCCCGCGCAGATGGGGGACGCTGGGAGAGACCCGCCCGCCCAGATGCGGAACAAACAGCGGCGCGGTTTCCGGGGCAGATATCTGTTCGGCCAGCCGATTCAACTGCTCGAATGTCAGCTGCCCGGTCTTGCGACCGCGATTGGCCAACTCGCGGCGAAACCATTCGAGGTTCATGCCACCGCCGTTGATGTAGGCGTAGGGATGCCACAACCCTTCAGTTGCCGCACGGCCGCAGCCCAGAGTGAGATGACGACGATCGGGACGAAACGTGCTCGTGGTGGCGGCGAAGACGGACGCCGTCCCGGCTACATCGACGCAAATCCCCTCCTGCGTGGCGCCGCACGCCAGGAACGATGCAGCCGTGTCACCACAGCCGGCTACCACCGGCGTGCCCGCACGCAACCCGCAGCGGCGCGCCATCTGCGGCGTTACTTCGCCGACGATTTCCGCCGGCGAGACAATCCGGGGCAACTTTCGCCGATCCACTCCGAACGTTTCGCACAGACCATTGTCCCAGACAGCCCTGGGATTGTCGGCGAAGCCTGAGAAATGCAGGTACGTCGAATCGATAAACGCTGCCCCGCCGTCCAAACCACAGAGACGCATCGCCGCGTAGCCGCCCGGTTGCACGAAGGAAGCAATCGACCGGTACACCTGCGGGCGTTCATGCTTCCACCAGAGTATCTTGGGCCCGTGATTGAAACTCGGCGCGCAGCCGGCCAGACGTAGAACCCGTTCGCCTGCCTGCTTCTTCATACGCTCGATATGCGGGGCGCAACGAGTATCCAGCCAGGAATCGTAGGGCGTGACGTTGCGGCCGTCTTTTCCAATGCCGATCACGCCGGCCATTTGTCCATCTATCCCGACCGCCGCCACCGACTCGCGGGCGACCTTGGCCTGCTTCACGCACGTCTTGATGGTCTGACATACGGTGCGCACCTGGTACTCGGGGTCCTCTTCCACGATGCCGCCTCCCGGCTGGTGCAGGCGCGATGTGCGAACGGCCACCGCCAGGCATTGTCCCGATTCGGAAAAGAGTACCGCCTTGGTGCCCTGGGTCCCGATGTCGATACCGATGAGTGTTTTCTCAGCCATACATGTAGCCCCGGCGTTGCCGGTGGTCTCATTTCTGCTTCAACTTCCCGTCGAACGCGATCATACAGCGCAGTCCTGATCCCTGCGTGGTATGAGCGAATGCCTTGCGGATGTTGGCAATGTCAAAGGTCTCCGTCACAAATTCCTTCACGCAGAGCGTACCATGCTCGATAAGGGATAAGACCTTGCGAAATTGCGTTATGCTCGCACGGGTGGTCCCGGTAACCACGAGTTGCTTATAATGAATCAGATTCGTGTCAAGCGGCACGATGGATTGGTCCTTGGGCAGCCCGCCAAAAAAGAGGACTCTTGCGTTGATGGCGGCCAGTTCCAGGGCTTGCACCTGTGCCTGGCTGGAGGGACAAGCGGTAATACAGACGTCTACTCCCTTGCCGGCAGTCAACTCGGTGATCCGACTCGCTGCTTCATCGGCAGGCAGAGGAACCCAGGACTCATCCATTTGATGGCAACGCTTCAGACGGTCCGCGTTCAGGTCACTGATATAGACCTCAGCCGCACCGCCGAGCCGGGCCAATTTGGCGTGCATCAAGCCGATCGGCCCGGCCCCCACGACCAATACCTTGTCGCCGGGGCCAATAGCGCAGCGTTCAAAGCCGTTGTAGGCGCAGGACAGCGGTTCGGCCAAAGCGGCCTCGGCAAAGGTGGTTCTGGCGCCGATCTCGACCACGTTTCCCTGTCGTACCGCCGCTGCCGGGATTCGCACGTATTCGGCGAAGCCCCCGTCGATGTGGATGCCCAGAGCGCGGTAAGCGCGACACAGATGAGTGTTGCCGCTTACGCAAAGATCACACTGGCCGCAACCCATGTTGGGTGCTACTGCCACGCGCATCCCTTCCTTGAGTTGTTCGACGTCCTGCCCGACACGCGCGATAACGCCGCTGATCTCATGACCCAGGATGCGCTCGGTCCCGGCGCCGATCGCCTGATGGCCGTGGCGAAGGATACGCACGTCCGTACCACAGATCAGTGCCGCCTTCGTTTGCAGCAGCACATCGCCTGGGGCTATTTCCGGCTTCTCGGCGGACCCCACCCTCAGGCCTTTTGTGGGCGATAGAAGTGCCACACGCATTTTCTTTTGCTTTCGTGTATCGACCCTAAGCAAGAGCTACGCTCCTTCCCTTCTCGGCCGATTCCAGACCGGCCTCGAGCACCTGCATCGCCTTCATCCCATCGTAGAAATTCGGCTCGACCGTGCCGCCGGTCGCAACGGCCTCGATGAAGTCAACGACGGCGTGATGGAATTCATGCTCGTAGCCGATGATATGTCCAGGCGGCCACCAACCGGTCATGTATGAATGCACCGCTTCGGTCGCCAAGATCGTCTTGAATCCCTGGGCATACTCAGGATCTTCGCGCGAAAACACCTGCAACTCATTCATCCGCTCGAAGTTGAAGGCACAACTGCCCTTGCTGCCGTAGATCTCAAAGTAGTTGTAATTCTTGCGGCCCGGCGCAAAACGCGTCGCCTCAAACGAGCCCAGCGCCCCGTTTTCAAACTGCACGACCATAAAGGCGGCATCCTCAACTGTGACCTGGCCCGTGTTTTTCTGGGCGGTCTTCGCACTGAAAGCGGTGGGCCCTCCCGCCTCGGCCACGGGACGCTCGGTAATGAAATTGGTGGTCATGGCGGTTACCTGGCTGATGTCTCCCACCAAGTACCGAGCCAGGTCAACGCTGTGGGAATTCAAATCGAAGTGCGGTCCCGCACCGGCCCGTTCTCGCTGGAGCTGCCAGACCAGGGGAAAATCGGGATCGACGATCCAGTCCTGCAGGTAGGCTCCGCACCAATGGAATATCCGGCCGATCTTCCCTTCTTCGATAAGCTGTTTCGCCAGGCGCACGGCCGGGCAGCGGCGATAGTTGTGGTTCAGATAATGCACGACCTTATGTGCCTCGGCCGCTTCGTACATCTCCTTCGCCTGATCCGCCGTCAGCGCCACGGGCTTTTCGCAAAAGATGTGCTTGCCGGCTTCGGCCGCGGCAACGGCAATCTCATGGTGCAAATCCGTCGGCACACAGATATCGACGATGTCGATATCCTCCCTTGCCATTACCTTGCGCCAATCCGTCTCAATCTCCGCCCAGCCCCAGTTGCCGGCATACTGTTTCGCCGCCGCTTTGTTTTGGTCGCAGATGACCTTCATGACCGGCCGGGCCTTCAGCTCGAAGAAGTGACCTGCATTCTGCCAGGCGTTGCTGTGCGCCTTGCCCATGAATCCGCCGCCCACCAGGGCAACATTTAGTTCTTTCATCGCTTTTTTCTCCTGTCCCTATCGGAAGGCATCCATCCACCATCCAGCGTCAAATCCGCTCGATCTGGAGGTCGAACACCTTGCCCATGAACTCCATCTCGATTATCCATCGGCCCGACAGCAGGCACTGGTGATGGGAACACGCCTTGGCCATCAGCCGGTGTCCGTCGGGGACCCGTATCACCGCCCCGTTGAGGCAGTGGGAACCAGGGTATTGCACGTATTGTTCCAGCTTGCCGTCCACGACCTGCATCTTGTTCATCGTCGGGTCCAGCTTGGCCATCGTGGTCGGACCCAGCGGCATGCGCGCGTCGATCGCTATGGCGTTGTCGTCGACGATGGCCAGTACCTTCGGTCGAAGGGTCCATTCGGTCGCCTGCGTGCTCGGCACAATCCCCAGATAGCCGCAATGCGCCAGGAGGACGCAATTTTCCGGCTCGTCCACCTCGGGGAAGGCATCGATATGCTCGTGCTTGAGCGGGGCCTTGCCCATCAGAGACGGGTAGATGTTGGTCATCATGATCGGCGCCCCAAGACAGTGATGGGCCAGATACTTGGTCAGCAGGCTCATCGTATCGGCCTCGCATCCCCACACGATCCCCTTTTCTCGGAACAGCATGTCCCACGCCAGACAGGGCGTCGTATCGCTGAAATGTGATTCGTTCAGACAGTTGATCCCAATGCCCTTGATCGTCGGATCGCTCTCGATCTCCTCTTTGGCCGCAAGGTACACCTTCAACGCGCTGTACAACGCCTTTTCGCTGATCCCCTCCGTCTTTAACTCCCAGTTCTTCGAGACAGCCTTGGCCTGGTCGTCGGGAATCTCCTTCGCCCTGGCGCCAAACTCCTTGAAGCTTTTCTTGACGATGGTCACACCGAACTTATCCTTGATCCGCTGTATGCACTGGTCTTCCCACCAGTAGAAGCGCTTGAAAATGTCGGCCTGAAACCCCTCGCCGGGATCATCCTGGATCACCAGGAACTTCGTGCGGCGCATGTCCCGCTTGACCGCCAGGGACCGGCACAGCATCTTCGTCTGGTCCGCATGGTAAGGCGCGATCATCTCGATGCCTTCGGTCTTCATGAACGAGACGATTTCCCAATCCCACATCGCCATCGTACCGAACTCGGAAGTGATGACCAAAAGCGGGATATCGATCTGGCGGAAATCCTCGACCCGGCGGTACGCATCGCCCAGGAGTTGTGGGAACACTGCGGCGTCTGCCCCATCCGGAAGGGACGCACCCAGCGCCACCGGATCCAGAAACCCGGCCTCGTCGATCAGCAAGTCCCTGAGCACCGCCAACTGCTTCTGAAAGTCCTCATCATCGGCCGACTTGAAATACACCGGTACCAGTTGTGCTTTCATTTTCTCGATCCTATATCAATCACTTCGCATCCTTGGTTCGTCGACCCCGTACCTGCAAGAAAGGGTCTACACGTCGCCCGTCAAAGCCCTGAGCTGCTTGACGCTTTCCTCTACAACCTGGTCTTCCCGTCCGGCGTAGTCAGGGTGCAGCGAATCAATTTCCAGTGCCAACACCCCGTCATAGCCGGAGTTCTTCAAAGCTTGCGCGACACCTTTGACATCGACCAGCCCCTGGCCGATGGGAACGCTCGAGAAGAAGTACCAGGTATCGGCGGGCACGCTGTCCAGCAATTTCACGTCTTTGACATGCGTGGCCAACACGTGCGGGGCAAGCTTCTCAGCCGCTTTCACCGGATCGTCAAGGACCCTGATGAAATTGCCGGTATCGAAATTAACGCCGAAGTAGGGCGAACCTACGTTGTCAAGCAACTGCAAGATCTCGGCCGAGTTGAAGTCGATGTGATTCTCGATTGCCATCTTGATATCGTATTGCTCGGCGGTCTTGACCGCCTTTGCGAACATCGTCGAGAGACGCTCGATCTGTGCCTCATGCGGCTCGTTTCGGAACATCAAGCTGCTGCCCACCACTCGCATGATGGGCGCGCCGATCTCCTTGGCATACTCGAAATTCTCCAGCATCTTGCCGAACTCTTGTTCGTTCTTGCCGCCCTCCAGCCCGTCGGGATGTCCCCAGGCCCACACCCTTTCAATGCCGGCTTCATCAAGCATGCCCTTGATTTCGGACAAATACGCCCGATCCAGGCGCACGAAGCATGACTCCAGCGAGACCCCATCCACGTTTAACTCCTTGGCACGCTTGATGAAATCCTCCAGCGTCCAGGTCTGCGCCGGTTTCTCCTGATTGTCGTACACCTCCCCGAAATAGCGGTGGTAACAGTAGCTATCGATTCCGACCTTCATATCTACATCTCCTTACTGTGTTTCCTTGTCCAAGCACACGGGCCGTCCTTCCCGAATCGACTGATTCCCGGCCTCGACCACTTTCACCGCCATCATGCCGTCATACCCGTCCACCGCCGGTTCCGTATCCTCACGCACCGCCGCCACGAAGGCCGCGTCTTCGGCCACGTAGGCCTCGGCAAAGAGGTTTCGCCAACTCGACACCGCCGGCCGCGCGATCTCGCCACGCCCCCTGCAAACGGCCACGGAACCATCGGCCAGCTCACCCACAAACAGTATCCCTTCGGTGCCCAGCACTTCCACCCGAGCGTCGTAACCGTACTTGACGGACACCGCCCCGTCAATGAAGCCCTGCATGCCGTTGGCAAAAGAGGCCACCAGCGATACATTGTCGTAGAAATCGGGAAATTCCGCGCGGGCTTCGGGGCAGCGATAGTTGCCGGCAATTGCATACACCCGCGAGAATTCGCTCTCGGTAAACCACCGCAGCGTGTCAATGTCGTGGCTGTTGACCTCAGCCAGGGGGCCGTTGCTGCCGCTCACGTCGTATTGCCACGGCTTCGGGGTGCTGGGGCCGTGGGTCAATGACTTGACTAACACGACCTCGCCGATGTCGCCACGCTGAACGGCCTTTTTGGCCCGCCGAAATTCCTCGTCAAACCGTCTCATGAAGCCAATTTGCAGCTTGACCCGATTCTCTTCGGCCGCCTGGATCATCTCCGTGCATTGGGCCACATTCATCGCCATGGGCTTCTCACACAGGATGTGTTTGCCCGCCTGGGCCGCCGAGACGACGATATCATGGTGCAGCCTCGTCGGAGTGGCCACGATAACAGCATCAACGCTGGCATCCGCAAGCGCCTTGCGATAGTCGTCGTAAAGCAGTTTCACACCGAGTTGCCTGCCCCCAGCCTGGCAAAGCGTCTTGTCGGAATCGGCTAAGGCAACGACCCGAGCACCAGGGATCCGCTCGATGGCCCGGGCGTGAATCATACCCGCACGACCCGCCCCAATAATGCACACACTGATTTGCTCGTTCTTCATGGGCCAAAGGCCCCCTCATTTAGCACAATAGACTTGTCAAACATTTTCATTGTACCTCGCAATTTCTTTCGTGCAACAGAAAACGCGCACATTCGAAAGAAAAACTGAAAAAAACCCGCCAGTCACCCCTTTCTGTCGAGTGTTAGGGAATCCAGCAAGACGGCCGACTCACTCGTTGCGGTTTTATAATGCTAATCTGCGCTCTCGAACCGCCCATTATACGCACCTTACGAGGGATCTTCAATCTCGCGATTTAGCCTTGATGCGGTCTGGCAGAAGGCACGAATCCCTCCCGGAAACGACGCGAGAGGAAAACGGCGATACAACCGCCGAAGTATGTATCGCCGGAGGTGAAGACGTGCACCGGTGTGATCTTTCCGACGCGCTGCGGCCAAGTCCAATGCGGCAAGATGTGAGCCATCGGCAGATCGGGCCGCCAGTGCGATTGATACAGGTAGAAACGGTCTTTTTTGAATCCGGCCAAGTCGGCGGTGACGAAGTGAGAACTCCGGGACGCATAGTAGGGGGGCGGCTCGCCGAGATAGTCCCATCCGCTCCAGACGAATTCCCCCGCCACATAGGGATGTTTGTCCTGGGTGGCGAACACCTTATCCGCGGCCGAGCCGAAGTCCGCCGTATACAGTTCGTAGGCGCTGACGTATTGATTCTTCGGATTTGCGCCCATTCCATCCCTCACCGGCGCGCTGATCCCATCGATTGCGGGGAAGAGGTATTGCCCGCGCATGCTCAGAGCGGCGGCGTTCTCGCTGCTGCGGACGACCTTGTCGGGAAACGCTTCATGGAAGGCGGGGTATAGCGGGGCAGTGCGGATCCCTCTGAGCCCGGAATATGCTGGTGTGTCACGGATTCCTTCGCCCTGGTAATTCAGGCTGATGACGTTCGGGACTTCGGGCAAAGGGGATTTTCGGCACACATCACAGGGACCTTCAGCAATCGCTTCGTAGACGCTCCTTTTCGATCCGATGCTATCACAGACGACACTGGTCTGGTCGCATCAGTCTGGTCCGGCCGGCTTATTCGCTGCGCCGAGGTCGCCGATCGGCGGTGGGGCGTGGTCTTCCTGGAGACCGCCGCGCCACCGGCAAGGGCAGTCGCAATGAATTGTCGTCGGTTGGTTCGCACAGGCAATCTGCCTTCACGAGATAAATGATGAAAAATGCGATTTCAACATGCCAAGGTGATCATACGACCACGGAAACAAGGATTCAACCGGGAGCCGGCTCCGGTTACGGCTGAAATCAGTACCCGCAGAACGAGCGAACGCGGGCTTTTTCCGCTTGCTCTGCTGCCGGCGCAGCAGCATGGGGGCCTTCGACGCGACGCCCCAGGAACAGCAGCTTGTTCGAGTCCTCAAACGGGATGATCGTCCTCGGGAAACGAGCCTGGTCATCGGCACTGAAACGCTTGACGACTTCGGGAGGATTCGCCTTCATCCCCGACCACCGGTACAGCGCGAATGCGCTGCACGACGCCCTTCGTGGACGTGCGGCCCTGCGCGGGGTCGAAGATCATCAGCTCTCCCACTCGGCCGACGTGGTGACCGGTCACAATCCCCACAAATCTGGTGGGATGATCCGATATGGGAGGAGAAAAGAAGATCGCGTTGGGCCAATACCCCCCACTGCCGTAGAACTCCTGCTGGCTTGTGCCATCAGGATTCATCGTGAACAGAAAGCGCGCCCAGACGTGCGGAATGTCCGTAACCAGGGTACCATAGACACAGGCCTCTGCTAAGAGTCAGGTTCGTCCGCTCGGATCGACGACGACACTGCATGGGCTTCGCCGCGAAGCGTGACTCCCGCTGAGACGGAGAAATCTGGACAAGACAATGGCTTTCCTATGCCGTAGTCGAAAGAGAAGGGACGGGAATACACCCGGAAGTTCGGGCGCACAAAGGGAGTCACTGAAATGAGACATGGTCAATCTCATCGTGGACGTCCAATGCCTTTCGCGGCGGACTGCAGTCGGCGTGAGTTTATCAGGGCCACAGTCGCTGTGGGCGTCGGAACTCTGACTTCGGTTGCGTTGGCCTCAGACGGAACACTTCCACCGAAAGATGCAGCGCCACTGAAAATTCCCCGGCGCCCGTTAGGCAAGACCGGGGTGGATGTGATATCCTGGCGCTGGGCGGCGTTATCGGCATGCAACGACCCCCTGCGGAGGGTCACGACCCCGTAGCTATCGCTGAGACGGCGCTCGATCTGGGCATTACCTATTTCGATACCGCCCCGAGCTACAACAACGGACAATCGGAGACGAACTACGGCCAAGTGCTTGCCCGGCGCCGCAAGGAAGTCTTTCTAGCGTGCAAGACGGGAGATCGTTCATATGACGGCACCAGGCGGAGCGTCGAACAAAGCGTCAAGCGACTTCGCGCCGATCATTTTGACCTCCTGCAGATTCACGGTGTGTCTTCCCGGGACGATCTCGCGACCTGGGGCAAGCGCAACGGTGTCGTGGCCGCCCTGCGGAAGCTGCGCGAGCAAAAAATGACGCGATTCATAGGCGTCACAGGTCACAACAGCGCCGAGATATTGCAGCGGTCTATCGAGATGTGTACTTTTTCGACATGCCCGAATTCCTCGAGGTCTTCCCCGAGATTGACGCCCTCCAGTTTCGGATGCATGGGGAGTCGGGACTCAAACGCGACGAGATGAAGGGGTTCTGGCACGAGGTGTTCGGCTCGATCAGAAAGATGCGTCCCGACCTGCGGGTGGACATCCGCGCCAAGGAACTGCCCGATGCGATCATCGATGACGGGCTGACGCAGGGCCTCGATCTTCGGGTGACAACCAAGTACTGGATGGAGCAGATGGGGCTGTCCTTTCACCCCACGCACGTCAATCCACCGAATCAGCATGATCGCCGCCACG